>Ga0102929_1001300_pt1 | contig 14875 bp, 10 predicted proteins | sample SalPonR1_B_D2_MG_FD_78510 | JGI IMG/M metagenome (GOLD analysis project Ga0102929, IMG submission 78510) | Salt pond soil microbial communities from South San Francisco under conditions of wetland restoration - Salt Pond MetaG R1_B_D2_MG | ecosystem: Environmental > Aquatic > Marine > Intertidal... | reverse complement strand
CAAGCCGGTCGGGATGTTCGAATTGCGCGAGCGGGCGCGATCGCGCCTGAACCGGAACCTACGCGCCATCACGTCCGTGCTGGCAAGCAGCACGGCGCGACTCACTGCCCGGGGTCTGTGGGTTCCCGCCCGCGACATGACCGAACTGCATCGCCGCGCAGTGATTTCGGGCCTGTTGAGCGATCCTGCCGATCTCATGTCCGCAGCGCCCCGGACCGGCGGTCCAGTTGGATCGTTCTACGAGGTTCGGGACCGCATACGGGGTCTTCTCGATCGCCAGGAAACGGACTGAAACCTGTGGTGTCGGTTCGAATGCGCCCCAGTGATTTGTGCGGTCTCTTTAAGCAGAAAGCGCGCTCGGCGAACACGTCGTGCGGGAACGTGCCAGAATGCGAATCCGTGATCGTGTCCGACCCGGCGGTCAGCGTGAAGAGCTGTCGTTCATGACTCGGGCCATGAAAGTGAAACGTCTTGTACCGAAACTGGCTGTTAATACCTGATGGAAAATAGAAAAGGCATCATCCTGGCCGGCGGATCCGGCACGCGCTTGTATCCATTGACCCAGGCGATTAGCAAGCAGCTGTTGCCGGTCTACGACAAGCCGATGATCTATTACCCGCTGAGCACGCTGCTGCTGAGCGGTATTCGCGAAATCCTGTTGATCACAACGCCGCATGATCGCCCGCTGTTCGAGCGCCAACTCGGAGACGGATCGCAATGGGGTATCCGGATCGATTACGCCGAGCAGCCCACGCCGAGCGGTCTGGCACAGGCGTACCTCATAGCGGAAAAGTGGCTGGGCGGGGCGTCGTCTTGCCTGGTGCTCGGGGACAACATCTTCTATGGGCACGGTTTTACCGACAGCCTTCGGCGTGCAGACGCCCGGACGTCCGGTGCCAGCGTCTTCGGCTACTGGGTGCGCGATCCCGAACGCTACGGCGTTGCCGAATTCGATGACGAGGGTCGGGTCGTGGGCCTGGAGGAAAAGCCGAAGAAGCCGAGATCCAGCTACGCAGTGACCGGGCTGTACTTCTACGACGGACGAGCGCCGGAATTCGCCGCATCGCTCAAGCCGTCGGCGCGCGGCGAACTGGAAATCACCGATCTCAACAAGATCTACCTCGAGCTCGGCGAGCTGCAGCTGGAGCGGCTCGGCAGAGGCATCGCCTGGCTGGATACCGGTACCCACGAATCCCTGATGCAGGCGAGCGCATTCATCGAGACGATCGAGAATCGCCAGGGGCTGAAAATCGCCTGTCCGGAGGAAATCGCTTTCCATGCCGGCTGGATCGGCGAGGCCGAGGTGCGCCGCCAGGCCGAAGAGCTTGAGAAAAGCGGCTATGGTGAGTATCTGTTCCGCCTGTTGGGCGATCGGTTGATCTGAGCTGTTGCCGCCGGACCGTTGGAGAATCCGGCTCGGCGATGCGAGACATCGTGCTCAGCGCTGGGGGGATTCGACATTTCTATAAATCTCCAGGTGCGCGTCCGCGCAGCGGCGCCAGGAAAAGCGTCGGGCACGCTCGATCGCACGTCCGATATATTCTCGGCGGGCCTGACGGTCTTCGAGCAGGCACCGGATCCGCTCGGAAAGCGACTCGGGATCCGCAGCTTGACAGGTGACGGCTGAATCGCCAGCGAACTCCGCCATCGCTGTGCCATGGCCGACCACGACGGCGGTACCGCAGGCCATAGCTTCGAGCGCCGGAAGGCCGAAACCTTCGTAGACGGAAGGGAAGGCAAATACCGCAGCGCCGCTGTAAAGCGCCGGCAATGCGGATTCGGGCACGTAGTCCAGCTGCCGTAGCCAGCCGCGGCGGCTCAGCCGTGCGGCATGGGCGTCGATTTCGTCGGCGTGCCAGCCGCGCGCGCCGCACAGCACCAGGGGGTAGCGCTCGCGCAGCGGCGCCGGGAGCAGTTCGAAGGCCTGGAAAAGCGTGACCAGATTCTTGCGCGGTTCGCGTGTGGCGATGCAAAGCACGTAGCCGCCCGGCGTCAGGCCGAACTTCGATTCAAGCGAATCCAGCGTCTCTGCATCGGCGGGACGAAAGGCTTCGCTCACACCCAGCGGAATGCTCGAGACCCTCGAAGGGTCAAGCGCGAAGGTCTCGACGAGCTCCCGGCGAACCAATTCCGATACAGTAATCACGTGCCAGGCCCGCTCTAGCGAACTGCCGAGATGTCTTTCGAGAAAAGCGACCCTCGCGCCGGGATGATAGTCGGGAAAACGCAGGTGCGAGAGATCGTGAACCGTCACCACGCTGGGCCCGGCGAATGGCTTGAGAATGAAGTTCGGCTCGTGATAGACCGCTCGCGTCTCCAGGCCGCGTGCCTGTTTCGAGAAGGCGTGGCCATCGAGCTTTCGCCAGGCGAAGTAAGGCCAATCCCAGACCGAGGCAATCCGGTAGAGCATCGGTTTGAGTCGACCGCGCAGCGCGGGTCGACCGGAACCATCGCGGCGCAGCGGCCGCGCCGAAGTCGGCCATTGCCTGATGCGTCTACCGGAATACGAATGGATACGTTCCGGAACGCCCGCTCGGCTGTACGCCTCCAGAAGCGCGGCAGTGTAGGTGCCGATCCCGGTCCGCGGCGGTTGGAGAGACTCGGTATTGATCAGCAGTTCCATTGAATTCGACAGAGCTCCGCGGCGTGGTTGCGAAATCGAGACTACCCAAGAATACGCGGCCTGCGCACATCGGCGTGGGCAAATGCAGGCACCCGCGCGCAAGAGACCCACGATAGAATTCGTTATCGGAGTGCGAGTTTCGGTCTTGCATATCATAACTTCCTGTTAGCTTTGGATTTTCGTGGAAAAGTCAAGGACGCTTGCGATTTTTGGGACGCGCCCTGAGGCGATCAAGATGGCGCCGGTGGTTCAGTGTCTCGAGAACGCGCCGGAATTCGAATCCAGCGTCTGTGTGACGGCGCAGCACCGCGAAATGCTCGATCAGGTCCTTGCGCTTTTCTCGATCAGCCCGGATGTCGACCTGGATATCATGTCGCCGGGGCAGTCCCTGGACCAATTGACGGCCGCACTCGTGTCCGGCCTGGGACCGGTGATGGACCGTTTTCGACCCGATCTCGTGCTGGTTCATGGCGATACCACGACGACTTTCGCCGCCTCGTTATCGGCTTTTTACCGGAAGATCCCGGTCGCGCACGTGGAAGCGGGGCTGCGCACGGGGAATCGGTATTCCCCCTGGCCGGAAGAGTTGAATCGAAGGTTGACTGGATCTCTCGCCACGCTGCATTTCGCGCCAACCCGACGGGCCAGGGACAATCTGCTAGCCGAAGGTGTGTCCCGGAATTCGATTTTCGTGACGGGCAATACAGTCATCGACGCCCTGCTCAGCGTGCGGGCGCTTGCCCCGGGCAGCAATGTGGCTCAGCAGTTGATTGCAAAGCTCGATCCAGACCGCCGGCTTTTGCTGGTAACCGGTCATCGGCGGGAGAGTTTCGGTCGTGGATTCGAGCAGTTGTGTCAGGGCCTCAGAGAGCTGGCGAGGCGACAGGATGTGGAAATCGTTTTTCCTGTGCACTTGAATCCGAAGGTCCGTGATCCGGTTCATCGGCTACTGGCGGATGTGCCCGGGATCCATCTCGTCGAGCCACTGGACTATCTTCCGTTCGTTGCATTGATGGACCGAGCGGAAATCATAATCACGGATTCCGGCGGCATCCAGGAAGAGGCGCCGTCGCTGGGTAAGCCCGTGCTGGTCACCCGGGAGACAACCGAGCGACCCGAGGCGGTGGAAGCCGGGACTGTGCGCCTGGTAGGCACAGAGTCGACAAGAATCGTGGACGAAGTCACTCGATTGCTAGAATCCAGGGATGCTTATCTTCAAATGACGCATGTCCACAACCCTTACGGCGACGGAAAGGCGGCCGAAAGAATCGTCGAAACGCTCGGCGGATTGCGGGGGGGTGGGTTCGACCCGGACAGGCAACAGCCATCATTGGCCTCAGACCTCGGATAGCTGCGTGTTCTCTCTACGCATCCTCAGGCCCGAATATATCGAGCTCGTAATCGTCAAGGTTTTCATGAACCTGAAAAGCGAGGCTTCCAGAACCTATCTCAGTTTTCTATGGTGGATTCTCGAACCGGTCATGACGATGAGTGTTTTTTATGTTGTCTTTGGTGTTTTGCTCAATAGGAGAACCGAAAATTTCACTGAATTCTTACTGGTCGGGCTCGTGACATGGCAGTGGTTCTCGAACACCGTGACCCATGGCATGAATGCGATCACCCAAGGTAGCCGAATCATTTTAAGCGTTGATATTCCGAAGGAAATCTTCCCCACGATTGAAATTCTGATGGATGTCGTGAAATTCGGTTTGGTGTTGATCTTACTGCTAGGGTTTCTCTGGTTGTCCGGGTTTCCCGCAAATTATCATTATTTTGCACTGCCTGCTCTCCTGGTTATTCAATTCATGTTGATTTGTTCTGTTACATTTCTAGTCGCAGCATTAGTCCCATTTTTTCCTGATATCAAGTTTTTAGTTATGGTTTTATTGCAGTTGGCGTTCTTTTTGTCCGGAGTTTTCTACGATGCCTCTTCCATTCCCATAGAGTATCAGCACTACTTTTTTATGAATCCCATGGCACTACTTATAGATTCTTATCGCCTCGTCCTGCTTGAGGCGCAATCACCGAACTGGTCGAAACTCGGTATTGTGGCCGGAGCCTCGTTAGTCGGCGTCTTGGCTTCGCTTGGACTGCTCAAGAAGCTTCATTACGCCTATCCGCGAGTGCTTCAGCCGTGATCGCGTCGGATCAGCGCAAGAGCCTTATTTCGCTTGAGCAGGCGGGGCTGACCTATCGGCGCCGGACGGGTTTCCTTCGCACGTCACGTTTTGAGGCGCTGACCGAGGTATCCCTGGAATTGCGCGAGGGCGAGTCGCTTGGTATCGTGGGGCGAAACGGCTCGGGAAAGAGTACCCTGATGAAAATCCTGGCAGGTATCTTGCAGCCAAGCCGGGGACGATTGATTAACCATGGTTGTTCGGTGGCGCTGCTGACGCTTCAGCTCGGGTTCGATCCGAATCTGTCAGGGCGGCAGAACATCCTGATGAGCGGAATGTTGCTTGGATTTCGCCTCAAATACGTTCGGTCGTTCATGGAACCGATAATCGATTTTTCAGGTCTCGGCGCGGCCATCGACAACCCGTTGCATACCTACTCGACCGGAATGAAGGCCCGACTGGGGTTTTCGGTGGCCTTTCACCTCGATCCGGACGTGCTCCTGGTGGACGAGGTTTTCGGCGTCGGTGACGCTAATTTCAAGCAGAAATCGCAAAAGGTGATGGAAGAGAAAGTGCAATCGGACAAGACCATCGTAATGGTTTCCCACAGTCTGCCCCTGCTTCAAAGGCTCTGTGATCGGATTCTGTGGATCGAGAGTGGCAAGGCTTACCGGAGCGGTGACCCGGACGAGGTATTGCCCGCCTATCGCGAACACTTGCAGCGCGCCAACGGCGGGTCGTGACATGAAGAGCTTGCTGATCATCGGAATGCATCGGTCCGGAACTTCCGCCGTCGCGCGGATCGCCAACATGCTCGGGTTTAATCTTGGCCCCACCGAGAGCATGGGAGAGCCATCGAGCGACAATCCGAAAGGCTTCTGGGAATTGATGCCGGTTCGGAACCTCAACGACTTCCTGCTCCAGTCGGCTGGCGCAACCTGGGACAACCCTCATGATTTTTCCGTCGACCGGATAAGCGAGCATGCGCGCTTCACCTTCTTCCGGCTTGCCGAAAGGTTGGTTTCGAGACTGCGCGGTGACACACCATGGGCGATCAAGGACCCGCGTCTGAGTCTCACGATGAACGCGTGGCGTCCCATGTTGGAGGACCCGGTGGTATTGCTGGTCTACAGGAATCCGCTGGAAGTCGCGCGCTCGCTCAAGGCCAGAAACAACTTTCCGCACGAATACAGTCTTGCGCTCTGGGAAAAATACATTGTCGAAGCGCTGAACAATTCCGCGGGCCTTCCGCGGGTTTCGGTCGATTACGGTGATATCGTCTCCAGCCCTGTCGAGGCAGTGGAGCGGCTGGCGAATAGGCTCTCCGGTTGCTTCCCCGGCATGCTTTCGGGAATTCCCGAGAACGATCTTCTGGCTTTCATCGACCCGAGCCTCAATCATCAGCGTATGTCCGGCGGCGAATTCAGCTCCGGAATCCACCTGACCGAACGTCAACGCGAGCTTGCCGCCGCGCTTGAAGCGGCCGATACGACTGGAGCAAGCGACCAGGTCTTCAGGATGTCGATCGAGTCGAACCGCCTGCTTCAAGCGACCGCCGATCTCAGGGCAACCGAAAGCGCCCTCCAGTCCACGTGCAAGTCGCCCGGCGCCGGACGCGATCAATCGCGGGGTTCGAGCGGAGACAGCGGCGAATGGGCTGCAAATGTCGAGCATGTCGCCGGCCGGTCCGCGGATTTCCTGCCCGACGCCGAGCGTCTGCTTACGTCGGTGAGGGTGGCCGGCGGGCGATTCGATTCGTTCGACACGCGATTGGCTTCGATGGAGCAGCGTCTTCAGGATCAGGAAACGTTGTTATCAGATCAGCACCGCGCACTCGAGACTGTGCAGGAAGAGCTCGCCTCGCGGCTACCGGCTCAGGACGTGGAATCGGCCTCGGTGGTACATTCAGCCCGCCGCGCTTATGAATCCGTGGGCGAGCTTCAGGCACTGTTGTCGGAGACCCGGCTGAGTTGGCGCTGGAAAGTCGGCAACTCGGTCGTGCGCCTGGTTGAAATGGTGTTGTTGCGGCGCAGGCCTATGCTGGCCGTCGACGCAATGGAGAGCGGTTTGACGCGCCTCAGGACGATGCTGTCCGAGCTTTCAGAGCCGCCCGCAGTTGCTGACGGCGCAGAATCCCCGCACCTCATCGAACCTGAAGAAGTTCGCATCCTGGATGAACTGCCGATGCCTGGCAAGCTGGATATCGTGGTCTTTCCGATCATCGATTGGCACTTCAGGATTCAGCGGCCTCAGCACCTGGCGCGCGAAATGGCGCTTCGCGGGCATCGGGTCTTCTATCTCACCATCGCGCCGCGGGGCGGTGCCCGGGAGCCCGGATTTCGCCTACTGGAGATGCCGGAGAACGGCGTATTCATTTGCGAACTGCAGATTCGCAGCGCCGCGAAATTCGATCTCTACGGTGGCAAGGTTTCAGCCGAGAGTATTGGCGAGATCCGAAAGGCGCTCGAATCGCTCTGGCGATGTCAGCGCATCGGTGAATCGGTCAGTCTCGTACAGCATCCCTCATGGCGCGACGTGGTCCGTTCGATTCCGGCAAACTTCGTGGTCTACGATTGCATGGACCACCACGCGGGTTTCTCAACACATACGCGTGATGTCGGTAGCCATGAGCAGGCACTACTGGAATCAAGCGATCTCGTGGTCGTGACCTCCGGGTGGCTCGCGAAGCTGCATTCGGCCTACCAGCCTAGCGTGATCCGAAATGGCGCCGAGATCGAAAGATTTTTACCCTTTTCCGCAGCCGAGCAGGAACGGGTCGGGAAGGCTCGCACGGTGGGTTACGTCGGCACGATTGCCGAGTGGTTCGATCTGCGGCTGATCGTCCAGAGCGCCAGAAAATTCAAGGACTGGAAGTTCGTGCTGGTCGGCTCCACAGCCGGATGCGATACGTCGGAAGCCGAGCGCATGCCGAATATCGTCTTCGAGGGCGAGCGTCCCTATTCGGAAGTCGGTGAATACCTGCGTCGCTTCGACGTTTGCGTCATTCCGTTCAAGCTGACCGACCTGATCAAGGCCACGAACCCGGTAAAGGTCTACGAATATCTGGCCGCTGGCAAGCCGGTGGTCTCCGTCCAGCTTCCTGAACTGGAAGCGATGCAGGACCTTGTTCACCTGGCGCGAGACGAACAGGATTGGAACGACAAATTGAGAATCGCCATGGATGAAAGTGGCGATCGCGAGTTGATTGCAAAAAGAAGCGAGTGGGCACGCCAGCACTCCTGGGCCCGTCGTGCGGCCAAGCTCGAAGGCGCGATTCTTGAGAAGCTGCCCGCCGTAAGCATCATCATCCTGGCTTACAACAACCTCGACTTCTCCCGCGCATGCATTGAAAGCGTACTGAAACATACCCATTACCCGGACCTTGAAATCATCATCGTCGATAATGGCTCGTCGGATGGATCGATAAAGTATTTTCAGAAAGTGAGCGACCAGAACCCTTCGATCAAAATCGTACGCAACGAAGAAAATCTCGGATTTTCTGGCGGAAACAACAGCGGGATCAAGGTTGCCTCCGGCGAGATCGTAGTGTTACTGAACAACGATACCTACGTCGCGCCCGGCTGGCTGTACGCGATGGTCAGCAAGATGAAAGGGTCATCTGCGCTGGATATCGCTGGCCCGGTGACCAACAATATCGGGAACGAGGCAAAAGTTGATATCGTCTACGACTGCATGGAGAGCATGATTGACGCCGGAACGAACTACACCTGGCGGCACGCCGGGGAGGTGCTGATGGTCGAAAATCTTGCGTTCTTCTGCGTCGCAATTTCGAGAAAAGTAATCGAGAATGTCGGATTGCTTGACGAATCGTTCTCGGGAGGATTCTTCGAAGACGATGATTACTGTAGACGGGCGGTTGATGCTGGCTTCAAGCTTGCGATTATCGAAGATTCTTTCGTGCATCATCACCTTTCAGCGTCATTTGATCTCTTGGGAGCCGAAAGGAAGCAAGAAATCTTCGATTCAAATCGAGCAATTTATGAAAAAAAGTGGGGGCGATGGAAGGCTCACAGGCATCGTGGCAGGGACACGGATAATGACTGACCTCCCGCGAGTGATATTGCATGTCGGTACCGAAAAAACAGGCTCCACGGCTATTCAGAAAGCCGCTTCCTCCGCGCATGCAGGGCTTTTGAAAGCAGGCTGGTTACTTCCTGCCAGCTTTGGTCCAACTCCACATGTACGTGTAACAACAGCAGCAGTTGATTTTAGCGAGCGCAGCGCGCTGGTTAGACTTCTTGGGTTGCAAAATAAAAAATCACAGGATGCGCTTAGAAACACCTTGAGCGCCGATATAGCGGATGAAATTCAAAAAAAAAGGCCGGATACCGTTCTCATCACTGATGAGCACATTAATGTTCACTTAAGCTCAATTCAGCAACTGCTGCGTATGCGCTCATTTATTGAAGAGTTTGCGCAAGTCGATGAAGTTGTTTTATTCTTTCGGCGACAAGACAACTTCTTGGCGGCTCTCATAAGTGAATCGATCAAACTCGGCCGATTCGGGATTTTTGACCCGGAGAATCCGAAACCAGTCGGTAACACTAGGCCATATCGTTTCAGTTACCAGAAAATAATTTCGAACTTTGAGGCGGCTTTTAGGGGTGCCCGCCTTGTTCTAAAGTGTTATCAGGAAAATCCGGAATATTCAACAGTTAGAGAATTTGCGGGACTTTACCCTGAGCTTAAGAACAGGCTGAGAGAGCCTACGCAGCGTCAAAACTCATCGTTAAGCGCGGCGGTCGCAATGCCGTTGTTGATCATAGGTAATCAAGCATTCAAGAACGGCAATCAGGAACTGCTTTTGCGTTGGCCCGAGGTAATCGCTGCAAGTCAACAGCTTTTTCCTGGGAGCCCGTGGAGGCTTCCTAAGACTAAAGTTACTTCTTTTCTTGAAGACTTCAAAAGTGAAAATGAATGGATTGCGTCTCGACACGAGCAATTTTCCGCATGGCTGAATCCGACCTACTTTGATAGTCGGGAGGACAGGCTTCCAAATCGTGCCGAGTGCGAAAGTGTAATCGATTCACTGTCGGCGAAAATCGATGCCAGACTTGCAAACAACCTTGCGAGTGTTCTAAATTCTATTCCCAATGAGAAATTTAGCGAGAATAGAGCGAGCACGGCTGGAAACGCGTTAAATTATTCGTCGGAAAAGAGGTTGCCGGACAGCTTGCAGCTCACCGAGCCAGGCTCCGTAAAAGAAGAAGGTGCCAGCATTCGTGCAAAATGCCCGGTCTGCGCACAGGCCTATATAATTAGCACAGCTCTGCCAGCCCGCGAGGGGCCGCTTTGTCCGCGTTGTCAGGTGTCTGGAAGGGGCTCCGCAATTGTCTACCATTTTCTGCGACTCGCAACAGGTTCGACGACCCGATCATTGACGGAGCTCAGGCGCGACGCAAGTGTCAAGGCCCTTGGGCTATCGGATAGTCCGCGATATTCGGAATGGCTGGAACGTAAATTCAAATACAGGAATACATATTTGCACAAGCGTCCGCGATTGGATGTCACTCGCCCCCCCCGAAACTGGCTTAACTGGGCGGACGTGGTGATATCCGCGGACGTATTTGAGCATGTTGTAGGGAATAGCATTGAGGCGTTTAACGGAGTTTTCTCCATGCTCAGGCCAGGCGGTAGCCTGATTCTGACCGTTCCGTTCGTGAACGTGGGCGAGGCGATTGAACACTATCCTGGCCTGATTGACTATCGGGCCCGCGTCAAGAATGGGGTTGAAACGGTTGAATTGATCTTTGCCGGCGGGATTAAGCGTATTGCCGATAACCCCGTTTTTCATGGCGGCCCCGGTTCAACATTGGAGTTGAGAATTTTCAACCGTCACAGACTCCTTTGCGAACTTGAGCAAGCCGGTTTCATCGACATCCAGGTTCACGATGATAACCTACCGGAGTCGGGCATTGTCTGGGGCCCGGCATCTCGGCCAATCACGGCACGAAAGCCGCAATAGTCAATTCCATTAGATTCCGGCGCAGTTGCCTGTGACGTCTAGCCAGATCCTTCGAGTATCGCTTAGATATACCCACAAACACATCGGTTTACAGGTTGAGAAATTGAAAACACGAAAGCTTTTTGAGCGCTTAGGCCGTACTCTCGGGGACAAGGATTCGATGGTCGATCATTTTGTGCTCGACTTTGATGCTCCGGTCAGTATTCGCTCCAAAGACGGCGAGAAAGAGTGCGTCACCTGGTTCGTTCCGGAACATGTTCTGGACGGAAGAATGTCGGTATCATTGCCGCCTGGTTCGCTCCTGGAACTTGGATTGCCCATTGCCGTAAAGGAAGACTACGAATTTGTCGTGCAAGGATGCTTGGCATCGAATGACGATGGCATAGGATCAGAATGTGGTCATACTATCAGAGTCCTGGCCAGCGAGACCGCTAATAGCAGAGGCGACTTCGAAGTGGTTTCGGCACTGTATATATCGGGTTGCGATCGCTGGCAGACGATGCGGGTAGGTTTGGAAAGGTTCGTCGGGAAACAAATCTTTGTCTCAGTTGAGTGTTGCGCCTCGGATGATGCACAGCCGGGCATCAGTGGAGTGGCGCTTTCCGAGATCTCGATTGCACGGAGTGATAAGCTCCCGTTGTTCCGGGCGCAGACATTCCGCAAGCTCCGGTCGCAGAACGAAATTGACCATTTCAGCAAGGTCTATAGCCATTCAGTGTATAGCCGACAACAGGACAAACAGGCCAAGGAGGCTTTGGGCGGGCACCGGCCAGTTAAGACATTGAAGTCAGAGTTGTCGAGCCGGAGCGGCTCGAGAAATCTGAAGTCCTGGAATTTTCCACCGCCCGATGAGGGAGAAGTCTCGTTTTCGTATGGCAACAGATTGCTTGCGCAGAATATTCGGCAGAGGTCTCCGGATTTTGATTCGAGGTTGCGAGAGATGGCATCTGAGCGTGACAAGGTCAGGATTCTCTCGCTTTGCAGTGGCGCAGCAAGAGTTGAAGCGGCAATGAGCCGGAGCGCACCTCAGAATGTTTCGTGGGCTTTGCTCGACATGAATCCTGGTCTTCTTGAAATGGCTTCGACACAGTTCCATGATTCGGTTGATCTAGAGCTTTTTAACGAGGATGCCAACCAGTTGAATCCAGTCGATGCTAGCTGGGATATCATTATTTGCGTTTCGGCATTGCACCATATAGTCGAACTGGAACGGATTTTTGAATTTATTGGGGGAAGCCTCACTGACGGCGGCGAGTTCTGGAGCCTTGGCGAGAATATAGGGCGTAATGGCAATCGACTCTGGCCTGATGCGCTGCAGGAAGGCAATAGAGTTTTCCAGCAACTGCCAGATGAACTTCGTATAAACGTGCATACGGGTAATGTCGATGACGTGATTCCTGATAGGGATTTTTCCGTCGGTTGCTTTGAGGGCATTCGTAGCGAGGATATCGAGGGCGTACTTGCAAATTGGCTTTCCCCGATCGACGTGTATCGGAGAAACTGCTTTATGTGGCGGATACTCGACCTATCCTATTCTGAAAACTATGACTTGAGCCGCGGAGATCACGTGCGCCACTTGCAGGCTGTTGTCGATGCGGAGTTGCGGTTTTATAATTCCGGCGGACGTGCAACTGAACTATTTGGCGTCTACAGGAAGTCGATGTAGGGACAAGCTGAGTCTCGAGCTAAGATTTTTTAGGCTGGTTGGCTGAAAATAATATCCGGCTCGTTAGGCTGGGAGCTTTGTTTTTGCTGAACCTTTTTGGCCGGGATTTTTAAGACCTTATGATTTGCTCAATGTGTTTGATCTTTTGTTAGTAAATTCATGATGAGAATCCTTTTGATCGCGTACGAGTTTCCCCCTATTAGCTCTGCGCAGTCTTTGCGTTGGGCAAAACTAGCTGGTGAGCTTAGCGATCAGGGTCACGATGTCACCGTTTTAACTACGAATTTTAGGGTAGTGAATAAACTCACGCCGGATTTAAAAGCTGAATTGACAGTCATACGCACTTGTCCGGGGATATTCATGAGCTTGACGAATCGAATTCAAGCCCGATTTTTCAGTGCAAAGCGTAGAGATGTTCCCGACGGAATTCTAGTGCAGTCGAAACCAATGTTTATAAGGCTCTATCGCCGATTGAGAGGGATTCTTAACCAAGTTGTTTTCCCGGACTTACGAACTGAGTGGTATCCCTTTGCCCGTGTAGCAATCGGTCACCTTCTGCGGTCCGGTTATAAGCCTGATCTGGTGGTAGGGTCTCATGAGCCAGCCATTGATATAGAGCTCGCGATTCACGCTAGTCGTTCTTTTGGTGCGCCAAGCATTGCTGATCTTGGCGATCCAATCGATACAGTTTATTCGCCGAAATGGAGGAGGCGCCTGGACCGGCTTTATGAGGCTTCTTTGATTCGCCGTGTTGACGGTATTACCGTGACCATCGAAGAAGCTAGGCAGGTGCTATCGAATAGACACAAAGCTAAAATTGATAAGTTTGCAGTCGTTCCTCAAGGGTTTGACCGTTGCGCGGCCCCCGAGCCTCGCTCTACAATAGCGTTCAATAGAGCGTGTTTGAATATCGTATTTACCGGTACATTATACGAGAAATTTCGTTATCCCCGTTTCTTTCTGAAAAAACTTCGTGAGCAGTCGGAAGTCCGCTTATGGATTATCGGAAACCTAGTTGGGGAGTTTCCGGAAATTGAAAATTCTGAGTCGATTAGCTTCCTCGGGACGCTTCAGTATTCTGCTGTTCGGGAGATACAGATGATGGCGGATGTGCTTCTGAGTGTTGCGAATAAGCAGAGCGAGCAGATTCCCGGCAAGATATTTGAATATTTCGGAGCACAACGGCCGATTTTGCATGTAAGCTTCGGTGGGGATGATCCGACCGCCGCTATGATTCATAAGTATAAACGGGGCTGGATGGTTCGGGATGCAGATCGGGACTGCACTGAAGTCCTTGGTGATATCAAGGCTCGTTGGCGTTCCAATTCTCTAGAAGAACTTCTGGATCTTGATTCCGCGCTGTTAAGCGAATTTTCTTGGGCCAGGCGAGCAGAGCAGTTTATTGACTTTGCTAAGAAAGTTAAAAAGAAAGATGCATCTGGCGCCTCCGCTTTCGAATAGCAGGTCCCTGATTTACAATGATATTTATTTCGCTGGCCGGTAGACATGGCTTTGACTGTAGGTCAGTATATTCCTCAATTCAATGGCTTGCCTCAGCATTCTCGCGCAGTGCGTCCCGGGTGCGAACGCAATCGATCCATATTTTTGCTGTGTGTCAAGCATTTCCGGCATTCGAGAAGTGTTATTTTTGACTAATCCGGGATCAATTTAAGTGTCGTACCCGAATTGCATAGCTGTTGTTGCGCAAGTGCCCCGAATAACCTCGAGCTGAAAGTCCGAGATTTCCTGACTCCTGTCGATCGCGGTCACCGGCGAAATGCGCGAGGCTTGCTTCCGGGCATCCCTCTTGGTCTCACCAATGCGTTCGGCGGCCACATGCAGAAGAGTCCGCGGGTCTTCGCTGAAGTCCTCATATCTGACGATTTCCAGTCGGTTGATGTTTTTCAGGGCCCGCCTGGCGAGGAAATTCCACCACATGGCGCGCCTGATTTCGACTTCGGGCTCGGCCTCGATTCGTTCGAGTTGCCGCCTTTCCACCCCCGCCAGGAAAGGGTCGCTCGACGTCCCGATTCGGGCCTTTCCCGTCACCGCCATGCGAAGATGCTCGAACGATCGGCTCCATGAGGCAATGGTACTGATCGGGTTTCGAATGCAAAAGAATATCGGACTTTCCGGCATGGACTCTGCAATTTGTTCGAGCCGGGCCGAGAAAGCCAGCGTGTTCTTCGTTCCCAGCGGAAAAGCGTCGCTCTCGGGCGCGTAGCGCAGGTCGGTTCGGACGTCCGATGCGAAAGTGTCTTCGACCAAACGCCCCCTAGAGTCCACCTTGTTCGGCACGGCCTGCCCGGTCAGGATCTGTCCCCGAAGCCGTTGGTAGTAAGCTGCCAGCCCGAAACCGCCCGGATGCTCCAGCGCGCCGAAAACTTCAGCGGGTTCGTTGATCACGATGGCGTCGCCAAGCCCGTCTATGCAGGACGAAAACAGACTTGTCCCGGAACGCGGAATTCCTGTAATGATGAAAT
>Ga0102929_1001298_pt1 | contig 14879 bp, 13 predicted proteins | sample SalPonR1_B_D2_MG_FD_78510 | JGI IMG/M metagenome (GOLD analysis project Ga0102929, IMG submission 78510) | Salt pond soil microbial communities from South San Francisco under conditions of wetland restoration - Salt Pond MetaG R1_B_D2_MG | ecosystem: Environmental > Aquatic > Marine > Intertidal... | reverse complement strand
GTCGATTGACCCATGGTCTGGCCGACGGGAAATGCCCGCCGGCCGCGGCGGTGCTAAGCTCGTCGGAACGGTCGTTCTTGAGCGGGGGGATCATGGGGAACCACTACGTCCTCATCGACTACGAGCACGTGCAGCCGGACGGCCTGGCGCCGCTGCATTCCCGGCCCGTCCGCGTCTACCTGTTCGTCGGCGACCCGGAGGCGAGTCTGCCCTTCGATCTGGTCTCCTCCGTGCAGGCTTTCGGGGACCGGGCCACCTACGTGCCCGTGACCGACGACGGCCGCCGCGCGCTGGAGCTCCACGTCGCCTGTTATCTCGGACGGCTGGCCGAGCGGGACCCGCAGGGCCACCTGCATATCGTCTCGCCCGACGACGGATTCGACGCGTTCATCGCGCAACTGCGGGCGGAGGGCGTGTCCGTGCGGCGGGCACGGAGCCTGGCGGAGCTGCCGTTCCTCGGCGCGGCCGCGGCGAGCTCACGGGAGGACCGGGTGGCCGAGGTGATCCGCAACCTGCATTCGCGCGGGCTGGCGCGGCCCCGCCGCCGCCGTACCCTGATGCGCCTCATCCATGCCCATTTCGGCCGGGAACTCGACTTCGCCGAAGTGCAGGCGCTCGTGGACGCGCTGGTGGAGCAGGGCTGCGTGCGCTTCGAGGGGGAGACGGTGCACTACGCGCGGCCGATCACAAGAAGGTAGGAGGGCCTTGAGGCCCGATCTTTCGTTGCATCGGGCCTCAAGGCCCTCCCACGACAGAGCCTGCGCTATCATGCCGCCATGACCAGGACACTGCACCTGCCGGCTCTCGCCGGCGCCATCCTCCTGCTGACAGGCTGCGCCACCATGACCGAACCCGAGCTCGACCTCACCGAAGACGGCCGGCTGCCGCCGTGCCCGTCCACGCCCAACTGCGTCTCCAGCGACGCCGATCCCGCGGACGACACGCACTATATCGAGCCGCTGCAGATCGACGGCGACCCGCGGGCCGCCTGGCAGCGGCTGATCGAGTACCTGGAGAGCGAGTCGCCGTACACCATCGTCGAGCAGCGCGAGGATTATCTGCGCGCCGAGGCCCGAACGAAGATTCTGCGCTTCGTCGACGACGTGACCTTCCACCTGCGGCCGCAGGAAGGCGTGATCGCGATGCGCTCGTCGTCCCGGCTGGGTTACTCGGACCTGGGCAAGAACCGCAGCCGCCTGGAGACGGTCCGCGAAGCTCTGACCCCCTGACCCCGGGCGGGCGGCTGCAGGCCGCCGCCCTGCGCAAAAATTGCGGAATCTCAATGCGGGCGCCCCCCGCTCCCCTCTAGCGTCGGCCCACGAGTTCGCGCAGAGGAGCGCATGGCCCCGGTAATCGAATCGGTGACTGCAGCGGCGTACCGCATCCCGACGGACGCTCCGGAATCGGACGGAACCCTGGCATGGAATTCCACCACGCTGGTCGTCTGCAGGCTGACTGCGGGCGGGATCAGCGGTGTCGGCTATACCTATGCCGATGCGTCCGTCGCGCCGCTCGTCGAGGGTGTGCTGGCGCCGAGCGTCGAGGGGAGGGACGCCCTGGCGGTGACCGCGGCCTGGGATGCAATGGTGGCCGCCATCCGCAATCTCGGCCGCCCGGGCCTGTGCTCCCATGCTATCGCTGCCGTGGACACGGCGGCGTGGGACCTGAAGGCCCGTTTGCTCGGTGTGCCGCTGGTCGTCCTCATGGGTGCCCGGCGGGAAGCCGTTCCCGTGTACGGCAGCGGCGGTTTCACCTCCTATGACGAGGAACGCCTGCGCGGTCAGCTCGGCGGCTGGGTCGCCGGCGGCATTCCGCGCGTCAAGATGAAGGTGGGGCGCGATGCGGATAGCGATGCCGAGCGTGTCGCTGCCGCCCGCGACGCCATCGGCGCCACCGCCGGGCTGATGGTGGATGCAAACGGCGCCTACTCCCGGAAACAGGCACTGGCGATGGCGGAACGCTTCGCGCAATACGGGGTGACGTGGTTCGAGGAACCTGTCTCCTCGGACGACCTGGAAGGCCTGCGCCTGCTGCGCGACCGGGCGCCGGCGGGCATGGAGATCACTGCCGGGGAGTATGGCTACGACGCGTTCTATTTCCGCCGCATGCTCGAGGCCGGGGCCGTGGACGTGCTGCAGGCGGACGCTACGCGCTGCGCCGGCTACACCGGCCTCGCGCGGGTGGCCGAACTCACCGCCGCCCATGGAATCGGCCTGTCGACGCACACCGCGCCGGCGCTGCATGCGCCGGCTTGCTGCGCGCTGCCCGGCATCCGGCATGTGGAGTATTTCCACGACCATGTACGTATCGAAGAGACTCTGCTGCACGGTGCGCCGGCTCCGGTGCAAGGCCAGCTGCGACCGGATCTCTCGCGTAGCGGCACGGGCCTCGACTTCGACGATGACGCGGCGCAGGAATTCCTCGTGCCGCCGGAGGCAGTTTGAGAAGAGAGACGACGATACCGGACGAAAGCAGCAGGGACCGTATCGCCCGGGAGATCGCCGGGCGCATCTCGGGCGAAGTGCGCTTCGATACCGCTGCCAGGGCCATGTACGCCACCGATGCTTCCAACTACCGCCAGGTGCCGGTCGGCGTGGTGCTGCCGCGTTGCGCCGAGGACATCATGGCGGCGGTCGATAGCTGCAGCCGCCACGGCCTGCCCCTCACCATGCGTGGCGGCGGCACCAGCGTGGCGGGTCAGACCTGCAATAACGCCGTAGTGCTCGATGCCTCCAAGTACTACAACCGTGTTCTCGAGATCGACCCGGACTCCCGGACGGCACTGGTCGAGCCCGGCTGCGTGCTGGACGACCTCAGGGATGCGGCGGAGGAGCACGGCCTGACGTTCGGGCCGGACCCCTCCACCCACGACCGCTGCTCACTCGGCGGTATGCTCGGCAACAACTCCTGCGGCGTACATTCCGTGATGGCAGGCCGGACCGCCGACAACGTCGAGGCGCTGGAGGTGCTGACCTACGACGGGGCGAGATTCTGGACCGGTACCACCGGCGAGCAGGAGCTCGCGACCATTATCGAGGAGGGCGGCCGCCGCGGCGAAATCTACGCGGGCCTGCGTGACCTTCGCGACCGCTATGCCGACGCGGTGCGCGAGCGCTATCCCGAGCTGCCCCGCCGGGTTTCGGGTTACAACCTGCCCCAGCTGCTGCCGGAGCACGATTTCCACGTGGCGCGCGCCCTGGTGGGAACCGAGAGTACCTGTGCGGTGATCCTGCAGGCGAAGCTGAAACTCGTGCCGAGCCCGCCGGCGCGCGTCCTGCTGGTGCTGGGGTTCGAAGACGTATTCGCGGCCGCCGACCGCACGCCCGAGGTGCGCGACGCCGGTCCGGTCGGCCTGGAGGGCATGGACCAGTTCCTCATCGACAACATGCGCACCAAGTGTTTGGCCATCGAACAGCTGCAGGAGCTGCCGCCGGGCAGCGGGTGGCTGCTGGCGGAGTTCGGCGGCGATACGCCGGAAGCGGCCGCCGACCAGGCCCGTGCGCTGATGGCCGAACTCGACGAGGACGAAGTTGCCATGAAGCTCGTTACCGAGCCGGCGGCCCAGCGCCACCTGTGGGAGGTGCGCGAGTCGGGCCTGGGCGCCACGGCCTTCGTGCCGGGCCAGAGCGATACCTGGGAGGGTTGGGAGGACTCCGCCGTACCGGTGGAGAATCTCGGCGGCTACCTCCGCGGCCTGCGTCGGCTCTACGACCGCTACGGTTACCAGGGCGCCCTCTACGGGCATTTCGGCGACGGCTGCGTGCATACACGGGTTGACTTCGACCTGCGCTCCGAGGAGGGCATTCGGACCTGGCGGGCGTTCATGGAGGACGCCGCCGAGCTGGTGCTCGCTCACGGCGGCTCCCTCTCGGGCGAGCACGGCGACGGTCAGGCCCGGGCCGCGCTGCTCGTTCGTATGTACGGCGAGGAGCTGACCGAGGCATTCCGCCAGTTCAAGTATCTCTGGGACCCCGACGGCAGGATGAATCCCGGCAAAGTCGTCGATCCTTTCCCGATCACCTCCAATCTGCGCCTGGGTCCGGACTACGCCCCGGCCGATCCGCAGACCTGGTTCGCGTTCGCCGACGACGGCGGCAGCTTTGCGCGCGCCACGCTGCGCTGTGTCGGTGTGGGCAAATGCCGGGACACGAAAGACGGCGTCATGTGTCCGAGTTACATGGCCACACGGGAGGAGCAGCACGCTACGCGGGGGCGCGCCAGGCTGCTCTTCGAGATGCTCAACGGTGACGTGGTCTCCGATGGCTGGCGCAGCCGGGAGGTCCACGACGCGCTCGACCTGTGTCTGGCCTGCAAGGGCTGCAAGCGCGACTGCCCGGTGAACGTGGACATGGCCACTTACAAGGCGGAGTTCAACGCCCATTACTACCGCCGGCGGCTGCGGCCACGGGCTGCCTACTCACTCGGACTGGTGCACTGGTGGGCGCGTGCGGCCGGCCGGGCGCCCGGCCTGGTCAATGCCGTCACCCGGTCTCCCGGTCTTGCACGCATCGCCAAGGCGGTGGCCGGGGTGGCGCGCGAGCGCAGCCTGCCCGCGTTTCGCCGTCCTTTCACCGCGGGCAGGCCCACGCCGGCCGCGCGCCCGGGGGGGCGGCGGGTCCTGCTGTTCCCGGACACGTTCAACAACCATTTCCGCCCCGAGACCGCGGCGGCGGCGGCCGACGTACTGACCGACGCCGGCTACGAGGTGATGCTGCCGGAGCGGCCCGTGTGCTGCGGCCGGCCGCTGTATGCCTGGGGGATGCTCGGCCTCGCCCGCCGACAGCTCTCCCGGCTGCTCGATACGCTGGCACCGCAACTCGAAGCGGGCGTGCCCGTCGTCGGGCTGGAGCCGGCGTGCATGACGACCTTCCGGGACGAGTTACTGAATCTGCTGCCGGGAGACCCCCGCGCCGAAGCGCTGCGCGACGGCAGCTTCATGCTGAGCGAATTCCTCGCGCGCGAGGGTTACGAACCGCCGCCACTGGAGGCGGATGCGCTCGTGCACGCCCATTGCAACCACTATGCAGTGATCGGGCTGGAAGACGAGCGGGCCATGCTCGACGCAATGGGCCTCGACTACGAAATGCCCGATTCGGGCTGCTGCGGCATGGCGGGGTCCTTCGGCCTCGAGTCCGAGCACTACGACGTGGCGATGAGGATCGGTGAGCGGGTGCTGCTGCCGGCAGTGCGCGAATCCGCACCGGAGCGGCTACTGATTGCCGACGGCTATGCCTGCCGCGAGCAGGTCGAGCAGTCGACCGGGCGCCCCACCCTGCACCTGGCGGAGGTGATGCGCATGGCGCAGCGAGGCGGGCAATGACTACGGGAGACTGACAATGCAGGCAATCGGAAAAACACGCTGGGCCATCGCCGAGGGCTACATTCCCGCCGGCAGCCATGGGCCGGCTCCGCAGATGGAGAGCCACGAGACCGCGTGCCTGCTGAATACGGGGGACGCGATGGCGACGGTGACCATCACCGTGTTGTTCGCCGACCGCGAACCGGCCGGACCCTACACCGTCGAGGTGCCGGCCCGTCGTACGCGGCATCTGCGATTCAACGAGCTCGCGGAACCGGAGCCGGTCCCGCGCGATACGGACTTCGCGACCCTGATCGAGTCAGACGTGCCCATTGTGGTGCAACACACCCGCCTCGATTCCCGGCAGGCGGAACTCGCGCTGCTCTCCACCGTCGCCTGGTCCGAATGAAACCGCGCAAGGAGGCGAAAGACGCGCATGAGTAACGAATTGTCAGGGCTGAACGTGATCGTTACCGGTGCTTCATCGGGCATCGGCCGGGCCTGTGCGCTGGAGTTCGGCGGCGCCGGCAGCAACGTGCTGGTGAATTGCTTCGACGAGCAGGAGCAAGCCGAGCATATCGCCGCTGCCGTGCGCGAGGCGGGGGGCGGTGCACTGGCCCTCTGTGCGGATGTCGCCGATGAGGAGCAGGTGATGGATCTGTTCCGCCGCATGACGGAGGAGTTCGGCACGGTGGATCTGCTGGTGAACAACGCCGGCATCCAGAAGGACGTGGACTTCGTCGACATGTCCCTGGACGACTGGAACGCGGTACTCGGCGTGAACCTCACCGGCCAGTTCCTGTGTGCACGCGAGGCGGCGCGGGAGTTCCTGCGCGAGGACCGGCCCCGCCCCGCTACCCGCTGCCTCGGCAACATCATCAACATGAGTTCCGTGCACGAGGCGATACCTTGGGCCGGCCATGTCAACTATGCGACCGCCAAGGGCGGTTCCGCGATGCTCACCCGCACCCTGGCCCAGGAGCTCGCCCCGCGGGGCGTTCGCGTGAACGCCGTGGCGCCCGGCGCGATCAAGACCGCGATCAACGAAGAGGTCTGGTCGGACGAAGAGGGCCGGCGCAAGATGCTGGAACTCATCCCCTACGACCGCATCGGCGAGGTCGAGGACGTGGCAGCCGTCGTACGCTGGCTTGCCTCGGATGCCTCCGACTATGTCATCGGCACGACTCTCTTCGTCGACGGCGGGATGATGCTCTATCCCGGTTTCCGGGAGGGAGGCTGAGATGGAGGCCGAAAGCGCGGATCTCCTCGTCATCGGCAGCGGTCAGGGCGCCGTACCGCTGGCAAGCGATTATGCCGACGCCGGCAGGCGCGTGGTGCTGTTCGAGCGCGAGCGCCTGGGCGGCAGCTGCGTCAATTTCGGGTGCACGCCCACGAAGGCTTTCCTGGCCGCGGCGCATGCGGCGGGGCGCGCCCGCTTGGCCGGCGAGCTGGGCATCGAGTGCGAGCCCCATGTGGATTTCCCCCGGTTGATGGAGCGGGTGCGGCGCATCCGCGACACCGGTAGCCGGGGTGTCGAGCGCACGCTGAGCGAAAAGGGTGTACAGATCGTGCGGGCGGAAGCCTCTTTCACCGAGACCGGGGCAGTGACGGCGGATGGCCGCAGCTGGAGCGCGCCGGTCGTCGTCATCGACACCGGCAGCCGTGCTGCCGTGCCGCCCATAGACGGCCTGGACAGCGTCCCTTATCGCACCGATCGCGACATTTGGGCGCTAGAGGAGCTGCCGCCGCGTCTCGCCGTGGTCGGCGGCGGCTATATCGGTCTGGAGCTGGGGCAGGGCTTCGCGCGGCTCGGCAGCCGGGTCGATATCTTCGAGCAGAACGAGCGCATTCTGGCTACGGAGGCGGCTGATGTCGCAGAGGTGCTGCGTGAATCACTGCAGCGCGATGGAGTCCGCGTCCGTGAGGATACGGCCGTGGAGAGTGTGCGGCATGAAGAGGGCGTTTTTCGGCTGCAGGCTGGTGGCGAGGAGCACGCGGCGGATGCACTGCTCCTCGCCGTTGGACGCGTGCCGAACACCGGCGCGCTGAACGCCGAACGGGCGGGTGTCGAGCTCGACGACCGGGGCAGCATCCGTATCGATGCCCGGATGAAGGCACGCGATGGCATCTACGCCATTGGAGAGGCGGCGGGTCAACCGGCATTCACGCATGTCGCCTGGGAGGACTACCGCCGGCTCCGGGCGGTGCTGGAGGGAGGTGACCGCCGGCGGGACGACCGGGTACTGGGCTACGCCGTGTTCACCGAACCCCAGGTGGGCCGCGCCGGACTGAGCGCCGACCAGGCCAGGGACCGGGGGCATCAGCTGCGGCTTGCCGAGATGCAGGTGGCGCAGATGGCCCGCGGCGTCGAGTGGGGCCACGACCTCGGCTTCTATCGTCTCGTATTCGACGCCGCCAGCGACCGGCTGCTCGGCGCCGAGCTGATCGGCTACGAGGCGGCCGAGATCGTCCACGTGCTCATCGATCTGATCGAGACCGGAGGCACGGCCGCGCAGCTGGGCGCCTGGCAGCACATCCATCCCACCTACGCGGAGAACCTGCCCTCCCTGGCGCGCAAGGCGCGGGCCTCCTAGACCATCTCGCGCACCTTGTCCGAAATGGCCGTCAGCGCGATCTTCCGGCGGTTCGGCTGACCCTTCAGCAGCGCCTCGCCGAAATTCTTCGCGTCCTCGGCCGAGATGCCCGGCGGCAGCGGCGGCTCGTGGGGGTCGACCACGGCCTCGATGAGTACCGGTCCCCTGGTGGCCAGTGCCTCCTCCAGGGTGTCGCCGCATTCGGCCGGGTCGTCGACCGAGAACGCCTTGATGCCGAAGGCCCTGGCTGCCGCAGCGAAATCCACGCTCTGCAGCTCGCAGCCGAACTCCGGATTGCCGAGAAAGACCATCTGCTCCCACTTGATCATCCCGAGAGTGTCGTTCTTGATCACCACCACCTTCACGTTCAGGTCGTACTTCGCACAGGTGGCCAGTTCGGCGATGAGCATGGACAGGCCGCCGTCACCGACGAAGGCCACACTCATCCGGTCCGGATGGGCGATCTGTGCGGCGATGGCGTACGGCAGACCGTTCGCCATCGTCGCCAGCGTGCCGGAGAGCGAATACATCTGGCCCCGGCGGGCGGGTATCTGGCGGGCGAACCAGGTGGCAATGGTTCCGGAATCGGCTGCCACCATGGCGTCGTCGGGCAGCCGCTCGCCGAGCTCGCGGGCGACCACCTGCGGCTTCATGGGCTTTTCCCGGGACGTCCCGCGCTCGCGCATCAGCTCGCGCCATTCTTCCATGCCCTTCTGCGCCTTCTCCAGGAAATCCCGGTTCTCGTTGCGCTCGAGCAATGGCAGCAGCGCGCCGAGGGTGCGGGCACTGTCGCCGACGATGCCGACCTCTAGCGGGTAGCGCAGGCCAAGCCGGGACGCATCGAGGTCGATCTGAACGGCCTTCGCGTCGCCCGGTTTCGGGTAGAACTCGATATAGGGGAAAGCGCTGCCGACGATCAGCAGTCGGTCGCAGTTCTCCATGGCCTCCTGGGAGGGCTTGCTGCCCAGCAGGCCCACCGGGCCGGTGGTATACGGACTGTCGTCCGGCACACAGGCCTTGCCGAGCAGTGCCTTCACGATGGGCGCACCGAGTTTCTCGGCCAGCTCCTCGAGTTCGTCGCCTGCATCCAGTGCCCCGCGGCCGGCGAGGATGACCACCCGCTCTCCGCTGTTCAGCACCGACGCTGCCGCTTCCAGGTCTTCCTGGCGCGGCAGCCTGGCGCTGCGCGCGTACTCCGCCGAGCTGTGATACGGCACGTTGCGGCGCGAGCCCTTGCGCTCGGCCTTGTCGCTCTGCGTGTCGACCGGGAAGGTGATATGAGCCACACCCTGCCGCGCGAAGGCGGTGCGGCAGGCGGCGTCCACAAGGTTCTCCACGTGGGCCGACCCCATCACCCGGGCATTGTAGACGCTGACGTCCATGAACAGCTTGTCGAGTTCGACGTCCTGCTGGGTGTGGGTGCTCACGAGATCGTGGAATTGCATCCCGGTGATCGCGAGCACCGACTGGCCGTCCAGCTTTGCGTCATACAGGCCGTTCAGCAGGTGTACCCCGCCGGGGCCCGAAGTGGCCATGCAGACGCCGAGGCGTCCGCTGTATTTGGCATAGGCGCAGGCCATGAAGGCGGCGGCCTCTTCGTGACGCACCTGGACGAAGCGGATCTCGTCCTCCCGTCGGCGCAGGGATTCCATCAGTCCATTGATGCCGTCGCCCGGCAGGCCGAAGATTACCTCGACACCCCAGTCGATCAGCCGTTCGATCATGATGTCGGCTGCGGTGGATTCACTTGCCATGTCGTCTTCCTCCGTGTGTGTCGTTCGTGTCGCTCGCCCCGTCAGCCGGCCTGGACCAGCCCGTAGGTCGTCCCGAGGATCGCGCCGTACAGCAGGTGCCCGGCGAGGGTGGTCAGCGGCGTGCGATGCCCGTAGTTGAGTCCCATGAAACCCGGCGGTTCCAGACGGCGCATCTGGCCGGGACCCTCGTACTCGTTCGCGATGCGCGGATGCGCATAGGGCAGCACGGGCAGCACGGCCACGAGCAGAAAAAGGGCGTGGACGCCGCCGATCACGGCGCCCATCCACCAGGCCAGAATGCCCAGATTGAACATGATGGCGTAGTAAAGCCCGGCGAAGAGCCAGCCGCCGAGCATGTAGGCGAGGAAGCCGGCGACACTCGCGCGGGACCGGACGCCGGTGAACGCCGTGCCGAGCAGGAAAGGCAGGCTGAGCCGCGTCAGACCCATGCTCTGGCTGCCCTGCAGCACGGCGGTCATCGCTACGGTGGCCACGAGGCCCCACAGCGCGATGTGTTCCCATTGGGTCGTGATCTGTTCGATGATCATCGCTCGTCCAGCGGAGCCTCCCGCTCCCTCCTGCGTTTGCGCATTTCCTCGATGGTGACGGCGGCACGGATCAGCCCCACATGACTGTAGGCCTGGGGGAAATTGCCGAGAGCGCTGCCGTCTTCGGGGTCGGCCTCTTCGGCCAGCAGGCCAACGTCGTTGGCCAGTCCCAGCAGATGTTCGAAACGTTCGACGGCCTGTGCCTCCTCGCCCATCACCGCCAGGTGCTCCACCATCCAGAACGAGCAGATGACGAAGGCGCCCTCTCCGGGCGGCAGGCCGTCCTTGCCCTGCTCGTGTCGGTAGATGAGCCCGTTGGCGCCGAGTTCCCGGTCGATGCGGTAGCAGGTCTCGGTCATCCGCGGGTTCAGCGTGTCCACGAATCCGTAGATGGAAAGCAGAAGCAGGCCGGCTTCCACATAGTCCATGTCGAAGGCGCCCGTGTAAGTGCCCTTCTCTTCGTCGAACCCCTGCGTCTCGATGGCCTCGGCCAGCGCCTTGCGCTGCGCTTCGAAGCGCTGACGCGGCACCCTCAGCCTGCCTTCCTCGGCGAGCGAGAGCAGGCAGTCCAGCGCCACCCAGCACATCAGCTTGGAATGGGTGTTGTGCCGGGCCTCGCCGCGCAGCTCCCAGATGCCCTTGTCGGCGTTGCGCCAGTGGCGGCAGACATAGTCGCCCATCCGACGCAGCATGCGCGCGTCGGCTGCCTCCAGCGTGCCGCCGCGCAGAGCATAGTTGTGGACCGCGAGTATGAGTGCGCCGTAGGTATCGAGCTGCAGCTGGCTGCAGGCCTCGTTGCCGATGCGCACCGGCCGGGAACCGCGATAACCCTCCAGGTGATCGAGCTCCTCCTCCGGTACGCGCACGCCGCCGTACACGTCGTAGAGCACCTGCAGCTCAGGCAGGGTCATCCGGGTGGCGTGCAGCAACCAGCCGATGAAGGCATCGCCCTCGGCGGCATAGCCGAGATCCGCGAAGGCGCTGAAGGTCAGGGCGGCATCGCGCAGCCAGCAGTAACGGTAGTCCCAGTTACGGATACCGCCGATATCCTCGGGCAGCGAGGCCGTCGGGGCGGCCACCACCGCACCGGAGAGCTGGAAGGTCATCAGCTTGAGGGCGAGGAGACTGCGCACGACGCTGTCCCGGTAAGGGCCCTCGTAGGTGCAGTGGCGCGTCCATTCTTCCCACCAGCGCAGCGTCGACTCGAGCCGCCGGTCGGCGGCCTCACCCAGCGGCGGTATCGTGGCGATGTCATGCTGGACGTAGGTGAGTGAGAAATAGCGCCTGTCTCCCGCCGTCAGCCGCATCCGGCCGCAAAGCGTGTCGGCGTCGTCATTGAGCGCCAGCCGGGCATCGGTGTGCAGCACGAGCTGATGGTTGGAGAAGGCGCAGGCCCAGCCGAGTGCGCCGCGATTCCGTATTCGCGCATCGATGCGCGCGAAGTCGGGTCTCGGGGCGAAGACGACCTCGGCCTCGAACTCGCCCTCCGTGCACTCGACGATGCGTACCAGTTCGCGCTGGGCCTGCAGCGTGTCCTCCCACCCGGGTCCGGCCAGCACAGGCATGAAGTCCGTCACCCGCAGCGTGCCCGCCGGGCCGCGATAGGTGGTCTCGAGCACGTTGGTGTCGCCGATATAGCGCCGTGTCGCTGCGGCCGCGGGCTCCGCCGCAGTGATGGAGAAGCGCCCGCCTTTCTGCTGATCGAGCAGGGCCGAGAACACCGCGCCGCCCGAGAAATGGGGAAGGCACAACCAGTCGACGGACCCCCGGCGGGATATCAGCGCCGCCGTGCGGCAGTCCCCGACCGCCGCATAGTCGCCGATATCCGGATAAGCGGCCGTCGCTTCCGGGATTTGTGCTTGTGCCGCGATGTCCGGTGTCAGCCGGTCGAGCGCACCGGCACTGCGGCTTCGCTCTGCAGACGCGAATAGGCGGCGCCCAGCACGGCACCGAAGACGATATGCAGCACGAGAGTCGCAATCGGCGCCGCCATGCCGATGTTGAGACCGAACCAGCCGGCGCCCGCCAGCGGCATGGGGATGAGCATCATCAGCACCCAGGCTCCGATGGAAAAGACGATACCCCGGCCGATGTCACCACCGCCCGGCAGCGCAGGCCGGATGGCGGCAAACAGCAGACCCCAGAGGACGGTGCCGATCAGGAAGTGGAGAGTCCAGCCCAGTCCCGGCGAGGGGGCCAGACCGAGGTACTGATTGCCCAGATTGGCCAGCATCGCGATGGCATTGACACCGGGCAGCATGCCGGCAGCCGACTTGATCAGCATCAGCACGGACAATACCACCGTGGCGACGAGGCCGGCGACGAGTCCACTCGTGTAGCGGTTCATGATGGCTCTCCTGTCGGGCCCGGTTCGGACGTTCCATGTCCCGAACGGCCGGGCACTGTGCATTGGGTTCCCAGCGTAGAGGTGCTCCGGCGGGGCACGCGTTGATATTCGTCAATCGGGCCGGTGGCCTTCTCGCGCCGTCACGCAGGGGACGATTCGCGGTTTACGACTGCGCCGATGCTCGGGCGTGTTACCGACTGGAAGGCTTACCTGGGGCTGGAGTCGGCGGAACGGGAGTGGACGGTGCTGCGCGAAGCTTCGAGAACGGGTCGGCCGCGTTGACGGATCGCAATGAGCGCCATCCGACCTCCTGCGAAGCTGCGATCCGACTTACCCGACCCAGGAGATTGACGTAATGGAAGACCATGTCTACAAACAAATCGATGTCACCGGCTCTTCCACGGTGGGCACCGACGATGCCATCAGCAAGGCCATCAAGAAGGCCGGCGAGTCCGTAAAACACATGGACTGGTTCAAGGTCACCGAAACCCGCGGCTACATCGAGGGGGATGCCGTCAAATACTGGCAGGTGACCGTGAAGATCGGCTTCCGTATCGAGGACTGACAATTCCGGGGACGGTTGACTCAATCAGCGGTTGAGTCAACTGTCCCCGAAGCTCGCTCCGAAACTCACCGCGAAACTCGCCAGAGGGTGCCCGGCTCGCCTTCGGCCAGGATGTAGATGGCGCCGTCCGGGCCGGTGGCCACGTCGCGGATGCGCTCGCCGATCTCCCCGAACAGCACTTCCTCGCCGACGATCTCGCCGCCTTCCACGTCGAGGCGGCGCACGTCCTTGCCGACCAGCGCACCCGCGAACAGGTCGCCCCGCCACTCGGGGAACGGCGCGCCCTCGTACACCGTCAGGCCGGACGGGGCGATGGACGGCGTCCACACGTGCAGCGGCTGGGCCATGCCCTCCATCTCGGTGAACGGCGAGACATAGGCGCCGTTGTAGTCCAGGCCGTAGGTGATCACCGGCCAGCCGTAGTTCACGCCCGGCTCGACGATGTTGACCTCGTCGCCGCCCTTCGGTCCGTGTTCGTGCAGCCAGACGGTGCCGTCGGCGGCCACCGACAGCCCCTGGGGGTTGCGGTGGCCATAGCTCCAGACGTAGGGCGCCTCCGGGAACGGGTTGCCCTCGGCCGGCGTGCCGTCCGGATTCATGCGGACCACCTTGCCCATCTGGCTGTCGAGGTCCTGGGCGGCCTCCCGGTAGTCGAAGCCGTCGCCGGTGGTCAGCAGCAGGGTGCCGTCCCGGTGCCAGGCGAGCCGGCCGCCGTAATGTACCGGCGTGTCCTTGCGCGGCGCGACGCGGAAGATGACCTCGACGTCGGCGAGCGCGTCACCGGCCAGCCGCGCCCGCGCCACGGCGGTGGTGTTGGAGTCGGGCGGTCCCTCCGCATAGGAGAGATACAGCACGCGACTGGCCCGGAAGTCCGGCGCCAGCAGCACGTCGAACAGGCCGCCCTGGCTGGCGCGATACACCTGCGGCACGCCGGCGACGGGATCGCCCAGCGTGCCGTCGGCGCCCACGCGTCGCAGCGTGCCGCCGAGTTCGGTAACCAGGAAGCCGCCGTCCGGCAGGAACGCGACGCACCAGGGCATGTCCAGCCCGCTGGCGACGGTCTCGAGCTGGTAACCCGGCGTGTCCGCGGCGCCGTCCTGCGCAGCGGCGAAGGCCGGCGCGGCCGCGAGGACGAGGCAGAGGACGAGGCGCTGGCGCATGACGGCTCCGGTGACTGGACGATGACTGTGCTAGCCTAGCACCGGTTCGTGCGCTGCTGTAGCGCGTGTGAGGATGCAGGCGATGTGGCCCAGGCGGATCGGTTCTTTCGTGCTCGCGGCGGCGGTGACGTACGTGCTCGCCGTCATCTCGGCCAGCCTGCACGTGGCGGCGAGCCTGGAGAGCATGGGTGCCGAGGTCGGCTTCGGCACCCGGCTGGAGATGATCGCCCACGACCTCGGCGGTATGGCCACCTCGTTCCTGCCCATGATCCTCATCGGCTTGCTGGTCGCCTTCGCCGTGGCGGCGCTGCTCCTGCGCTGGCTGCCCCGCTATCGCCATCTGCTCTACACCCTGGCCGGCGCGGCCGCAGTGGTCACCATCCACCTGGCTCTCAATGCCGCCTTCGACATCACGCCGGTGGCGGTAGCGCGCAGCGGCGTCGGTCTGCTCGTCCAGGGACTCTGCGGCGCGGTGGGCGGCTACGCCTACGCCAGGTTCACCGCCGCCCCTGTGTAGGAGGGCCTTCAGGCCCGATACCGCGCCCCAGGTAGGAGGGCCTTCAGGCCCGATACCGCGCCCCAGGTAGGAGGGCCTTCAGGCCCGATACCGCG
>Ga0102929_1001296_pt1 | contig 14882 bp, 13 predicted proteins | sample SalPonR1_B_D2_MG_FD_78510 | JGI IMG/M metagenome (GOLD analysis project Ga0102929, IMG submission 78510) | Salt pond soil microbial communities from South San Francisco under conditions of wetland restoration - Salt Pond MetaG R1_B_D2_MG | ecosystem: Environmental > Aquatic > Marine > Intertidal... | reverse complement strand
GACTCGTAAGGTCACTTTGACTCGTAAGGTCACTTTGACTCGTAAGGTCACTTTGACTCGTAAGGTCACTTTGACTCGTAAGGTCACTTTGACTCGTAAGGTCACTTTGACTCGTAAAAAAGGCTTCTTTGAGTGAGCTATCTGTCTTATAATCTTCCTGACTAACAATTCTTCCAAAATTGAGAATCTACAAACTAGAATTTTCAGAAAAGCAGAATTGTGAAGCAGAATTGTGAAGCAGAATGGACAAGTATACTAAGGCTGAGATTACTCAATTAACAGATTCCCAATTTTGGAAGATTGATCTACGGGAGATAGGGCCCGAAGTCGATCTTGGGGAAGCAGCCTCCAAGCTAGTGCCTTTAATTGCCTTCAAGCAAGGGATCGACAAGCAAGTAATTGTTTTATTAGTTACTTACTCCGCAACAAGTTTAGCTTATTACCATCCCGAATTCAAACCGGACAAGGATGATATCGTCCGAGCCAAGGGCGAGCTGAAGGAATTAATTGAAGCTTATCCCGACACTGATTATCGATGGTTGCCGGAAACGGAAGTCGATAAGATTGAAATCGATCAAGTAGGATTGTCTTTTTGGCGAACGATTAAGGTTCGGCTAGTCAAGTATGCTCTATTGGATCAGATCGACCGAATCGCCGCAGGTTCCGGTCTGACCTTAGCGGGCGACGATTAAAAAAGAAGCGCGACTGTGAGCGCCAAAAATTAAACTGAATCTTTTAAATGGCCTTATTAGGATCAACAGCGCTTAATCAAAGTTTTTATTTTCGAGGCCGAATCGATGATCCTCAAGTTAAGTTAGCAAAATGGTATCGCTACCTGGAGTACAGTAATAAGCAAACTGATTGGATTCAATGGAAGGATTTTTTACTGATTTATTCTATTCTACAAATTGTTCGAGCTAAAGTTGGTAAGAAATTCGACTACTACTTATTCGGCACTTTCTTATGGGCTCGTATAATGATCATGGCCGGTTTTCCTTTCGCTAGAGATGACCGAGTAGCTGAACAAGTTGATCTGTACCTAATTGATCGGGCACAACTTCAACCTTTGGAAGCTTTGTTAAATGAAGCTGTGAAAGCTAAACAGTGTTCTCTGCGACGCTCTTACACCCGTTGTCCTTCACTTAATTCAATTAAAGATACCAAAGAAAGATCTCGAATTTACGATCAATTACTACTCTTAACAACTGGTTATCATACTCTCGAATTGACGATTGCTAATTCGAAAGCTAGAACTATTGCGCGAATTGTTTTACGGGCCAGCAATGACCGAACGACTCCCACTACCGATTTCTCAGTTAATGCTTTAGGATATCATTTCCTTGATCACAAGTATCGCTCATTATCGGGCAATTATACGACTAAGCAATTATTAATTCAAGTCAAAAGCTTAACTACTGATTTAATTAAATCAGAACAGGAAGAAGATCTCTTCCGAACGGAGCCGGAAATCGAGCTTTTCCTGGATCAAATTAAGTACCCTGCTTTAGCCGAAGAGCTCTCGCAACGAATAGATGATGCTTCATTAAATTTTGTCTACCTGGTCGACGAATACGATGACGACCCTCCCGAAGAGGATATCTCGGAAGAAGATCAAGTTAAGAGAAGCTATGCTGAAATTTTAGCAGGTCATCCTGTTCATATCTCTAAATTAGTTCGGAAAGATTTAATGAAATGGTACCAGCAAGGTTGGACTTTCTTAAACGGGATCTGTAATTTTCGGAATAAAGTCTTGACTAGAAAAACGGTAAAAAGCAATGAATGGTGAAGAAAAAGATTGACTGTCACCATTAAAGCAATGGAAGTCGTAGAAATGACAATGTACGCCAAAAGAGCAACAGCACCGATCACTTATATGGGGTTCAGTGCTGTTGCTCTTTTGGCGTACATTGTCATTTCTGATTAAAAGAGACGATTTCTCATTATAAAGATGAGATTAAGTTGTATTATTTTTGGGTCGATCCTTTTCTTAAGCACTGCGATCATGGTGCTTACAGATCCACCGCTCTAAAATCATTTCGTACGTGTAAGAGGTACCTAATTGTAGGTACCATTTCTTCAGAACCATTCACTGAAATTGCTCCCGTTGTTGTTCCCCTAATGGACTAATTGAAATTCTTTCTTGTTTAATAAGTGAAATCAATCTCTCGGTTAATGAGAGATTCCTATTTCTTCGATTCTTAATTCCTTCCGGAGTTAATTGATCCCGAATCTTATCAGGTAAACGGAGTCCTCTAATTTCGATTACTGAACCATTCAATTTGAGTGATTCATACAGAGCTTTCAAAGTTGAATAAGTAACAAATTCTTCTTCGACCGTTTTTACCTCTAAATATTGAATAGTTCGATTATCTTTAATAGCTTGCATTATTTCAGTGCGATCATTCATGTATGGGTTACCACCTGGATTCAAATGAATTAAAGACTTACTTCTTCTAATTAGACGAGCCATTTCAGCGAAGCCTCTCGCGGGATACCTGATTGAATCTAAAGATAAATGAGTAACAATTTCTCTCTTCAATATTGAATCGACCAGACCAGACATTACTGGTAAGGAAATTCGGCCGTTAAAGTAATCCAGGCGCAATCTGGATAAAAGAGGTAGATTCCTTGAATTGCTTAAGAATTTTATTAGGTCAGCGATCCAAGGGGAATCAACCATTAGACTGGAACTTAAACTTAGTTCTTCGAGTTCTTGATTGCTCGTCAGATAACCAAGAAGGGTTTTAAGTGTTTGATCATCCCAATTACTTACGCCTAACAGAACTAGACTAGTCAATTTAGTTTCCCTTTCAGTAAGTAGTGAAAGCAGTTGAGCGATAGAAATTCTGGTGAACCCATGGGCAACTATTTTAGTGATACTTTTATTTTCCTTAATTCCAGCTTTCAAAGCCTGTGATACTCCGAAAGCTGGAATTAAGGGGAAGATGAGTTCTTCGACTGGCCAATCGGCTAGTTCGCGATAAATGATATCGTGCTTAGCCTGGATGAATAAGCTTTTAAGATGTTTATTCGTGATGAATAAAGACTTAATTTCCCGAACGATTTTGAGAGGAGGAGAATATTGGAATGACATCTTAATCTCTTCCAAGCTTTCTTTCTTGCTCAAAATGTCTAAGATCTTCCTGAAATAGGATTCTTTTTCTGAGGGAATATCTTCGATAATCAATACCCTGATATTCGAATTTAGGATCAACGACAAGAGAGCCTTATCTTGATTCTCTGTATTAAAAAATCTTTCCGTGGATAATTCTTCGGCATGGAATATAGCTGGATCGCTTTCAAAACGATATATCTTGGATGATAAAGCAGTTGTACTGAGTAGGGCCATTCCTTTTTTTAAAAGATTTACTTTTAAATAAAAAAGATTTAACTCTTCAAAAAGGAATGGCCTTGTCAGATTTAACTTATTCAGCAGTAATTGAGGCTGATCTCCACGGATTAATCACTGATGAAGTTTATCTCGGCGGACCCAGTGAAGAGATGGAACGAAAAGTTCTTCGTAGAATGGACAGATTAAATATCCCGATCCCACGTGGATACACTGAGGTTAAAGATCTTTCAATATTGAAAGATGATGAATACACAGAATATCAGAAGTGTCCTCATTTCATTAGTGTTGCTCACGACTTCATTTTCAGTAAAGTCAATAATTTTCGTATTTATGACATTGAATACGACGATGATTCTACTTATTGGACCCTTCCACTGGTATCCATCTTGAGTAGTCGTAGAGCCAATTTCTTAAAGTTACGTCTCGACATTACTAACGAAGAAGAAGAATCATTAAACAGATTAGTGCAGATCTTTGAATTGACACGTCGAATTGAACATTTAGAAGTGGATCTGGTCGTTGGTACATATTTTAACACCGAATGGAGACGAATCATAAGAGCTCTTTCGGGTAACCATTTCGTCGCTTTGAGTATTACTTATCTAGTACCTGACGATACTGACGATGAAGATGACGCAATATTAGAGAAAGAGATTAAGGACTTAATCGCCGAATTCGACCTTCCTAAAGACACTCATGTAACTATGGAGGAATGGTAAATCTTGAACATCAATTGATGTTCAATGTGTGAGCGAAACGCGTTATTGATCTAATTAAGAGAGTAATCAACCAATCATATCAAAAATAAAAAGAAAGTGAAAGAAAGAAGACAAAATAAAAAGAAAGTGAAAGAATGGCTTCCCAACAGTATAAGATTGTCTTGCTCGGTATCTCGGGTACCGGTAAAACTACTTACCTACAACGGTTGTTCAATGAAGGTTTTGAACAAAGATTATTACCCTCTCGACAACCTGGTTTCTATCAAATCAATTTTCATGGTCAAGACATGATCGTGCAAGAAATTCCGGGTACCTTAATGATCAGTGACACGTCAATGGATCATCATCTGGGGTCTGCTCAAGGGGCAATTATTTTCTATGATGATCGTGAAGTGTCTTATCGACGAGCTCAACAATGGAAAAAGAAATTTCTTCAATTGAGTAATGGACCGGTCTTGATGATTCAGAATAAGAGTGACGTCAAGATTTTAGATCATGACAATGATTTCACTATTTCAGTCAAGCAAGGTTTATCATTGAGTAAGCCTCTGGAAAAAATGGCTCAATTGTTGTAACTGACTAATAGCGACTGAACGGAGAATTAAAACAATATTGAAAAAACGCTCACTTGTTTGAGCGTCTTTGTGATAACATCTTCGGAAAATTAGATAGATCCCATTTCATCTTAAACGAGAAAAATAAAGAAAGAAGGCACAAAAAGAAAGAATGAAGATCAAGGGAAAAACAGTTAAGCAAATTATCGAACTATTGGATTCCGAAATTGAGGAACTTCATTTGAAGAAGATCGCGTCTAATGAAATTACTTCAACGTTACCTAACTTAAAAAGAGTACCTGATTTAAGAACTTTGGAAGTATCTTTCGATAATTACAATCAAATCACTGATTCAACTTTATTTTTACTCCAAGAATTACTCAAACATGATCCACCTTTCGTAACCATTAATTTTCCGTACGGAGGTTTTAACAGTGATAAGTGTCATCTGATCATTCCGTTATTGAAAGATACCTTCGAATTAACTTTACGCCGTTGCAGCAGTAAAATTCCTTTACAGGGACGGCATCGTAAAGTTAATATAATCGACAGTTTAGTAACTCTCGGTAAAGTTAAATGTACCAGTTTAACAGTCGGCTTAAATGACTATTCAAATTCGGGAAATAAGGAATTTATTGGATTACCGATAGATGATAATTTGATCGAAGCTCATGGTCAATCTATCGGTAACAATCCAGAATTGATTGAATTATACTTAGGAATCGGTTGTTATCATCCAGCTATCATTAATTCGGTCGTTAAACTTCCTAAGATACAATTAGTTAATTTCTACGAGGCAAGGTTGTCTTTCTCTAATCATTGTCAAGCTGTAATGCTTAAATTGATAGAGAAAGACAGTTTAAGAGAATTATCTTTCGGAGCTCGAATTTTCAATTCTTCATTGAGTGACATTTACCTTTCAGTTAAAAAGAATTCTTCATTACGAAAGTTGAAAATAGATTGGAGCGGAGACAATTGGGAAGGAAATGTTTGGCATGACATGTTACTGAATGATGGTGGGGTATGCAGTTGCGGATTAAGTACACACGATTTCCGTGCCCCGAAAAATCACTGGCGAGAATGTGAACTACCTTACCGACGTAAAATACGAACCGAAATTGAAGAAGTTTTACGCCAACGGAGGAAGCGTGAAAAATCTTTACAAGAACTGTGTAGCAAAATCATTCGCCGAGAAAAATTAGATTACTCTGTTGTCCCGTCAGTCGTTCGAGATCAACTGACACTTTCTTAAATCTGAATGATTAAATAAAAAATGCTCGATCAAGTGAGCATTTTTTTCACCGATTCATCAATATTTCTCTTCTTCAACGCAGTACAATGCTCACTTGATCGAGCATTTTTTATTTAGTCTGTCAAATAAAATCTTTCTTGAATAATTTTGGGAATTATAGAGGCGTCAATTTCTTTTTGGCGAATCACAGAAGCACACCGTTTTTGTAAGGTATCTGACAGTAAACACCATTGACACTTCCCTGTGAAAACTGGTGTCATAGCGGGATGAGGGAAGTCAATCGTTTGACCAAGATGAGGAAGGACTATTCTAATTCCCTTGATTACAACGTAGCACCCGTTGTAATGGACTGAGTAATTCATTCTACTACTCACTTCCATTGAAAAGTCATTTCCGTCGTAACGGTAATACATTTTACCATCTTTACGATAAATTACCAATCGGTTATCAGGATTAACAAATTTAAGGGAATCAAACCGGATTCCTTTGATATCGACCACTGAATCATCGATTAAATTAATTAATTGACCATTATATGACATATACGGACTGTCTTTCAAAATATTTCCTGGTACTCGAATTACCTTCCTAACACCGCTGTTAAGATTGCAAACAGTGCAAAAGGTCTGCCTGTCTCCAGCGACATAATAGCGGAACAGATAATGCGAGAAAAACTTATCGCCATATTCATAATGAGGAAATTTTGTCTTCTTTACTCTGAAAGTTTTTCGATCTAAAATTGCAAGTCGTCCTTGATCAGAAATATATAGATAAACGTTATCCTCCCAAGTGCTTAAAAAGCGATAATTAGATGCCAGACCGAGGCAAGCACCAAAATGGTTAATTAGAGTTCCTCGAAATGGCAGACTGATAAAACAAGAAAAGATTCCTTCGCTGGAGAAATCTCCTCGGAATTGAGAATTAATGATTCCGTATTCTGTTAATTTTCCCGCTCGTTCATGAAGTAAAATATTATCTTGTCCCCATAAGATCTCTGACTCTTCAAGGGGTTTACTAAACCCAATTACAGGCTCCGTCATTCCGTAACTGAAAGTATGATCACGACAAAAGAATCTTCCATCGACACTCTGAATTTTAACTTGTCTCAGACAATTGACGAAATGACATTCAACCTTTAATTCTTTCTTCTCGATTAAGTGATCACAACAATATTCTCGTCCGGTCACTGCTTCATTAGAACATTTAAAACCTGATTCGCCTTGGAATGAACATCTTTTAAAATCGGTCTGGGCAGTCTTCTTCACTTCAGGTCGATAATGACGTCCACAAAGATTGACTCCCTCAATATTGAACTTAGAAACATTACCACAATGCTTGCCTTTTCTTTTCCCTGTTTTAAGGACAGCTTGACATTCAACTTTACTATTACTGCCTTTATTAGTTTTATAATGACGTCCACAGACGTATTCATCGTTAACCAAGTGTTTAGCATTGGAGCAACATTTTTGACCTTTCCTTTTTCCCGACTTAAGAATGGCTTGACACTTCTGTCCTGTTGCGGCCATTCTTCTTTATATTGTTTCTTTCTCGTTTTTGTCTGGGTTCGCTCTCCCTTTTTCCTGTTTTTTCGTCACAAATTGAGCAGACAAAGGAGAAAATTAAACTATACCAAATAAAATCTTTCTTTAATAATTTTGGGAATCGGTGAAGAATCAATTTTAAATCGACGGACAACAGCGACGCATCTCTTTTGTAACGAGTCCGGGATCAAACATTGACGGCAAGGACCAGTGAAGGTAGGTATTAAAAGATGATTCTTTCTCTTAATTCGCTTATCCATGTGTGGCATGATTACTTCTTTATTGGTAACGATGTAACAGCCGTCATAATAAATTCTATACCCACCAATATTATCAATACGTTTAAGCTGGTTGTTATATTGATAATACAACTTTCTGGTGTCCGAATAAACAATCAAACTACCATCTGAACTAATCATTCTAAGAAGAAAAGTTCGTCTATCAATGGAATCGGGGATTTTTACTTTTTGTCCAGTCACCATATTATGAGCATACCAATCAGTATTGTCGAGATCGGGGATTAAATAAATCCCTCTTATTCGTCCAATTAATAATTCGAAATGATGATGTTTTCGGGAATGAATATCGAAAACATCAACGCGGTTATTATGATTCGTAACTTCATCTTCAAGAAGATAAGTTACTTGTACTAAGTAGTGTTCGGTGAAATAACGACTGAAAGGATGATCTTGAGGAGTCAAGATTTCAGTACTGATAATTTCTTTCACCGTCAGTGTTTCAAAATCGAGCACTATTACTTCTTTCTGTTGGTCGAGTCCCTTTCGAGAAGATAACAGGTAGACTTCATCTTGGTAAACGTGGAGTTCAGGATTGTCTAGAGGAACTCGATATTCGTGAAGATCAAGGAATTGACCTTGATAATTAATTATTCCAGTCATTCGATTACCCGTACCTGCTAACGTGAAAATTCCTTGAGTAACGGTGTTGAGACGAAAAGTCACAATAGTTCCGTACTTTTGCCAGCGATCGGCTTGACGGAACATGTACTCGCCATTTCGACCCCATAAGATTTGAGAACGCTCGATCTGACCGACGATTGCTAATTTTAAATCAGCATGATTATCACAGTAGCAGTAATCACCACGACACTGAGCTGCTCGACGAGTACAATCTGGATAATAACATTCGATAACGTATCTATTATCGTTCAAATGAAAAGAACAATAATACTGTCGGGGTGCTCTTGCTTTATTACAGTAAGCTATCAGTCCACCCAAATCGACCGTGAGAGTACACTTACCTTCTCTTTCAGTATGAATTTCTTTCGCTGTCGAATTGGGTGGACGATAATGACGGCCACAAAAATTACCACCGGGAATAGTGTATTTACTACGAATTCCACATTCTTGTCCTTTCCGAGATCCCGATTTCAGGATAGCTTGACATTTCAGAATCTTCGAGGCTGCCATCTGAACTTCGTGTGTCTTTCTTTTTCCTTACTGATATCTTTCGCGTCTTTTTTCGTTTTTCTAATTACACCTTCAAAGACGTGAATAATTCTCTTTCTAACGTCGCTGTAATGTTCTCTTGGTTCGATATCACTAAATTAAGATACGGATAAATTTATCCATATAACCCAGAAAAAGTTCAAGTAATAATTTAAAGAAAGAACTTGATTATTCAGTTTTCGGAGTCAGAATAGGTAAAATCATTCGTTGATTAAAAATTTGTCTTATCTGTAACGCTCACCATTTTGAGCGTTTTTAAAGAGAGATTGTTCTTACCTGCTAGACTGTGAAGATAAAGCAAAAGCTTCTCGAACAATCTTGGGAATACTAGAACAATCTAATCTTTTTTCTCTGATGAGACGAGCACATTTCTACTGTAAAGATTCGGTACGGTTTCTATAATTCTAACGTTCCCTTCGATTCCGACGCTCAAGAATTGCTTTAGGGGTAACTAACTTATATACTTTATCAAGTAATTCTTTGCTGATCTCACCGCCCTGAAGATGAAGTTTTTCCAAACCGATATTAACCTTCAAGGCGTCGGATAATCCTAGAACTCCGCAATCACCGATCTCACCACCCTGAAGATGAAGTGCTCTCAAGGTAGTATTAACCTTCAAGGCGTCGGATAATCCTAGAACTCCGCAATCACCGATCTCACTACCCTGAAGATGAAGTGCTCTCAAGGTAGTATTAACCTTCAAGGCGTCGGATAATCCTAGAACTCCGCGATCACCGATCCCACTACCCCAGAGTTTAAGTGCTCTCAAGGTAGTATTAACCTTCAAGGCGTCGGATAATCTTAGAACTCCGCAATCACAGAGTCCACTACCCCAGAGTTTAATCCCTGTTAATGTCGGATCGTTCTCTTTTAATCTCTGAATCTCTCTATTGAATTGACTCATTTCTTTCTTCTTCTTTTTTCTTCTTCCTGCTTCGCGTTTTTCTTTTTTCTTCTTCCTGCTTCGAGTTTTTCTTTTTTGTTCAAAACGCTGGTTATTTTAAAAACGTTTTTAAAATCTCGACATAACATTAAGACCGAAAGTTTCTTTAACTATCATCGGAATATCACTAACATTAAGTCCCTGACGATCAATTACCAATACACATTTTTGTTGTAACGACTCAATTGCTTTATTTCCTTTTTCAAAATATGATCCACTAATTGAGACGCAGTGTACCTCGGATGACAACTTTCGAAGCGCTCAGTTTTGATGTCGTAAATTAAGCAATTAGCCGACATGTCGCCAACAGGAATACATTCTTTGGCGACTGTTGCAGTAATACGGAAGGCTACCAAAAACCAAGTCACATTATCACGGCCACGATAACAGAAAGGAACTTCTAGAACTATAGTTTCGCTTGGATAGAAAGCTAGCGTAGCCTCATGAGCGACGGGATACTTGACTCTCCAACCAGCAGCGACTTCTACCTTCTTTAACTTGTTAACAAATTTAGTAGCTTTCTCTTGATCACGAAACCAAAGATTAAGATCACCTGACACTCGCGACAGACGACTATATAAATATCCATCACCGTAAGTCTTTTTCTCACCGAAAAGACGATTGACATAACCACGGACAAAGCCGCCAAAAGGAAAGCCTCCAAATACGTGAGCCGTTCGAATTACTTTTAATGCTTGAGGTAGCATCATCGCCATTAACGCTGAACAACCAAATAGATAAAAATGTTCTGCTTGAAATGGTTGATCATACCTAATCAAACGATCGATCGAGTCGAAAACAGCATCGGGTGAGTATTCACCTTCGAAATAGTCGTCATCGTATCTTCTCCCCAATTAATGTATCGATCCACTATTCCAGTTAAATCAAGAACATGCTCTGCCTGATAATCTTCAAACTTATCTCCCATTCTTTTTTGATCTTTTTTTGTGATTATTGTTCCTTTACTTCCTTTCTTAATGCTTCTCGATAGTACTTACAACGGTGCTCACACTCCTTTCACTTTTTCATTTGGAAGAGATTAAGCAACAATTTTCCATCCTCTCTTCAAGAACTTGTTGTGTAATCGCTTCCACTTGAATTCAGCAAGATTGTCTCCGCACTGATCCGTTTCTGGAAACTTCTCCTTGATCACAGACAAAGTCTTCAAGGTTCCTACTTCATTGACCAAATTAGAATACAAAAAGATATCGTGTCCGAAAGTACCCGGTTGAATCAAACGAAGCTCTTTCTTCAAAATTTGATCAATAAGATCTTGAGCCTTATAATGAGGATGATAACTTTCGAATTTACCAGTCGTAATATCATATCCCAAACAATTGATACCCGCATCACTGACGGGAATGTCATTTTTTGAAATTACTACATCAATTGAGAACGCCGTTAAGATGCCAGTCGTCTCACCATTGCGACCATGATAAATGAAAGGAACACCAATGTTGTAAGTCCGCATGAAGAAGCCATAAGCCTCCTCGTTGTCGTCGGAAGAGAAAGAGGCATCATACACTTTCCAGCCCATTACTTTCTCAACTTTCTTGAGCACGTCGATGAAAGAATCAGCTTTCTCGGAACTTCGGAACCATAAATCGACGTCGCCACTCAACCGAGTGTATTGGCAGAAACTGCTCTTCCCAGAGTCGTCAATAGGGTCATTGAAAAGGTATTCTACGAAGCCGCGAATGAAGCCTCCGTAAGGTACACCACCGAAAAGTTGAGCCACTCGAAAGAGATCCATTATCTGAGGTAAGAAATCAACCATCGTCCCGTAAAATCCTAAGTCGTAGAAATCTCGGTATTCAGGGAGCTGACCAGCTTCCTCTATAGATTGGATTTCCTCGATCATGTCTCCCCCGCCGTACCAATACATATGTTCTTCTTCCCAAGATTCGTCGTATTCTCGGCATGCCTTCACATATGGTGTGATATCGTAAACGTGTTTCTTTTGATAATCCTCGAATTCAATATCAGTTTCGAATGATGCAGCCATCTTCCTCGTGTTTTTACTTATTGGTTTGTAGATTTTCTTATCATTTCTTTTCGTTCATGGTTAAAATAAAGAAGACATAGATGGAATATAGAAGAGATAAAGTGATGTAAAAACAGAAAAAGTTTGAGTAATAATTTTCTGATTAAGACCCATTAACTTTGTTTCATTTTTAATTTAAAATCCACTGACCGATCAGAAAATTATTACTCGAACTTTTTCTGAGTATATAGATAAAACTCATTAACGAAATATTTAACCTTTTATTGCAGAATTCGAGTCAGTCTACCCTTCCGACATTTTAATGCTGATAGTCCAGAAAAAGACTCGCTGTTGAATGCATCTAAATTTTATTTTGTCTGATCACACCAGGCAAAATAAAACATCATAAGTAAGAAGAAAATGGAACGAGTGGAACGAGTGAAACGAGGCAATAAAGATATTCAGAGATTAAAGGAAAATGATCCGACATTAATAATACTATCTTTCGAATATGATCGAATGGGATATGATGAGGCTCAAGTATTGGCTGAAGCTTTGAAGGTCAATACCAGCTTAGAAGAACTTGATTTCAATCATAGTAAGATCGGGAATAAAGGAGCTCGAGCATTAGCCGATGCTTTGAAAGTTAATACTACCTTGAAAGAACTTGATCTCAGTGTTAATCAGATCGGGAATAAAGGAGCTCGAGCATTAGCCGAAGCTTTGAAGGTTAACACCGGCTTAAAAGTACTTCAGCTCTGGAGTATTGAAATCGATAGAAAATTACTTGATGAAATAGAAAAGTTACTTGCCAAGGAAGCAATTCTCGAACGCCAGAATCAAAGAAAAGTCAGTGAATCTCTACAACAGAAATGTGCTCGCTTAATAAGACAGGAAAGATTAGATTGTTCTTTGATTCCCAAGATCATTCAAGAACGTTTTTATTTACCCTCACAGTCAAGTGGTTCTCAAGATCGTTCGGAAAGCTCTTGCTTTGCTCTCACAGTCAAGTGGATGGAAATTATTTTTCTTAAAAACGCTCGAAATAGCGAGCGTTACAAATAAGACTGGTTAATCTTTACCCATGTCCAAGTCAATCGGTACTGCTCAACAACGAAAGAGTTTTTAATGATTAGTTAAGCCGGTCGAAAATTGAACCATTTCCGGTAAAATTGAGTAATCAAGATCTTTCTTCAAAATTATTCTTCGTAATTTCTCTTGTAATTTTTCCTTAGCGAACATCCGTGAATTAATGGTTTCAATAATTTTATCCAGGTAATTACTGTATTTTTCGCGCATCTCTTCCTCGAAGATCTCCCAATCATCTTCATCAAAATCTTGATAATCTGGCGGTAGATCTTCGGGTAAATATTGCTTAATGGAATTATCTGCCGGCGGAACCTCGATCTGAGGATATTCCCACCTAATTTTCTGCAATATCCGATTCTCTTGAAGAGCTTCCGTTAAATCCCGGTAACCGGAACTATCACCGTCATAACAAAATGATAAATTCTTCAACACTTGATTTTCTCGGAAGACTCGACTCCATTCATTGACGTAATCAATGTTCGGATCAGCTCTGATATCCAAGGTGGTTAGACTAGGGTGTTTTGCTAAATTACTTAGGAAGTTCTTGGCATCACAGAATTCAATAACGAACACTCTTAAGCGAATCAATTGAGTGTTCTGTTCAAGAATTGGAGCAATATTTTCATCACAATCTAGTGCTTCAGCCCGAGCATATAAAGTCAGGTCTGATAAGCAAGGGAATTGTCCTACTGTTTTCCCAAATTCCGGATATCTGAAATATTCTCGATCTTCTCCCGTGATCTTCATCTTCTTAATCGAATTATCTACCGGAAGGGTTTCGATCAGCATTCCAGAAGGAATAATTAAATTACTAATCCCGGCTAACCACTGTTTAGCGAATGTGTAATATCGATTAAAATCACCGAGACCATATTCTTCAAAACTATCGATCTCTACTTTCTGGATGACCCATTTTTCAATTAAGGAAATTAAGACAACAGTACCCCGGTCGAACCATCGAAAAGTTAATTTATGAATACATTTCTGATCTACTTTAGGTAGAAGCAAGTCGTAATCTTCGACTTCACAAATTGTTAGATGATCTAAGTAATCTGGTAATTGATTCAATTCCTTAGCTAATTGTTCTAGTGAACAAGCAGGGATTTTTGCTTCGGCGGCCATTTTTTTCAACCCTTTTCAGTCCTTTTATTTGTCTCATTTTTAAAGGACTGATACGAATATGTAATCGTAAGGAAGTATAATGAACTTGGATATTGTGATGTATAAAAGAATGTGAATTGGTAAGATAGAAAAAACAAGAAGTGAGATCTTTTAGGAGAATTTTCTTCACCATGCTCTCTACAGGGTCGTCCGACGAAAAGAAAGGAATGTAATTTTAAAACGCTCGATTCGGTGAGCGTTTTTTCAGCTTCATAAATTAGATCGATAAGGGTAAACCATCTTTACTTGGTCGTGAGGGTAAAGCAAAAGCTTCTCGAATAATCTTGGGAATCAAAGGACAATCTAATCTTTCTTTTCTGATCAAGCGAGCGCATTTCTGTTGTAAAGATTCACGGGCTTTTCTTCGGTTCTGGCGTTCAAGGATTGCTTCATCAGTGAGTAACTTTTTTATTTCATTGAGTAATCGCTTATCTATCTGATTACCGAAGAGATAAAGTCTTCTCAAGGTAGTATTAAATCTTAGAGCTTCAACTAATCCTCGAGCTCCTTCATCTCCGATCTGATTAAAAGAGAGATAAAGTAATTCTAAGCTAGTATTAAACTTTAAAGCTTCAGCTAATGCCCGAGCTCCTTCATCTCCGATCTGATTAAAAGAGAGATAAAGTCTTCTCAAGGTAGTATTGACCTTAAGAGCTTCAGCTAATGCTTGAGCTCCTTCATCCCCGATCTGATTACCGGAGAGACAAAGTATTTCCAAGGTAGTATTGACCTTAAGAGCTTCAGCTAATGCTTGAGCTCCTTCATTCCCGATCTGATTATTACCGAGATAAAGTTTTTTCAAGGTAGTATTGACCTT
>Ga0102929_1001293_pt1 | contig 14894 bp, 12 predicted proteins | sample SalPonR1_B_D2_MG_FD_78510 | JGI IMG/M metagenome (GOLD analysis project Ga0102929, IMG submission 78510) | Salt pond soil microbial communities from South San Francisco under conditions of wetland restoration - Salt Pond MetaG R1_B_D2_MG | ecosystem: Environmental > Aquatic > Marine > Intertidal... | reverse complement strand
GACCGCGCGCCCGTCCTCCACGACGATCTCCTCGACCTCGTGCCCGGTCCGGAGGTCTCCGCCGAGCTCCTCGAACAGCTTTCCGTACGCCTCGACCAGCGAATACATCCCGCCGCGGCTGAACCACACGCCGCCCTCGCGCTCGAGGAAGGGGATCATGAGGTAGACCGACGGTGCGGTGAACGGATTGCCTCCGACGAAGAGCGGATGGAAGGAGTAGATGAAGCGCGACCGGAAATCGCGGAAGTACTTCTTCACGAAGCTGTGAACCGGCCGCCATGCGCCCAGCTTGATCACCTTGGGCACGAAGTTGGCCATCGTGCCCAGCGTATCGAACGGCTTGGATCCGAGCCGGTCGCCGATCACGGCGTCGTAGATGGGACGTACCTTCTCGATGAAGGCGTCGAAGTTCTCCGCGTCCCGCTCGTCGAATCGGGCGAGCTCGGCCTTCATCCGCTCCGGATCGCCCACATAGTCGATGTGCGTGCCGTCGTGGAAGAAGATCCGGTAGTAGGGGTCGAGCGGGATGAGGTCGACGTAGTCCACGAGCCGCCGCCCGGCGGCCTGGAAGACCGAGTCGAGGATCGCGGGCGCAGTGATGAGGCTGGGGCCCATGTCGAAGACGTATCCGCGGTCCACCAGTTGATAGGCCCGCCCGCCGATCTTCTCGCGCTTCTCGAGCAGGGTGACCTGGACCCCCGAGGCCTGGAGCCGGCACGCGAGGGTAAGTCCGCCGAAGCCGCTGCCGATGACGACGGCGCGCCGGGGGGAGGATTCAGATGCCATTGTGCTCACGATGGGGTGGGCCGGGTCGGGGGTACGTCGGGGATGGATCGAGATTCCGCGTCGTGCAGCGGGAATGCTCTCGAGGCGGGGCCGTGGGCGTCCGGCCACTCGGCGAGGACGTCCTCACCCCACGCGTCGAGCCGTGTGCGGATCTGGTCCAGGCTGCGGACCATCCGTTCCTCGAGGGTGCGTCGCGGGAGGGATGCGCCGCTGGCCACATCGAGCGGCTCACCGAGCCAGATCAGCGGCGTGGGCCGCACGTCGACGAGCGGCTCGATGTGGATGCCGACCGGCACGATGCGTACGGGGGCGAGGACCCGGGTCACCGCCTCGATCCCGCGGCGGATCTCCAGCGGGCGACGGGACGACGGCCAGATGCGACCCTGGGGGAAGTAGCTGAACACCGTGCCCGGATCCGCCGCGCGAAGGCGACGGAGCGTCCGCAGCATCCGCAGGACCGATGCCGGAGTGGTCGGGTCGACGGGAACCGCTCCCAGGCGTCCGAGCATCGGGTGCGCCGAAATCTGGTGCTCGATCACCACCGTGTGGAAGGGGGCGCGGCCACGGATTCGTCGCTGGACCTCCCGGAGCAGGAATCCGTCCCACCAGGACACATGGTTCGCCACGAGCAGGAGCGGGACGCCGTCCGGGGCCGCCGGCCACCGTCCGCCGAACCGCGTGCGGCGGATGAACACCGTGCGAAAGAGGGAGAACCCCAGGTCGAAGGCCCGCCAGGTGAGGGGGGAGTGCCGCACGTCACCCATCGGCCAGCCCGAGCCGCGTGTCGGTGACCGCCGAGTAGGAGGACAGCTCCCGCAGCGCACCCCAGCCGAGTCCCACCTTCCGCCACAGTGTCGTGTAGGCGCGAAGACGCCCGTTGTCGTAGTGATTCTCGCGAATCACGTCGTGAATCCCCTGATAGACCCGCGCCGCGACGGCGACCGGACGCGCGTAGTAGCGGGGCAGGGCGGGAATGGCTTCGAAAGCCCGGTGGTAGTGATGGTCCGCGACCAGCATCAGCGATTCGACGAGGTCTCCGTACGCCGCCGGAACGGGACCGCCGTCGGTGGAGACGCGTCCCACGACCTCGACCCCCACGCCGTACTCGTCGAGCATCCGGCGCGGCAGGTAGAGGCGGTCGCGTCGCCAGTCCTCGCCAACGTCCCGAAGGATGTTGGTCAACTGCATGGCGTGACCGAGCGAGTAGGCGCGGTCGAGGAGGTCGGGGTCGTGGAGTCCGAACTGCTCGGTGATCCACCCACCCACCACCCCGGCCACCCGGTAGGTGTAGACATACAGATCTTCGAGCGTCTCGAAGTTCAGCGGCTCGAGATCCATGGCCACACCATCGAGCAGGTCGTCGACGTAGTGGAAGGGGGCGTCGGCCGCCGCCATCCGGCCCATCACGACATCGAGGAGGGGGATTCCCGTGTCACCGCCCTCGTACGCGGCCCGCGCGAGAGTGCGCCACGCCTCCACCCGCTGTCGGGCGACGTCGACGTCGGCTTCGGTCTCGTCGACCAGGTCGTCCGTGAACCGGCAGAAGGCGTACACACCGGAGATGGCGCGGCGGCGGGGTCGGGGGAACAGCCAGGCGGCGAAGCGGAACGACTTCGAGTGGTGCCCGAAATATCGGGGCCACGCCGCCTCCGGTCCGATCTCCCGGGCGGCGTCGACCACATGTGCCGCGGGATCCGTGAGCGCCCCGGAGGTCATGACGCCTGCTCCAGGCCCGTCGCGGCATCCAGGTGGCCGGTGGCGGCGAGGTCGTGCTCGACCCCGGTACGCGCCGCTCCGCACCACGACTCGAGGATGTCCGCGAGATCCCGCGCGTCGCCGATGGCCCGTTCGGCGTCGGACACGATGCGCCGGGCACGGTCTTCGAGGGAGACGACGCCCTGGAACAGCGGGGGTGTCGGACCCGTTCGCAGGGCATTGAGCACATCCGCCTCGGGCAGCTCCCATCGATCCACGCCGGCCAGTCCGAGCGGGAAGGTCCACTTCCGCTGACGCCAGTCCTGGAGCGCCGGCTTGTCCCGGCGCAGGGACGTGCAGTAGTCGAGCAGGTCGTCCACCCGCTGATACAGCGACCCGATCCGCAGACCGAGGTCCACCGGTACCGGCTCCCCACCCACCACGGACGCGAGCACGGCCGCGGCGCCGAAGAGTTCTCCGGACTTGCCGCGGATGAGCGACTCGTACGTGTCCTCGTCCAGGAAGCGCCCGCGCGCCGCGCCCTGACGGTGCTCGCCCTCCACCGTCCGCTCGACGGCCCGGGTGAAGCGTTCCATGAAGACCCTGGAGCGTACCTCCGTCGCGACGACGTACGAACTCGTGAGATATCGATCGCCGGCGACCACGGCCGCCCCGACGCCGTCCCGCTCGTGCAGGGCGGGGGCTCCTCGGCGCCGCGATGCGCCATCGATGACGTCGTCGTGCAGCAGCGAGGCCTCGTGCACCATCTGGATCGCGAGCGCACCGGACCAGAAGGAGCCGCCGGGATCCCGGCGCCGATCGGCGGGCAGGAGCGCCCACGCGACCATCGGGCGGAGCAGCTTGCCGGAGATCTGCGGAACGCCCAGGCCGCGACGGGCCTGGATGTCGGCCTGCTGCCGCAGACCCGACGTGACCCGTTCCAGAGCGTCCTCCATGGAGCCGCCCAGCCGGAAGCCGGTCACGAGGTGGCCTCTGTGACGGGCTCCCCCACATCGACGGTCGAGACGCCGGAGCCGGAGGTGGAGGCGACCCGGTGGACGCCGACGGCGAGGGCTCCCGCCCCGAGGGTCGCCAGCACCGCGGGCCAGGCACCGGCAGCCACCAGCATGCCGAGCGGCATGAGGACGATCGCGATGTGGTAGAGGAGGGCCCAGCGCACCGTGACACCCCCGGCCCAGTCGATCCTTCGGTCGAGAATCTCGAGCGCGATCATCAGGACGATTCCCGTCCCGTACCACCCCGCGAAGTTCACCCAGGGCATGCCGTAGTACGGACCCGGCGTCTCCCAGACCCAGTACGGCACGAGGTAACTCATGGCGGGGTCGAGTGCCACGTCCCAGAGCATCAGGAGGTAGCTCGCGAAGAGCACCCGCGGCACGCTGCGCCGGGGAAAGGTCCGCCGCGCGAGAATCCAGGAGGGACCTGCCATGAGGAACCAGCTGACGGGAATCAGCCACGGGACCCGGTCACCGATCCGCGGGCCGAGCAGTCCGGTGTAGGCATAGCCCGAGAAAGGAAACCCCGTGCCCGTTCCGATGTGCTCTGCGAGAAACGACAGCACGAACACGCTGACGAGCGCGATCAGCCAACGGCCGCCGGCACGGAGGAAGAACGCCGTCGCGAGCACGACCGTGGAGAGCAGGATGTGCACGCGGGACGACAGCGCGAACGAGTTCGCGAAGAAGGTCCGCGCGAACTGGGTGTCGGGCAGGCGCTCCGGGTTGAGGGCGAAGATCCCGTAGCCGAGCACGGCCATGAGGGTGAAGAGATACAGCAGCAGGAGCGTCGCGCGCTCGGCCGGTTTCAGTGTTCCCTGTCCCATGGCATTCTCAGACGGCGGTGTCTCGGGGGCGACCCAGGCCGGCGTCGAGCGACTCTCCGAACTCGACGAGCGACGTGAAGATCCTGACCTCTCGGAACGGGGCGCGTACGCCCTCCGTCTCGGGAATTGGATGCACGTTGCCTCCCATGACAAGGGACCAGGGCGAACTCGGGTCGTAGAATTCGCTCAGAACCCGCAGGCACCGCTGCATGTCCGCTCCCGTATTCGGCGGAGCGAACGACACGCAGACGAGGCTCGCGTCCTGCTCCTGCTGGATCGCGGCGAAGTCCTCCACGGGCACGTCCGCGCCCAGGTAGAATACGTGCCAGCCCCGACGCTCGAGCATGATCCGGAGACAGAGGGAGGCGAGGTGATGTCGGTCCCCCTCCATCGCTCCGACCACGGCGACGCGCTCGGCCTCCCTGGGCCGATCCGCGAGGTGGACGGCGTCTGCGGAGCGCCGGCTGCCGTTGCTCCCGTTGCCCGTGGTGGTCTTCGCGGCGTGCCCGCCTTCATCCCGCAGGCGGAGCAGCGTCTCGACGAGCATCTCGGTCGCCATGTGCTCCTCGCCCGACCGCAGCTGCCCGTTGCGCCAGAGATCACCGATCTTGACCATGAAGCCGCGCAGACAGTGATCCGCGAACACCTCGAAGGGAATCCGCGGGTGACGGCCGATCTCTCGGAATAGCCAGCCCATCCGCTGGATCTTCCCCCGATCCAGCCAGCCCAGCGCGAGCGCGTGTACCTTTTCGAACGATCCCGCTTCGGCCGCCTCGTTCACCGCGGTCCAGACGTGCGCCTCGTAGGGGCTGAAGTGGCGAAGCATCGTGGGGATGTCGCGCTCCTCCGTGAGATCGAGGACGTCCGCGAGGTGGATCCTCCGATGCCCGCCTTCGGTCTTGTCGAAGGAAAGATCCCCGTCGTTGCACCATCGCTTCACCGTCGACGGATGCACGTCGAGCAGCTCGGCGACCTGGGAGGTCGTCATGAAGAGCGTGTCGTCGAAGCGTTCCATCGTGGCCTTTCGAGCGGATCCCGGGGGGAGCAGCGGGTTACGTGACGCATCGAAACGCTCATGGCGCTCCAAATGCACGCATGATGGTCCGCATTTCGAGCTTTGTTCCACCCTCGATCCGGGACGTTCACGTGGCCCCCGTACCCGCCGGTCCCACCGGCGTTCTGAGCCTCCGGCCGGAAGGACTCTACTGCGAGGCGGGCGGCTTCCACGTGGACCCCTGGCGCCCCGTCGATCGGGCCCTCGTGACGCACGGGCACGCGGATCACGCTCGCTGGGGATGCGGGTCCTACCTCGGAGCGCACGAGGGACGCACCGTCCTCAGGGTTCGCCTCGGCGCGGAGGCCGCGATCGAGACCCTCGCGTGGGGAGAGCGACGGCGGATCGGGGACGCGACGGTCTCCTTCCATCCCGCGGGGCACATCCTGGGGTCCGCGCAGATCCGGATCGAGGTCGGTGGGGAGGTGTGGGTGGTCACGGGGGATTACAAGACGGCGCCCGACCCCACCTGCACCCCCTGGGAGCCGGTCCGGTGCGACGTCTTCATCACCGAGTCCACCTTCGGCCTGCCGGTCTTCCGCTGGCCGGACGAGTCGAAGGTCTTCGCGGAGATCGACGAATGGTGGGCCGGGAATCGAGAAGCGGGACGGACCAGCCTCCTCTACGGGTACGCGCTCGGCAAGGCGCAGCGGCTCCTCGCCGGAGTGGATGCCTCGATCGGCCCCGTCCTGGTCCACGGCGCGGTCGAGAAGCTGAACGGGGCCTATCGGGACGTGGGGGTCGAGCTGCCGGAGACCCGGGTCGCGACCCGGGAGACCGCCGAGAAGTTCGCGGGCGAGGCGCTGGTGATCGCTCCGCCGTCCGCGGGGGGCTCCACCTGGGTCCGGAAGTTCGGGCCGGCGTCCGACGCGTTCGCCTCGGGGTGGATGATGGTGCGTGGCACGCGTCGGCGCAGGGCGGGGGACCGCGGGTTCGTGCTCTCCGACCACGTGGACTGGCCGCAGCTGCTTGACGCCGTCGACGAGTCGGGCGCCGAGCGCGTGTGGGTGACCCACGGCTACACCGACGTGGTGACCCGTTTCCTTCGCGACGAGCGCGGCCTGGACGCGCGCCGTCTTCCCACCCGGTTCGGGGTCGAGCCGGACGAGGACGACGAGTGAAGCGGTTCGCCCGCCTCATCGAGGAGCTGGACCGGACCACCCGGACCGCCGAGAAGGTCGATGCGCTCGCCCGCTACTTCGAGGAGGCCGAGCCGGCCGACGCGGTATGGACGCTGCGGATCCTGTCGGGTCGACGACAGCGCCGGGTGATCTCGGGACGACAGCTCCGCGTCTGGGCCGCCGAGTGGGCCGCCCTCCCGCCCTGGCTGGTCGAGGAATCGTACGCCGTGGTCGGCGACCTCGCGGAAACGATCGCCCTGCTCGTGGCCGGGGACGGCGAGGCCGTGGAGCGACCGCTCCATCGGGTGATCGAGGAGGACGTTCTGGGGCTGGCGGGTCTCTCGGACGAGGAGCTGCGGGGGCGGGTCCGAACCCGCTGGAGCGAACTCGGCTTCTGGCAGGCGTTCGTCTGGCACAAGCTGCTGACGGGCGCGTTCCGTGTGGGGGTGGGCAGGGGACTTGTCCTGCGCGGACTCGAACGGGCGACCGCGATCCCCCGCACCACACTGGCGCAGCGCATCGCGGGCGAGTGGGACGCGATCCCCGACGAGTGGGAGCGCATCACCGGCCCGGAGCGGGAGGAGGACGACCTGGCACGACCGTATCCCTTCTTTCTCGCCCACCCCCTCGACCAGGCCCCCGACGAACTCGGCGAGGTGGTCGGGTGGCAGGTCGAGTGGAAATGGGACGGAATCCGCGGTCAGGTGGTCCGGCGAGGCGACACCGTGGCGCTCTGGTCGAGGGGAGAGGAACTCGTCACCGGTGCCTTCCCGGAGGTCTCCGACGCAGCCGCAGCCCTCCCGGACGGCACGGTGCTCGATGGTGAGATCCTCGCCGTCGACCGACACGCGGACTCGCCGATCGCCGGGGTGCCGATGGTGCGACCCTTTTCGGACCTCCAGCGTCGCCTGAACCGCAAGCGGGTCGGACCGGGTCTGCTGCGGGAGGTGCCGGTCCACTTCCTGGCCTACGACCTCCTCGAGGCGGCCGGGGACGACATCCGGAAGATGGGTACCGCGGATCGCAGGACTCGACTCGAGCGCCTGCTCCGGGAGGCGGACCCGGTGGTCGGCGCGGGCATCGGTCCGGCTCCCGTGCTGACGCCCGGAAGCTGGTCGGAGGCCGCCGACCTGCGCGAGCGGTCCAGAGACCTGGGCGTCGAGGGACTGATGCTGAAGGATCGGGCGGCGGAGTACGGCGTGGGCCGGCCGAAGGGGTCGTGGTGGAAGTGGAAGGTCCGGCCGCTTTCGCTGGACGTCGTCATGGTCTACGCCCGGGCGGGGCGCGGTCGACGCGCCAACCTCTACACGGACTACACCTTCGCCGTCCGCGACCGCGACGCGTTCGTCCCGATCGCGAAGGCGTACGCCGGCCTGGACGACGCCGAGATCCGGGAGGTGGACCGATGGATCCGTGGGCATACCGTGCAGCGTTTCGGGCCCGTGCGGTCCGTCGAGGCGGAACTGGTGTTCGAGCTGGAGTTCGACGGGATTCGCCGATCGCCGCGGCACAAGTCGGGCCTCGCCCTGCGCTTTCCCCGGATCGCTCGCTGGCGGCGTGACAAGCCGGTGGACGAGGTGGATACGCTGGAACGGGCCGAGGCGCTTCTGCGGCTCGGTCCCGACCCGCTGCCGCGCCCCGAGGACCGCGTGGAGGAGCTGTCCCTTTTCGACGGGACGGACGGATGACCGACGGAGGCACGGCCCCCGGCCCCGTCGATCCCCTCGAACGATGGTTCGCCGGGCGTGGATGGGAGCCCTTCGACTACCAGCGCCGCGTCTGGCGGGCCCAGCGGGATCGCGAGAGCGGTCTGGTTCAGGTCCCGACCGGACTCGGAAAGACCATCGCGGCGATCGGCGGCGTGGTGCAGGTGGCCCTCGACCGGGGGGACGCGGGCGGCGGGCTGCGGGTGCTCTGGGTGACACCGCTCCGAGCCCTTGCGCGCGACACCGCTCGGAGCCTGTCCGAGCTGTTCGAGGGGGTCGGCCTCGGGTGGCGGGTCGAGCTGCGGACCGGCGACACCGGCAGCGCCCGGAAGAAGCGCCAGCGAAGCGACCCGCCGGAGGTGCTGGTCACCACCCCGGAGAGCCTGGGCGTCCTGCTCAGCTTCCCCGAGCGCCAGGACATCTTCGGGCGACTCGACACGGTCGTGGTGGACGAGTGGCACGAGCTGCTCGGCTCCAAGCGGGGCGTGCTCCTCGAGCTGGAGCTGGCCCATCTTCGCCGACGCCGTCCGGATCTCGTCCTCCGGGGTCTGTCGGCGACGCTGGGGAATCCCGCTCAGGCGCTGCGCGTTCTGACCGGGAACGACTCCGGACGAATCGACACCGGGCCCCCGGCGGGAGAGATCGAGATCGACATCCTGCTTCCGGAGAACGTGCTGCGCTTTCCGTGGGCCGGTCATATCGGGCTCGCGCTTCTCGACGAGGTCGTGGCGGCGCTCGCCCCGGCGGAGAGCGCTCTCCTGTTCACGAACACGCGCGCCCAGGCGGAACTCTGGCACCGGGCCCTCGTGGACGCGCGCCCCGACTGGGCCGATCGGATCGCGCTGCATCACGGATCGATCGCCCGCGCGGAGCGGCGTCGGGCCGAGGAGGGCATCGCGGACGGCACGCTGAAGGCGATCGTCTGCACGTCGTCCCTCGACCTCGGTGTGGACTTCCAGCCGGTGGAGCGGGTCTTCCAGATCGGAAGCCCCAAGGGAATCGGACGCGTCCTCCAGCGCGCCGGACGATCCGGCCACCGGCCCGGCGCTGTCCGGAAGCTCGTCGGCGTGCCCGCGCACGCCTTCGAGATCGCCGAGTTCGTGGCGGCACGACGCGCGGTGCACGCGGGTGAGATCGAGCCCCGGATTCCCGTACGGGGGGCGCTCGACGTCCTGGTCCAGCATCTCGTCACCGTGGTGGTCGGTGGCCCGGTAGCGGCCGAGAGGCTCTACGAGGAGGCGCGTTCGACGCACGCCTTCGCGGACCTCGACCGCGCCGCGTGGAATCGGGTGGTCGACTTCGTCACACGTGGGGGGGACGCCCTCGCGGCCTACGACCGCTACCACCGGCTCGCCCTCGACGACGACGGGACCCTGCGCCCCGCCCGAGACCGCCTGGGAAAGGAGCACCGGCCGACGATCGGGACCATCACCGACGACGGGGCGCTGGAGGTCCGGTTCATGAAGGGTGGGCGCCTCGGCACGATCGAGGAGAGCTTCCTCGGTCGCCTCTCGCCGGGGGACAGCTTCCTGTTCGCCGGTCGGATGCTCGAGCTCGTGCGCGTCCGGGACATGCGCGCCTATGTCCGTCTCGCCCGGAAGAAGCGCGGGCCCGTGCCGCGCTGGGCGGGGGGCCGGCTTCCGCTATCGTCGCACCTCGCCGACGCCGTGGCGGGCGTGCTGGAGGAGACGCACATACGGGAGCCGGAGGCGCGGGCGCTGGACGCACTTCTCGCAGTGCAGGACCGCTGGTCGACCCGACCCGGGCGGACGCATCTGCTGATCGAGCATACCCGCTCGAGGGAGGGGGACCACGCGTTCCTCTACCCCTTTCTCGGGCGCCTGGCGCACGAGGGCCTCGCGATGCTTCTCGCGTGGCGCTGGACGCAGGACTCGCCCCGTACCGTCCACGTCTCGATGAACGATTACGGCATCGAACTCCTTTCGGACGGGGGGCTGCCCCGGGACGAGGCAGCCTGGCGACACCTGCTGCGCCGCGGCGACCTCGAATCCGATCTCGTCCGGGCGATGAACGCGGGCGAACTCGCTCGGCGTCGTTTCCGTGAGATCGCGCGTATCGCGGGGCTGATCCACGTCGGCGCCCCGGGCCGACGAAAGTCCGCGCGCAATCTCCAGGCTTCGGCCGGGCTCGTCTTCGACGTGCTCGACCGCTACGACCCCGGCAACCTCTTCCTCGGGCAGGCTCGACGGGAAGCGCTCGACGGCGAACTCGAGCTCGGACGGATCGCGGCCGGTCTCGACGCCATGTCGGACCGGGAGATACGATTCCGGGCGACGGAGCGGCTGACCCCGCTGGCCTTTCCCATCTGGGCGGAGCGGATCCAGGCGCAGGCGTCCTCCGAGTCCTGGCTCGATCGGGTGAGACGGGAGGCCGCCCGCCTCGAGAAGGCCGCGGGTGAGGGGGTTCCGGCATGAGCGGGCTCGGGGCGCCCGACGAGCGTCCGACCGTGCGGGTACGGGTCGGGGAGACGTCCCTTCTTCTGGACGCCTCCGGTGCAGCCGTCGATCCGGCGACGGGGCGTGTCTTCGTCGCGGACCTCCACCTCGGGAAGGGTGCGACGCTCCGCACCGCGGGTCTTCCGATTCCCCCAGGCACCTCTCGCGGCACCATGGACCACGTGGCCCGCCTCGCGGACCTGCCGGGCGTCGACGTGCGGGAGGTCTGGGTGCTCGGAGATCTGATTCACACCGCCTCGGGACTCGATGCCCCCCTCGTGGCCGAGGTCGCGGCATGGATCGAAGGCCTCCCCGGCGGGCGGCTCCACCTCGTGCGCGGCAACCACGATCTCGGAGCGGGCCGCCTTCCGCCGGAGTGGGCGCTCGAGCAGCACGACGAACCACACCGCCTCGGCGGGCTCGACCTGGCGCACATCCCGCCCCACCCGGAGGACGCCCCTCCGACCACCGGCATCCTCGCCGGCCACCTTCACCCCATGGTCCGCCCCGGACGCGGTCGGACCCGGGCCCCCAGGACGTCCGCGTTCGTCGGATGGGGCGGCCCTTCCGATCACCCGGCGGTCCTCGTCCTCCCCGCGCAGGGCCGCATGGTCGACGGGGCGGTGGTCGGAGGACGGCCCGGCCTGCACGCATGGGCCTGCGGTGACGGCGGTGTGGTCGCGCTTCCGCCCGGGTGCTGGTGACGCCGTGCGTCAGATCCAGGAGCCGTCTTCCGCGAGGGCGGGGTAGGGGCGTCCATCGCGGCGGAAGTTTCGGGCTTCACGGGGATACGCCCACTCGAAGAGGGTGCGGTCGAACTCCGAGGGATCGAGACGGGAGGCGTCGTACATTCCCGCGGCGTCTCGCTGGTTGCGGGCCTCCATCAGCAGGAGCGCCGCCGCGACCGACACGTTGAAGGAGCGGACGAACCCCTCCATCGGAACCACGACCGTCTCGTCGACGGCCGCCAGCGCCTCGTCGCTCAAGCCGTGCAGTTCCGCCCCCATCACGATGCACGTCGGCCGCGTGAGGTCGATCTGCCGGTAGTCGACCGAGTCCGGCGCCGGATGGGCCGCGAGCAGGCGGAACCCCGACGCTCGAAGGCTTTCGAACGCCTCCGCCGTCGAGGCGTGACGCACCACGGGAACCCACCGCGTCGACCCGGCAGCGATCTGGTGGTGCACCCCCACGCCTCCGTCGGGCGGCACGACGTGTGCCCGGAGGACGCCGACCGCGTCGCAGTTGCGGAGGATCGCGCTGAAGTTGTGCGCCTTGTTCACCCGCTCCATCAGGACGGTCAGGTCCGGCTGACGTCGGAGGAGTACGGCGCGGAGTCGGCGGAATCGCTCGGGCGTCATGCGCGGGTCGAATTCGTCGGTGGGGGTGGAATCCGGACGGGTCGGCAATGTAACGTGGAGGGGCCACACATCATCCCCACTTCCCCGGACGTCCCGTGAACCGACTGGCCATTCTTCTTCTCTGCTCGTCGCTCGTAGCCTGTGGCGACGACGGCATCACCTTCGATCCCGAGGCCGAGTCCTTCACCGCCTTCCAGGGGACCCTCGACGGATGGGTGCCGGAGGACGTGGGGCTCGCCGCGGGCTCGTCGTTCCAGGTCACGGCGACGCAGACCGGGGCGCGGTTCGACATCCTCGCCACCGAGGCGGGGGGCGCGGGCGTGCTCACCCGCGAGTACATCCTGACTCCGGGCGTCGACTACCTCGTCGCCATCGACATGGTGGTCGAGAGCTCGGACGGAGGGAGCCAGATCGAGCCCTGGTCGATCGTGGTGGGCACGTCGGTCGAGGGCGGTCCGTTCGAACTCACGAACGTCTTCAGCACCCAGACCACGGGCGGTGCCACGACCCAGGCGTTTCCGCTGTTCGGCAACATCGCCGTCACCGCCGGCCCTCCCGAGAGCGATTCGGATGTGACCTCGCCGGTACGCGTGGCGATCGGATTCCAGCCCGAGTCGGCGGACGAACGCACCTACCGGCTCCGTGAAGTCCGCGTCCGGATCACCCGGGAGGACTCCCTCTAGGCGCCGCGAACCGGCGCGCATATCGCCGGGGTGGTGAAATCGGTAACCACAGGGGACTTAAAATCCCCCGGGCGAAAGCCCTTGCGGGTTCGAGTCCCGCCCCCGGCATTCGTTCGGTTGCCCAGCCGACCCGTCAGGACGTTGCCGAGTCCCCCGGCACGCAGTCCTGGTCGGCGTTCCGCTGGACCGTGACGGTCCACTGGCCCGCGCCCGTGGCGCGGAGTTCGATGTCGCCGTGGACGTTGGTGCAGTAGGTCGCGGCGGGCCGGCCGAGAAGAGCGTTCAGCGCCGCGATCCGGGGGTGGGTCGTCCCGTTGGAGCTCACGAGGTGGACCTCCGCGCTGGTGTGCTCGAGCCATGCCGTGCCGGAATTCGCGAACCCGGCGTCGAAGACCGCGTCGTTCGCCCCGTGGTGGCCCACCTTGAGGACCGTGAGGTCCGACGTCAGCGAGGCGAAGTCCCTCCGCCACCTGAGGTTCGCGTCCACCTCGCCGTCGCCCGTCACGAACATGGAGAAGGAGCCCTTGGTGACCGACGTCCCGAGTGACCCGTCGTTGAGGTCGCTCCCGTCGTTTGTGTCGACGGCGAGGTTGTCCGGAAGGCCCGGAATCATCGTGAGCGTGGTGGGCAGACTCCCGAGGCCGAGGGCCCGGGTCTCGGTCCCCGACGGAACCGTCACCGATACGGCGCGGGAGTTGGCCGCGGAGACCACCTGCTCGTAGCTGAACAGGGAGCGCGTCTGCCCGTTGTAGACGAACTCCTCGATCGCGGTGCCGGTCACCACGGGAAGCATTCCGCCGTAGTGATCGGAGTGGGCATGGGTAAGGACCATCACCTCGAGCGTGTCCACGCCGAGCGCCGCGAGGCGGCGCCGGACGAAGCCGGGATCCGCGGCGTCCTGACCGGCGGGCCCCGCGTCGATCAGCGCGTGTCGCATTCCGGCGGCCGACGAGTCGGTGACGAGCAGCGCGTCTCCACCTCCACCCGCTCCGTTCTCCCCGAGGTCGAACATCCGGACGATCAGCAGGCTCTCTCCGGAAAACCGGATCTCGAACCCGATCTCGACGGACGACGTGCGACCCTGATTCGAGGCGTCGACCCGGAGGATGTAGGAGCCCGGGTCCGATACCGTCTGCCCGGAAAAGAAGGACTCGCCGTTCAGCGTCGTCTCGAAGGTCCCGCGGTCGATCGTAACGGAAATTGTTACGGCCTCCTCGTAGACGCCTCCGTCCTCGACGCCCGCGACCGTGATGACCGGTGGCTCGACCGAGGGACCCGCGGAATCACCGCCCGAACAGGCGGCCAGCACGACGAGGACAGCGACGGGAAGAAGTCGTGCGAACGGCGCTCGGACGGACGGCAGAACGGCGGGCCAGTAGGTTCGGGGCATCAGATCGGTTGTTTTCGAGACGATGGGTGGTTTCCTTGTCTGCGGGGTGCGAACTCGCGCCCCGGACGCGCCGAAACGTATCAGATCGGCGGGTCGGCTGGAATCGGGCGGGGCGCCCCTGCGCCACGCTCGACGCAGTCGTGTCACGGTGTACGCATCCCACGTCCAGGAGAACGTTCTATGGTCCGCCGCTTCCATCCGCGGCTGCTCGCGGTAGCCGCCGCACTCCTCGCCGTATCGGCGTGTGACGAATCGTCGGCGATTCTCTCGTCGGGGACCCCGTCGAGCCTCACCGTCACCGCCTACGTCGACGTCGACGGAGACGGCACGTTCGGTTCCGGCGATCAGGCGCTCGAGGGACTCACGGTGACCGCGACCGGCGCACAGCCCGCCTCGGCCACGACCGGAGCGAGCGGCGTCGCCGTGATGGGCGAGCTCCAGCCCGGAAGCTATACGCTGTCGATCGCCGGCGACCTCCCGGATGGCGCGGTCCTCTCGACGGCGCCGAATCCGACCGTCACGGCTCCCTTCCAGGGCGCCGAACTGACGACCGAGTTCCGGTACGCCTTCAACCCGGGATCGATCTCGGGACGCCTTTTCCGCGACGACAACGCGAACGGCCAGTACGATCCGGACACGGACCTTCCCGCCGCCGGAATCGGAGTGACGGCGGTGCGGCAGTCGGACGGCGCCGAGTTCGCCACGACCACCGACGCCGAGGGCGCCTTCGTCCTCACGACGCTCCGGCCCGACACCTACGTGGTCACCTTCGGGCTTCCCGACAACGCCACGCTCGTCGGCG
>Ga0102929_1001292_pt1 | contig 14904 bp, 14 predicted proteins | sample SalPonR1_B_D2_MG_FD_78510 | JGI IMG/M metagenome (GOLD analysis project Ga0102929, IMG submission 78510) | Salt pond soil microbial communities from South San Francisco under conditions of wetland restoration - Salt Pond MetaG R1_B_D2_MG | ecosystem: Environmental > Aquatic > Marine > Intertidal... | reverse complement strand
TACCGCCTGATGCGCGACATGGACGCCAACATGGTCGAGGTGAACCCCATGGTCGTCACCAAGGCGGGTGAGATCGTCGCGCTGGATGCCAAGGTCAGCTTTGATGACAACGCGCTGTTCCGCCGTCCAGAAATCTCGGAACTGCGCGACAAGAGTCAGGAAGACACCCGCGAAACCTTCGCCAGCGACAACGGTCTGAGCTACATCGGCCTCGATGGGCAAATCGGCTGTATCGTCAACGGCGCTGGTCTCGCCATGGCCACGCTCGACATGATCAAGATGGCCGGGGGCGAACCTGCGAACTTCCTTGACGTGGGCGGCGGGGCCAGCCCCGACCGCGTGCTGATGTCCTTCAAGGCAGTGCTGAACGACCCAAAGGTCGAGGCGATCCTCGTCAATATTTTCGCCGGCATCAACCGCTGCGATTGGGTGGCCGAGGGCGTGATCCGCGCCATGGAAGAGCTTGATCTGAAAATCCCTGTCGTTGTCCGCCTCTCCGGTACCAATGTCGAGGAAGGCCGGAAAATTCTGGCCGAAAGCACTGTCAACATCATTGCCACAGAAACCCTCGCCGAGGCCGCCGAGAAGGTTGTCGGCGCTTGGAAGGACGCATCACTCAAGGAGGCTTCGTAATGGCCATTCTCATCGACAGCGAGACAAAGGTTCTGGTCACCGGCTTCACCGGTCGCATCGGGAGCTTCCACACCCAAGACATGATCAAGCACGGCACCAACGTAGTGGGTGGCGTGACCCCGGGCAAAGGCGGCACTACGCACCTTGACCTGCCGGTCTTCAACACCGTCAAAGGGGCCGTGGCCGAAACCGGCGCCGAAATGGTGATCTGCTTCGTACCGCCCCCCTTCGCCGCCGATGCGATCATGGAAGCCGCGGATGCAGGCATCAAAACCTGCGTTTGCATCGCCGATGGCATCCCCGCGCAGGACATGATCCACGTCAAGCGTTACATGCGGCGCTACAAGGCCGAGAAACGCATGCGTCTCATTGGCCCCAACTGCGCAGGCATCATCACGCCCGGACAGGCCTTTGCCGGCCTCATGCCGCCGCATATCTACATGCCGGGCCGCGTGGGCATCGTGGGCCGCTCGGGGACCCTCGGCTACGAGGCCGCAAGCCAGATGAAAACCAAGGGCATCGGCGTGTCGTCTTCCATCGGCATCGGCGGTGACCCGGTCAACGGGTCCAGTTTCCGCGATATTCTTGAGTTGTTCGAGAATGACCCGGATACCGACGCCGTGGTCATGGTCGGTGAAATTGGCGGCCCGCAGGAAGCCGAAGCCGCTGAATACATCCGCGACCACATGAAGAAACCCGTGGCGGCCTACATTGCGGGCCTCTCGGCCCCCAAAGGCCGCCGCATGGGCCATGCCGGCGCGATCGTTTCTGCCTTCGGGGAATCGGCACAGGAAAAGGTCGAGATCCTGAAAGACGCGGGCGTGGCCATCGTGCCGACCCCATCCGCCTTTGGCGAGACCGTGGCACAGATGGTTGCCTGAAACCCCGCGGGGGCCGTCATCCGGCCCCCGCCGCTGGCTGAGTCGCGAAGGCCCGCCGACGTTAGCGCAACCGCGTCCATCGGCCTCGGGTTTGCGATAACGGTTATCGCTAACACCCTGAAAATCGTGCGGAAACTGCGCTTTTGCACCTTCCCGCAGGCCCTCCCTGCGTCTATACCCCGGGCAACTTCATGCATGCAGGAGACGCCCCATGACGATCACCGTCGGGATCAACGGATTCGGCCGTATTGGCCGTTGCACCCTCGCCCATATCGCCACCAGCACCCGCAACGACATCAAGGTCGTCAAGGTCAATGCCACTGGCCCACTGGAGACTTCGGCGCACCTGATGAAATACGACAGCGTGCATGGCCGCTTTCCCAACGAGATCGTTCTAGGCGATGGCACCATGGATCTGGGCCGTGGCCCGATGGAGATGTACTCGACCTACGACATGGATGAACTGGATTGGTCCGGCGTCGACGTTGTGATGGAATGCACCGGCAAGTTCAACGACGGCGAAAAGGCCAAGAAACACCTTGAGCGCGGTGCCGGCAAGGTGCTGTTGTCGGCCCCCGGCAAGAACGTCGACCGCACCGTGGTCTACGGTGTGAACGATGCCGATCTGCAAGTCGGCGAGAAGATGATCTCGAACGGCTCCTGCACGACCAACTGCCTTGCCCCTATGGCCAAGGTTCTGGACGCTGGCATCGGTATCGAGTCGGGGATAATGACGACGATCCACGCTTACACCGGCGATCAGCCCACGCTGGACCGGCGCCATTCCGACCTTTACCGCGCCCGTGCCGCCGCCATGTCGATGATCCCCACGTCCACCGGGGCCGCCAAGGCACTGGGCGAGGTTCTGCCCGGCCTCAAGGGCAAGCTCGACGGTTCGGCCATGCGCGTGCCAACCCCGAATGTCTCGGCCGTGGACCTGACGTTCGTGGCCAAGAACGACGTGACCGCCGCCGATGTGAACGACGTCATGGCCGAAGCCGCGGCAGGGCCGATGAAAGGCGTTCTGGGCTATGATCCCGAACCCAAGGTCAGCGTCGATTTCAACCACACCGAGGAAAGCTCGATCTTCGCGCCTGACCAGACCCGCGTCACCGGCGGCCGGCTCGTGCGCGTTCTGGCGTGGTACGACAACGAATGGGGCTTTTCGTGCCGCATGGCCGACGTGGCCGTGGCCATGGGCCGTCTCGCCTAAGAAAAGCACTCTATTTCAAGAGATTGCCCCCGGATGCCCACGGCATCCGGGGGTTTTCTTTTGCCCGCCGCGCGCCATAAACCCCGGTTATAGAGCGCCGTAATGAACCTTTGGCCAATGGCCTGCCACACCACTGTCGGTCATGTCCTTGACCAACGCAGGCCGCGCTGCCGGCGTTCACGCAACACAACGCAAAGGACATACCCCATGACACGTATTATCGCTCTCGCCCTCGCCATAACGGCAGGCACCGTCGCGCAAGCCTCGGACGATTACGTCAAGATGGACACAGCCAAAGCCCAGCAGATCAAAGCGCAGCTCACCGAACAAGGCTATGACGTGCGCAAGATCGAAACCGAGGACGGCATGTACGAGGCCTACGCCCTCAAGGACGGGGCCCGCTACGAGATTTACCTCGATAAGGAACTCAACGTCGTCAAAACCGAATTGGATGACTGAGCGCGCCCGGCGGACCCTCCTGCGGGGTCCGCCATTCCCAAAGGACTACACTATGACAGACCACAAGATTTGGGACCCGTTCGTGCGCGCCTTTCATTGGAGCGTCGCCGCTGGGTTCCTCGCGAATGCCCTTCTCACAGAGGATGACAGCAAGCTGCACGAATGGGTCGGTTATGCCGTCCTCATCCTTTTGGGCCTGCGCATTCTCTGGGGCTTTATCGGCCCGAAAAGTGCGCGTTTCTCCAGTTTCTGGCCCACCAGAACCGGCGTGACCGAACAACTCTCGGACCTCGCCACACGCCGCCGGAAGGCCCACCTTGGGCATACTCCGCTTGGCGCATTGATGATTTTCAACCTGCTTTTGTCCCTTCTGGCCATTGGCCTGACCGGCTGGATGATGACCACCAATACCTTCTGGGGCGTGGACTGGGTGGAAGAAGCGCACGAGGCGCTGGTGATCTGGGCGGAAATCTCGGTGGTGCTCCACGTCGCCGCCGTGATCTGGGAAAGCTGGCGCACAGGTGTCAACCTGCCACAGGCCATGGTCACGGGTACCAAACGCGTGCCAGACGACGTAAAGCTCGTTCCATGAGCTTACCGTCCAAAACGGACAAACCACAGGCGCTGATCGCGCTGATCGCGGTGCAAAGCCTTTGCGCCGCGTTCTTTCTATGGGATGTCGTGGACGATCTGGGGCCGAACGGCCTGCGGGCGCTGGCCAATCTGCATATCGCGATTGAGGCACTCGCCGCACTCGCGCTCGTCTCGGCCATCGTCTATGAAACCCGTGCTCTCATGGCCTTGCTGCGCCGCAAAGCACACTTGGAAAATCAGGTCTCTATCGCCGCTGGAGCATTCCACGATATCATGCTGGACCACTTCCAGACCTGGGGCCTGACCGCCGCGGAACAGGATGTTGCAGGTTTCACGATCAAGGGCCTGTCCATTGCCGAAATCGCAGATTTGCGCGGCTCGGCGGAAGGGACGGTCAAATCTCAATTGAACGCCATTTACCGCAAGGCTGGCGTTCCGGGGCGCGGCGCCCTTCTGGGCCTGCTCGTGGACGATTTGATGAACGCACCGCTCACACCGGAAAAACCTCTTCAAAAAGAAGCACCGTGACACCGGCGTGCGCCTCTGGCATCAAGTCGATAGCACTCCATCGTGGGACATCTCTATGACGAATTCGGTTGCCATTGTTCTGGGCCTTCTCATTCTGGCCGCGATCGGGGTCGACGCCCTGGTCTTTGACTGGCTCAACAGCGTGTTCTTGGCGCGAAAACTCACCGACCTCATCGAATGGATGGCCTTTTGGCGCTGATCATATAGCCGCCTGCCCTGCGATCATTGACAGACGCCCCGAGATTCGCATATTCATACAGCCAATGTTAGCGCTAACGAAGATAGATTGCCGAAAGGACATCCCAAATGACTGTCAAGATCGCCATCAACGGCTTTGGACGCATCGGGCGCAACGTGTTGCGCGCGATTGTTGAATCCGGCCGCACCGACTTCCATGTCGTGGCCATCAACGATCTCGCCCCGGTTGAGACGAATGCCCACCTTCTGGAATTCGACAGCGTGCATGGCCGCTTTCCCGCCCCCGTCACGACCACCGATGACAGCATTGACGTTGGCCTTGGCCCTATTCGCGTCACCGCTTTGCGCGACCCGGCCGAGCTTCCATGGCAGGATATTGATATCGTGATGGAGTGTACCGGCATCTTCACCGACCGGGACAAAGCCGCCATCCACCTCAAGAACGGTGCCAAGCGGGTCCTTGTCTCGGCCCCCTCGAAGGGCGCCGACCGCACCGTCGTTTACGGCGTCAACCATGACACGCTTACGACCGATGACGTGATCGTTTCAAATGCGTCCTGCACCACCAACTGCCTCGCGCCTGTTGCCAAGGCCCTGAACGACGCCATCGGCATCAAGCGCGGCTTCATGACCACCGTACACAGCTTTACCGGCGACCAACCCACGCTGGATACCGCGCACAAGGATCTTTACCGCGCTCGCGCGGCCTCGCTCAACATGATCCCGACGACCACCGGGGCCGCCCGCGCCGTGGGCCTCGTCCTCCCGGAACTGGCGGGTAAACTCGATGGCACGGCCATCCGCGTCCCGACCCCCAACGTCAGCGCCGTGGACCTGACTTTTGAGGCCGGACGCGAAACCACGGCCGAAGAAATCAACGACATCATCGCCAAGGCCACCCAAGGCCCCCTTGCCGGCGTTCTCGATCTTACTGGCCGCGAACTTGTCTCGTCCGATTTCAACCACAACCCGGCCAGTTCAGTCTTTGCCACGGATCAGACCCGCGTCATGGACGACGGCACGATGTGCCGCATTCTCAGCTGGTATGATAACGAATGGGGCTTTTCGAACCGCATGGCCGACACGGCGGCGGTCATGGGAACATTGCGCCGCCCGACCACGGCAGGAAACGCGGCGGAAAAACCAACCCGCGCACCAGAATACACCTGAACGGAAAGGGCCGCCTTGCGCGGCCCTGCTTACCGGAACTTGTCCAAAAGCGCTGCACGGACGGGGGGCGTGACAAACTTGCTGATGTCCCCCTCCAGCCGGGCGATTTCCTTGACCAGCTTGCTGGCAATCGCCTGATGGTTGGCATCGGCCATCAGGAAAACCGTTTCGACCGAGTCATCAAGCGCCCGGTTCATCCCGACCATCTGGAACTCGTACTCGAAATCCGTGACCGCCCGCAGGCCGCGCACGATCAATTGTGCGCCCACATCATGGGCGCAATCAATCAACAGGTTCTCAAAGGGGTGCGCGACGATCTCGGTGCCGGTCTGTTCGCTCAGTTTGGCACATTCGGTTTCGATCATCGCGACCCGCTCTTCAAGGGTGAACAAAGGCCCCTTGTCACGGTTGATCGCCACGCCGATCACCAACCTGTCCACCAATATCGCGGCGCGACGGATGATGTCGATATGCCCCAAGGTGATGGGATCGAAAGTGCCGGGGTAAAGGCCAATACGCATGGGGCGGCTCCGTAAATTCTGTCACCGCCCACGCAACAATATTGCACCGCAGAATGCAAGCAACTGACCACCTGCCCCGTCTCAGGCTTCGGCCATTTTCTCCCACCGGCCCGAGGCTTCGGACCAATACTGCGCCTGACATCCCGCCCCCGTCAGCGCTTTCCACTGGTTGCGCGCCACCTGCACGGCGGCCTCGTCATTGCCGTCAAACAGCACGCAAACCCGCTCAAGCGCCTGCACCTCCTCAGGGGCCACCTCGGCCCCGTCCACTGTCATCAGGCACACCGCGGCATTCGGCATCGCCGCCTCGGTCGTCAGTAAAATCGGCTGCTCGGCCTCGTGCGGCTGGCCTGCACGGCCATGCGGCAAAAACCCTTCCTCGGCCCCCAGCCACAGCTTTTCATCCAGCCAATCCATGCGCGCGGCCTCGCGCCCTCGCACCGCAACGCGCCAGCCTGCCCCGCGTGCCTTGTCCAGCAGCATCGGCAGCGTCACCTCCAAGGGTTTGCGCGTCAGGTGATAGAAAAAGGCCGCGCCCATGCTCCTTAGCCCTCGAAGCGATCCGCGACCAATCGGTTGAGCGCCATCACGCCCCAGCCCGACGCGCCCTTGGGCGCATAGGTGGTCTCGGATTTGACACTGGCCACACCCGCAATGTCCAGATGCATCCACGGGACATCATCTTTCACGAACCGCTTGAGGAACTGCGCCGCGGTGATCGACCCCGCTGGCCGTCCGCCCACGTTCTTCATATCCGCGATGTCGGATTTCAGCATATCGTCATAGGCTTGGCCCATGGGCATACGCCACGCGCCCTCGCCCTCGGCCTCCGCCGCCTTGAGGAAATGCCCCGCGAATGCGTCGTCGTTGCTGAACACGCCCGCATTTTCATGGCCCAGACCGATAATGATCGCGCCCGTGAGCGTGGCCAGATCGACGATGCCGGCGGGCTTGTAATGCTCCTGCGCGTACCACAGCACATCAGCCAACACCAAACGGCCTTCGGCATCGGTGTTGATCACTTCGATCGTGTCGCCCTTCATCGAGGTCACGACATCGCCGGGCCGCGTCGCGCGATCCGACGGCATGTTCTCGACAAGGCCCACCAGCCCCACGACATTGGCCTTGGCCCCACGCAGGGCCAGCGTTTTCATCGCGCCACAGACGACACCCGCGCCGCCCATGTCCATGGTCATGTCTTCCATGCCCGCCGCAGGCTTGAGGCTGATGCCGCCGGTGTCGAAAACAACGCCTTTGCCGACCAAAGCCAAGGGGGCGGCATCTTTCTCGCCGCCATTCCACTCCATGATCGCCAGTTTCGAGGGGCTGGCACTGCCATGTCCCACGCTCAGAAGCGAGCCCATGCCAAGCTCTTCCATCTCCGCCTCGTCCAGAACCTTGATCGTCAGGCCAGTGTCGGAAAGCGCCTCGATCCGCGAGGCGAATTCGGTCGTGGTCAGGTAATTCGCCGGCTCGCTGATCAGGTCGCGGGTGAAGAAAACGCCCTCGGCCACGGCGCGCAGCGGCGTGAATTTCTCCTCGGCCTCGTCGGGGTTGTTCGTCATCACCGTAACGGCGCCCGCCTCTTCGACCGGCGCGGTCTTGCGCGCGGTGAAGGCATACGCGCGCAACGCCACCCCAAGCGCCAGTTCCGCCACCCGGCGCAGCGACCCTGCCATCAACAGAAGCGCCCCGTCGCCCTTGATCTTGCCAAGGGCCACACCGGCCTTGCGCGCCTCCTCGACCGTTGCCCGGCGCGGCAAACACACCACATCGACCGCCTCGGCGGCCACGCCCGCGGGCATCGTCAGGCTCTTGACCTGCCCGGGTTTCATCTTGCCCCAGCCCTCGCTTTCGGCCAGACGCTTCACCGCGCCACGGGTCAGGCGGTTTACCCGACGCGCCGAGGTGTCCAACTTCCCGTCGGGGGTGACGATGATCGCCACCCGGCCCTCGGCCTCGGCGATTGCCTCATTGTCGGTTTCCTTGAAAGTCACTGCGACCGGTGTCGTCATCTGCTGCCTCCTTGCGTGTCTGGCCCCGAGTCCTAGCGCGTGAGACCGGCATTGACCAGTTAGCAGTTTTCCCCCGCGTCCAATTCCGATAAGTTGCCTCTCAAGACTGCTGCCTTTGGGGGGAAATGTGACCAGATTCGACAGGTATATGCTGTCGCAATTCATGGTGTTGTTCGGGTTTTTTGCGCTTATTCTGGTGTCGATCTTCTGGATCAACAAAGCGGTGCGCATGTTCGATCGACTCATCGGCGATGGACAACCCGCCTGGGTTTTTCTGGAGTTCACGGCGCTCACGCTGCCCGGCGTGATCGGCGTCGTTCTGCCGATCGCCGCCTTTGCGGCGACGGTCTATGTCACGAACCGCCTGAGCACGGAAAGCGAACTCACCGTGATGCAGGCGACGGGCTATTCCCCCTACCGCCTGATCCGGCCCGTGTTGGTTTTCGGGGTTATCATCGCCGTGATGATGTCGCTGCTCACGCACCTTTTGATCCCCTCCAGTCTCAGCCAATTGCGCATAAGACAGGCCGAGGTCAGCCAGAACATCACCGCCAAGCTTCTGAGCGAAGGCGAATTCCTGCATCCCGCCCCCGGTATCACCTTTTACATCCGGGATATCACCCCGGAAGGTGAGTTGCGCGATGTCTTCCTCTCGGACCGCCGGAACAAGGACCGCCCGGTCACCTACACGTCGTCACAGGCCTACCTCGTGCAGCAAGGCGGCGGAACCAAACTGGTGATGATCGAAGGCCTTGCCCAAGTCCTGCGCACCGATGGCAAGCGCCTGTTTACAACGCATTTCGATGATTTTTCCTATGACATCTCCAGCCTCGTTTCGCGTGGCCAGATCAACCTTGACAAGGTCGGCTTCGCCGCAACGCTTGATATGCTGAGCGATCCGCAAGCGGTTGCCGACCGCACCGGCGTCAGCGTGGCGCAGGTCAACTACGAGGCGCATAATCGTTTCACACAGGCGATCATGTGCATCGTCGCCGCGCTCATTGGCTTCGCCACGCTTCTGGTCGGCACCTACAGCCGCTTCGGGGTCTGGTCACAGATCGTCGGGGCCTTCGTCCTCTTGGTGCTGATCAAGATGGTCGAAGGCGGACTATCCGGCACGGTCCTCGGCAGCGCCTCGGCCTGGCCACTGCTTTACGTTCCCGCCGCTCTTGGAATAGCGATCACCGGCGGCCTGTTATACCTCGCGGCCAACCCCGGTCTTGGCCGCATGCTCACCCCGTGGAAGCGTCACCGGATCGAGGGCGCGGCATGATCCTACACAGCTATTTCGCCCGCAAGTTCCTTTGGACATTCCTCGGCATCTTCGCTGTTTTCGTCCTGCTGCTGGCACTGATCGACCTTGTGGACGAACTACAGGATTTTCCCGATCTGCCCTTTCTGCAAGTAGCCGAGATCGTGGCGCTCAACCTGCCGCATGCCAATTATGAAATCCTGCCCTTGGTCATGATCCTCGCAACAGTCGCTCTGTTCTTGCGGCTTGCGCGCAGTTCGGAACTCGTTGTGGTCCGTGCCGCAGGGCGATCCGCACTCCGCGCTCTGGCAGCCCCGATCACGGTGGCCCTTCTGATCGGGCTGTTGGCAATCAGCATGTTCAACCCGATCGTCGCCGCCGCATCCAAACGATACAACGATCTGGTCAACAGTCATATGGGGGGCGGCTCAAACGTATTGGCCATCTCGTCCGAGGGCCTTTGGCTCCGTCAGGGCAGCGACACCGGCCAAACCGTGATCCACGCCAACCACGCCAGTTCCGACGTCACGACACTCTATGACACGACATTCATCGCCTTTTCACCAGATGGCACGCCACTCCGCCGCATTGCCGCTCAAACGGCAGAGCTTTCAAATGGCGAATGGCTTTTGCGCAATGCCAAGCTCTGGACACTCGAAAGCGGTGGCAACCCTGAATCCTCGGCGCGCGAGATTGCCGCGCTTTCGGTCCCGTCGGCGCTTACACAAGACCGGATTCTCGATAGTTTCGGCAAGCCTGAGTATATCTCGCTTTGGGACTTGCCCGACTTCATCAACCAATTGGAGGAGGCCGGGTTTTCCGCACGCCGCTATGCCGTTTGGTTTCAGATGGAATTGGCCAGCCCTCTGTTTTTGGTCGCCCTCGTCATGCTGACCGCGGCCTTCACCATGCGCCACACCCGGATCAGCAACACGGGTGTATCGGTTCTTTCCGCCGTCATGCTCGGCTTTACGCTGCACTACATTCGCAACTTCGCGCAAATCTTGGGGGAGAACGGCCAAATTCCTGTCCTTCTGGCCGCATGGGCGCCCCCTGTCGCGTCCTTCCTGTTGGCCTTGGGTATCCTACTTCATATGGAGGACGGCTAATGCGGCTGGCATCTTGTCTCCTCGTGCTTTTGACCGCCTTGGGCGCTGTCACCTTGCCCGCCCAAGTGCAGGCACAAGCCGCCCCCGCCCCGGCAATGCTGGTGGCTGATGACGTCTACCTGAGCGCCGATGACCAACTCACCGCCTATGGCAATGTCGAGGCGATGTATGACGGGCGCCGCCTTCAGGCCAGCGAGATCACCTACGATCAAAGCACCGAAACGCTTATCATCAAAGGCCCGATCACCCTGCACGAGAACAACAACACCCTCGTTCTGGCAGACTCCGCCGAACTTGACCGCGAGATGCAAAACGGAATCCTGCGTGGCGCCCGCATCGTCATGGAAAATCAGGTGCAGCTCGCCGCCCATGCCATGGCGCGCCGTGAAGGTCGCTACAATAAGCTTTACAAGGCCTCCGTGACCTCATGCCGGGTTTGCGAAACGGGACGCCCGCCACTGTGGCAGATTCGCGCCCGCCGGGTGATACACGACCAGCAGGAAAAGCAGCTCTATTTCGACGATGCCCAGATGCGCGTTATGGACGTGCCGGTATTCTACATGCCGCGCCTGCGTCTACCAGACCCCACGCTTGAGCGCGCGACCGGCTTTCTGATCCCCTCGCTGCATAACTCGACCCGGTTGGGTTTCGGGGTGCGCGTCCCATACTTTATTCGGATCGGCGACCACAAGGATCTGACGCTCACACCCTTCATATCCGCAAACTCACTCACGCTTGAAGCGCGCTACCGCCAAGCTTTCCGCAACGGTCGGATCGAGTTCGAAGGTGCGATTTCGGACGATGATTTCGGTCCGCGCTCGACCCGCGGCTATATTTTCGGAAGTGGCATGTTCGAATTGCCCAAGGATTTCACCCTGACCTTCGATATCGAAGCGGTGCGTGACGATACCTACCTTCTGGATTACGGTTATGACGACAAGGATCGGCTCGACAGTGAACTGGCCATCGAACGGGTGGAACGCGATGAATACATCCGCGGCGCGCTCACACACTTCCACTCCCTGCGCCCCGGGGAGTCGAACAATACCCTGCCCACGATTGTCGGCAATGCCGAATACGAAAGACGCCTCCACCCCGCCAGCATAGGAGGCGAGGTGCGGCTCAGCGCCTTGGCGCACAGTCACTATCGCTCCTCGTCAAGTACTGGCGATACCCTTGTCCCCGATGGATGGGCCGATGGGCGCGATGTGACCCGCCTCACGGCCAGTGCCGAATGGCATCGCAATTGGACCATGCCAGCCGGTATCCTTGCCCACTTCCAAACCGGCCTTGCGGTCGACAGCTTCCATATCGCCCAATCCGGCGCATTCAGCAGGTCACAAGCGGTCGAGGCAGCGCCCTCTGCGGCTCTGCGCCTGCGCTGGCCCCTGCTGAAAACCGAACGTAGCGGGGCAACCCAGATCATCGAACCGACACTACAGTTGGCTTGGGTCGGCGGGTCGACGCCGAATATCCCCAACGACGAAAGCACCCGGATCGAGTTCGACGAGGGCAACCTTTTCGCCCTTTCGCGTTTCACCGCCCCCGACCGGCGCGAACGCGGCCTGACCGGCGCCTACGGTGTGAGTTGGACACGATTGGACCCAAGCGGCTGGCAAACATCTTTTGCCGTGGGGCAAGTGGTTCACGAAGACCGGCAGGTAGAGGTCTCCGGGTTGGACTCCTTCACCAATTCATCGGGCCTCAGCGGCAAGTTTTCCGACGTCCTCTTCGCTGGGCAAATCAAGACCAACAACGGTTTCACCTTCACTGGCCGCAGCCTCTTTGACGATGCCTTCGACACCACCAAGGCCGAGGCGCGCGCAAGCTGGCAAACCGACCGCACCAATGTCGGTGCCACATACATCTGGCTGCGCAACGACCCGCGTGAAAACCGCCCCGGCAACGTGTCTGAATGGGCCTTCGACGCCTCGCACCGTCTCTCGCGCCACTGGACCAGTAGCGCCGATTGGCGCTACGATGTCGCCCAAGATCGCTCGGTTCGCGCGGGGCTTGGCCTGAAATACACCAACGAATGCGTGGATATTTCGCTTTCGGCCTCGCGCCGCTTCACCTCTTCCACTACATTGGCCCCATCGACGAATATCAGCTTCACAGTCGGTCTCAGGGGCTTTACGACCAAGACAGAAGACAAAAGTTACGTCCGGACATGCAGGAACTGACCTCAATGACACCAGCCACGATGCGCCGCCTTTCCAGAATTCTCGCTTTGCCCGTCCTGCTGCTCGCCGCCGCGATCAGCACCGGTTCGGCCACTGCGCAAAACCTTTTCGAGCCGGTGATCAAGGTCAACGATCAGGCCATCACCCGATACGAGATCGAACAGCGCGCCCGCATGCTGACCTTGTTCCGCGCGCCCGGCAATCCGGCGAAACTCGCCCGGGAGCAACTGATCGAAGATCGTCTGAAACTCGACGCGGCCGATGGGGCAGGCCTTGTTCTCGAAGAACCCGACATCGAGGCCGGGATGGAGGAATTCGCCGCGCGTGCCGACCTCAGCGCCGAAGAACTCATTCGCGCGCTCGAAGGGGCCGGCGTTGCAGAACAGACCTTCCGCGCCTTCGTGCGCTCCGGCGTGACATGGCGCGAACTGATCCGCGCCCGCTTCATCCCGCGCATCTCGGTCAGCGAATCCGATCTGGAACGCGCCCGCGATGCCGTCTCCGGTCAAAGCGGCGTCCGGGTCCTGATGTCCGAAATCATTCTTCCGGTAACAACCCCGGCCCAAGCGGAAGCGGCCCAAGCCCGCGCGTCGCGCCTATCCGAGATTGATACCGTCGCCGAGTTTTCCTCGGCCGCCCGACAGTATTCGGCCGCGGAAAGCCGCGGCCGTGGTGGGCGTCTGGATTGGATGCCGATCACGCAATTGCCCGCACCGTTGCGCCCGATCGTGCTGGGCCTCGCGCCGGGCGAAGTGTCCGATCCGCTGCCGTCCGGCAATGCAATCGCGCTCTTCCAGTTGCGGGAAATTCAAGAAACCGAGGCCCCCGAACCCGAGTACGAGGCCATCGAATATGCCGCCTATTACATCGAAGGCGGCCGCAGCGAACAGGCTCTCGCACGCGCGGCCCGCGTCCGGGCCGAGGTTGACACCTGCGATGACCTTTACGGCGTCGCCAAGGATCAACCGCCCGAAGTTCTGGATCGCGGCTCTCGCAAGCCCGAAGAGATGCCGACCGACATCGCCTTCGAACTGTCCAAGCTGGACCCCGGTGAAGTCTCCACTACCCTCACGCGGGCCCAAGGCGAGACACTTGTCTTCCTGATGCTCTGCGGTCGAACCGCCACGCTTGACGGGGAAGGACCGACCGATGAGGATTTGACCAACTTCATCCGCAACCAACGGCTTGATTCCTTCGGTGAAGGCTATCTTGAACAGCTCCGCGCCGAGGCCCGGATCATCGAGAAGGAATGACCGGCCCCATCGCGCTGACCTGCGGGGAGCCTTCGGGCATCGGCCCCGAACTTGCGGCCATGGCTTGGGATCAGTTGCGCAGCGATCTGCCTTTTTTCCTGATCGGCGACCCCGCGCACCTGCCCCAAAACACGCCGGTGGCCGAAATCGCCACCCCGTCCGAGGCCTTGGCCGCCTGCGCCGTGGGCTTGCCGGTTCTGCCGCACCGCTTCCCCGGCACACACTGCCCCGGCACACCCGATCCGGCGCAGGCACAAGCCGTCATCGACGTCATCGCGCGGGGCGTTGACCTTGTGCAACAAGGTGAGGCTGGCGCCCTTTGCACGGCACCCATCCACAAGAAAGCCCTGCAAACCGGCGCGGGCTTTGCCTATCCCGGCCATACCGAATACCTCGCCGCCCTCGCCGGCGGCGCCGACGTGGTGATGATGCTGGCCAGCCCCGCCCTGCGCGTTGTGCCCACCACCATCCATATTCCCCTGTCGCAGGTGGCCCAAGCCCTCACGCCAGAGCTTTTGGAAAAAACCATCCGGATAACCCATGCGGCCCTGATCCTCGATTTCGGTATCGAAACGCCGCGAATCGCCGTATCGGGCCTCAACCCCCACGCCGGTGAAGGCGGTGCCATGGGAGACGAGGAAACCCGCATGATCGCCCCGCTGATCGACCGACTGCGCCGCGAAGCGATCGACCTCACTGGCCCACTCTCTGCCGATACCATGTTCCACGAGCGCGCCCGCGAAACCTATGACGCGGCGATCTGCATGTACCACGATCAGGCCCTCATCCCGATCAAGACGCTGGATTTCGACCGCGGCGTGAATGTCACCCTCGGCCTGCCCTTCATCCGCACCTCGCCCGATCACGGCACCGCCCTCGACATCGCGGGCAAAGG
>Ga0102929_1001291_pt1 | contig 14905 bp, 10 predicted proteins | sample SalPonR1_B_D2_MG_FD_78510 | JGI IMG/M metagenome (GOLD analysis project Ga0102929, IMG submission 78510) | Salt pond soil microbial communities from South San Francisco under conditions of wetland restoration - Salt Pond MetaG R1_B_D2_MG | ecosystem: Environmental > Aquatic > Marine > Intertidal... | reverse complement strand
GAATAGCAGAGGGACGAATTGAAGGACATCCCATCCAGCAAAGGCTTGCTCAGTTTCTGAGAGCTGATGAACTGCAAAGAATGAACCTGGACGAATTTACAGCCACTTTTGCCTTGAAAGACACTGTCATGACGCTGGAAGATTTCAGGCTTACAAGTGACAACATCGGCATGGAGCTGGAAGGAACACAACATTTGGTTACTGATGTAATCAATTACAAGGCTACCCTATTTCTGCCTGAACGATTTAAACGCGGAGTTGCTACCGTTATATCCAGCGAAGCAGCTGATGCACTTCAGCGGGAAGATGGAACAATGGCGGTTCCGGTTCTTATAACCGGCACGTCTGATGACCCACAGGTCAGACCTGATACCACTGTTATCCAACAAGTTATTCAGGATCGTTTGCGGGAAGGTGCAGGAGATGTTCTTCGCAGAATATTTGGAGGCAATTAGTGATAAGTTGACAAAAAAATCAGAATGCAGCTTCCATCACTCTTTTGTATTTTGGACGGCGCCAATTGAATTAAAATCATCTTATGAACAACAGTAATCATATTGTCTGGGATTTTGACCCTGTATTGGTCAACATTCCGGAAATCACTTTCCCCGTTCCAATTTCTATCTGGGGACTCGTTATCGCGGCAGCTCTGATATATTTTGGATGGAGTAAAATCAAGCCACCTGCTCAAAATGGAAAGCCGGCACCTGAACCAAAAGGGTGGAAAGCAGCGGGTTTGATCATCGGAGCATTTATTGTTGGGCAGCTCCCATTCCTGTTTATTGATTCCCCAACGATCAGTTCATTCGGCCCCTTGCAGCCTCGATGGTACGGGTTGATGTTTGCCATGGCGTTTATGTCGGGCTATTTCGTCGGGTTAAAAATGTATCGAGATGCGGGACGCAGCCAGGAAGAGCTCGACAGACTCCTTATTTATGTGATTGTAGCTACAATAATCGGAGCACGGCTGGGACACGTATTTTTCTATAACCCTGAATATTTTCTCAGAAATATCCACCTGATTCCTCAGGTCTGGACCGGCGGTCTTGCAAGTCATGGAGCCGCAATTGGAATTATCATTGCGATGTATCTCTATGCCAAACGAACAGCCAAAACTTCTTTTATGTGGGTGGCCGACAGAGTTGTTCCGGGAGTTGCAATCGGAGGAATGTTTATCCGGTTTGGCAACTTTTTTAACTCTGAAATTATTGGGAATCCAACAGATCTCCCCTGGGGCATCGTCTTTAAGAATTCCGTTTATCTGACTGAAGCTGAGAGGATGATACCGCGCCACCCATCCATGCTTTATGAATCTATTCTCTGTGTGATTGTTCTTGCAATACTCTGGGTGATATACAAGAAATACAAAACCAGTCCGCCTGAAGGGGCGCTCTTTGGTACTTTTCTGGTTGCACTGTTTACGGGTCGTTTTCTAATTGAATTTACCAAGGCAACTCAGGCCGATTTCCTTGCAGGTGCTGCATTCGATATGGGTCAGCTGCTCAGTATCCCGTTTGTATTGATCGGAATCTGGATACTCTGGAAAAAAGTGAAATGGTAAACTAATTCTACCAAATAAAAAAGGAGCGCCGGGTTACCCCTGACACTCCTTTTTTATTATCCGGATACTGTTTAAAAGTAAAACTGCAGATTTCCTGAAATACCGGCTTGATTGTCAACTCCATCATTGAACTGAAGTAAACCGTTTACCTGAAAACTGACCAATTGGGTTGCCTGGTAATTCCAACCAAGTACTATACGGTTTGAATCAGTTCCTGTGAGATCGTATGATAGGTGATCCCACCGGGCAAGTAACTGAGTCTGATCTGTAAGGTTATTTCCAACAGTTGTGTAAAACCCGGTAATTGATTCATCCAAACCACTTCCTGCTAACTCAAAATCAGTTTGGAGAAATTCGACTGTACCAAAAAATGTATCACTGTCGTACTTCACAAACGCTCCGTAAATCGTGCGGTCACCGGCAGAAGTTAAGCCTGTGTTGCCAACTGATTCTCCTTCAGATGTGTTAATAGCTCCGTTTAAACCGAAGTCAACCGTGCCATTATCTTCGAGATTTACTTGATAGCCAAATCGTGCAGTGTAGAGAAAACGGTTATCATCGTTTCCAGGCTGTCGCCCGTTTCCATTATAGATTCCCAATCGGTAGTTGAACCCCTCAGTTTCTCCTAAAGCTGTGACTCCCAATTCCCGGGAATTCAACATTGAACCCACTAGACGTGCCCGGTTAATAAAATCGGTAGAAGCCGGACTTGGGTCCAGACCAGCACTCAAGTACGGTTTAAACATTCCGGTTACAACCTTGAACTGATCAGAAAACCGGTAGCCCACCTGTGCATCCATCACACTGGGAGAGCGACGGAAATCGAGTTGCAGCCTGTACATAAAATTGCCTGGAAGTTGCCCTTTGAAGTCCAGCCGGGTAGCTCCCAAGCCAAATTCTCGGCCTCCGTTAAAATTATCATCATCTAGGGAAAGCACTCCAACAGATTGAAGCAGAAGGCCAACATTTAACTCCTCCGATTTGAACCGGTCTTTTAAATCATCCACGGTATCCGAATTTGTCTGGCCATAAGCCAGCGAGAGAGGCATTAATAATACAACAATAAATAACGTTAACTTTTTCATAGAGTCTTCTTTTTTTAATTTTCTTAGTGATTAGCACTTATCGGCTGATCTCACTAATCACTTAAGTCTGGCGCACCTCAGCCTATCCTCAGTGGTGTATAGGGTAATCATTGCTAACTGTTCCTTTCAGTAGCTGAGTTATGATTTCTTTAAAAATAGAACTGAAAATTACCCGAAACTCCGGCCTGGCTGTCAGAAACCTCATTTATTTGATAAAGTCCATTCACTTGCACACTCACCAGTTCAGTAAGTTGACGATTCCACCCTAACACAATCCGATCTGAATCCTCATTTCCTGAAACATCGAACGAGAGATGATCCCATCGAATCAAAAAGTCGTCTTCCTCTGTAGCATGATAGCCAACGGTCCCATAAAACCCGGTGATTTTTTCCTCTAGCGTTGTATTGTCCAAATCAAATTGGCTTTCAAGAAATTCTGCAGTTCCAAAAATGGTATCACCACTATATTTGATATAGGCGCCGTAAATAGTCCTGTCGCCGGCCGACACCAGACCCGTTTTACCCACAGATTCTGCCCGGGTCCTGTTCAGTGAAGCATTCAAACCAATATTGAAATCGCCTGTTTTATATCCGACTCTTCCCGTATAGAGAAATCTATTATCGTTGGCCCGGCTATAACCGGTACCATTATAAATTCCCGCACGGTAGTAGAAACCGTCAAAATCACCCAGAAAAGTCAAGCCTGTCTCTCTTGCATTGACCATAGCCCCAACCAGTCTGGCCCGATTGATCATATCCGTTTTGGCAGGGCTCGGATCCAGTTCCAAGACCATGAATGGCTTTCTTTCACCGGCAATCAACCGAAACTTTTCTGAAAATCGATAACCGACAAATGCATCAATTACGGATGGCGTCCGGGTAAGCTGCAACTGTAGCCGGTACATAAAGTTATTTTGTAGAGATCCCTTGAAATCCAGCAGTGGCACCCCTATCCCAAACTCTCGCCCACCATTAAAATCATCATCCTGAAAGGAGAAGGCTGCCGTAGATTGTAACAGCATAACTACAGTAAACTCCTCTGATTTGAAACGCTCTTTGTACTCTTCGAGCAGTACAGAACTGCTATCTTGAGCCATTGTCATTGAGCTGAATAAAATTGTAATTAAGATGACGAATAGTATTTTTTTCATAGCCTTATTTTATCCCGTTTATATTTACTCTATTTCCCTAAATATTTTTTACTTCCTATCAGAATTATGGATTCTTCCATATTAAACTGACTGGTTTTTATGAGGCATTTGTAGTTGATAATTCATTTAATAATCAAAATAAGCACGCTTTCTCTTCTAATCATTTTTAATTGATGAAAAAAGCTCTAATTGTTGGAAACCGCTTACATCGTTTTATTTCTTTACGATTCAAATAAACTCTGCTTAATTCATTTTTCGATAAGTCAAAAGGTGGGTAAAACCACACTCTCCGTTCTTGACAAACTTGAGAAAAGAAAGTTTTAGAAAATATGTTAATTAGTCTTGCTGTGGTTCTAATGTTCCTTTTGGGGATTTTTGATCGATTTACCGTTTACGTCCGGTTAGTCTGATTATGATGGAAGTGCTCTGGTTGTTGTACTAAAGAACTTCAACTTCTGATTTGGGGGAGTTTGTTATCCGATACAGAGTTAATTTTCCTAATCTTCAGAATATTTACTTTCTTAAATCTAAAAGGCACAACGTAAGATAGGTAACGTTAGAAGTGATTTGCTCCCAAATTTAATTGCAGAAAAAATGATGGTGTGGAAAAGACCGGGTTTCAGGTTTCTATTGATATCCATTTTTTGGTTCTCAGTCAGCTTTTTGCAGGCAGATGCTCAGGAGAACAAAACGTATCAAAGTTTGCAGCATGCCCTTTTTTCGGGTAGCCAGCTTACCGGGGGCAGTGGACCTCAAAATGTTCAGTGGCTTAATAATGAAGATCGTTATTCATACACCGAGCAAAATCTGCAGCACTTTGCACCCGAAATCAGAATTTACAATATCTCAACCGGTGAGGACTCTCTCCTGTTTCACCCGGCTGAACACATTTTCCCTCATACTTCCATGCCTTTTCATTTTGAGGATTACAAATGGTCTAAGGACGAATCGAGCATTCTATTTAAAACGAATACTACATACCAGAATAGTACTTCGTGGAAATATCACTTATCCGGTAGTGCCGACTATTATCACTTTGATCTGACTTCGGAAAAGATCACAAACGTTGTTCATGCAGCATTCAACGCCAGGCTCTCCCCCGATGGTAAAAAAGTAGGGTATCACAAAAACGGTGAATTGTTTATTTACGATATCGGGTCGGGAACAGAAATTCAGCTCACAAATTCATCAGAAGAATATCTCTACAATGGCCGCTTTGGTTTGGTCTATGAGGATGCATTTAAATTGACTCAGGCATGGCAGTGGAGCTATGACAGTCGCTATATCGCCTATTGGCAAACTGACGAGCGTGAAGTAAATCAGCTCAGGCTAACCAGTTATGAAGGAGTTAACCCGGAGTACATCACAATTCCATATCCAAAACCGGGTAGCAATAACCCAATAGTAAAAATTGGAATATTGGACGTTGAAACCGGTGAAAATCGATGGATTGATCTGGATGGTAAAAATGGCCTTATTCCCCGTATTTACTGGACTGCAAATCCCGGAGAGTTAGCTGTTGTATGGATGAACAGAGAGCAAACAGAAATGAAGCTCTATATTTACGACGTCAGTTCGCAAGAGAAACGATTGGTGTTGGAGGAAAAATCGGATGATGGATGGATCGATATCTTTAGCTTATTTTCGGATGCGAAGAATTATCTCTTTTTTCCAACCGATCGAAACGAGTTTTTCCGGATGTCTGACAAAAAGGGATTTAATCATATCTACCGATACGACTATGACGGAAATCTTGTAAATCAAGTCACTGAAGGAGATTGGGAAGTTACCCAGGTCTTGTCAATTAATACTGAGATAGAGACGATCTATTATGAATCGACCGAAGCCGGTTCGCTGGAACGACATCTCTACTCCATCCGTTTCGACGGTACTGATAAAGTGCAATACTCAAACTCACCGGGTAAGCATACTTTTAATATGAGCCCCGGTGGAAAGAACTATTTCGACAAATGGTCCAATACAGAGACACCACACAGAATTGAGCTCAAAACCACTCGAAACGACGGTAAGTTAATTGAGACTATTGTCAGTAGCGAAGCTGTGGAATCATATATTGAAGAGTACGCCTACCAGCCCAGGCAACTTTTCAATTTCACAACAGAACATGGAGTGGAACTGGACGGATATCTGATTCGTCCGTACAACTTTGATCCCGACAAATCCTATCCATTGGTTTTAATGATTTACGGGGGGCCGGACCATCAGGGAGTTTTCAATGAGTTTGAAACGTCGACCTGGGTACAATATCTGGCTCAGCAAGGCTATATAATTGCCAACATCAACAACCGCGGGAGTAGCGGCTACGGCCGTGATTTTAAAAAGTCAGTTCATAAAAAGCTGGGGATACTGGAAGCAGAGGATTATGCAGCTACAGCTGAATACCTCTCAGAACGACCTTGGATAGATGAAAACCGGATAGCTATTCGCGGACACAGTTACGGTGGCTTTATGGCCGCACTTTCAGCTGTTCTACATCCAAACGTTTTTAAAGTAAGCCTGGTAGGAGCACCGGTTACCGACTGGCGACTCTACAAGTCGATCTATTCAGAACGACATATGGGGCTACCGGAAGAGAATGCAGAGAATTACGATAACAGTTCCGTTACGAAGCATGCTCATAAGCTAAAAGCCAATATGCTTGTAGCTCACTCCTCAATGGATCAAGACGTTCATATACAGAACACCATGCAGATGATCACCGCATTTACAGAAGCCGGCAAAGACTTAGATCTGAGGATCTTCCCGAAAGGATGGCATACGGTAGTCTACAATTCACAGAGTTATCTTCTTCTTTACCAGGTTTACACAGATTACCTGGAAACACATTTGAAATAAATTCAGACTGACTATACTCCTTTATATGATCAAACCTGACATTCGTATTATGAAAGCAGCCATAGAGATAGCCGAAGAGAATGGCACACCATTCGGGGCCGTTTTAGCTATGGGAGATGAAATTTTTATTACTGCCGCGAATCAAACAAAAAAGTTACACGACCCAACCGCCCACGCTGAATTGTTAGCCATTCGAAAGTTGAGCAGCAGTCTTAAAAAAACAGAACTCTCCGGATTTTCACTTTATACCACTTGTGAACCCTGTCCGATGTGCATGAGTGCCGCAATATGGTCCGGAATTGACCTGGTAATTTACGGTTGTTCAATTCCTGAGATATCAAAGTATATGCCACAAATTGATCTGCAAAGCAGTGAAGTTGCAAACAGAAGTTTTCGAAAAATTAATATAGAGAAAGATTTTATGGCAGATGAGTGTCTGCGTTTGCTTGATAAATTCTCTTAATAATTCTTATACATAATTGTACCTCACCTTTTACCAAAAAAAGTCATAAGTTTGATTTGTTTGATTTTCAATTAACAAATTGACCACTTTGAAAATACTTATCGCAGGCGCCGGAGAAGTTGGTTTTGAACTCAGCAAAGTTCTCTCTGAAGAACGGCACGATGTAACTGTAATTGATCTGAGGCATCAAGGCCTTCAGAGAGTCATCGAAAACCTCGATGTTCTGACCGTTGAAGGAAATGCAACTTCACCCCATGCTTTGGTCAGTGCAGGCGCAAAAGATTCTGATATGATTGTAGCCTGTACCAGTGTGGATGAGGTTAACATCATTGCTTGTATGATGGCTAAACGGCTCGGTGTAAAGTCGGCCATAGCTCGCGTACGAAATGATGAGCTTTCTCAAAAAGATGCCCCAATTACACCATCCGAGCTTGGCATTGACGTTCTGATACACCCTGAAGAGAGTGCCGCTACTGAAATTCACAGGCTCATTAAGCGTGCTTCTGCAAGCGATATTGTTCCGCTTGCAGAGGGAAAAATGCAGCTTGTTGGAATTCGGGTAGAAAAAAACTCCGCAGTTGTGGATAAAACCCTTCGAGAGCTTGCTGTTGAATATCGAGACAACACCTATCGAGTGGTTGCAATTTCTCGACGTGGAACAACCATTTTGCCAAACGGAAAAAGTCGGTTGATGAAGCTCGACCATATTTTTGTGCTCACCAAAACAGAGGGAATTGAGAAACTGGCAAAAGCAACCGGGCATAAAGACGACAGAATTCGTCAGATCATGATTGCGGGGGGAGACCAAGTAGGCAGGATTCTTGCAAAAAAATTGAGCCATGATGACCAGAATTGGAAAATTAAATTAATAGAACCTGACCGGGAGACGGCTAAGCAAGTCGCATCTGAATTGCGCAATGTATTGGTTCTAAATGGAGATCCGACTGACCCGAACCTGCTTGCAACTGAAGGAATTCAGGAGATGGATGCATTCATATCTGTTACTGAGGATGAGGAATCCAATATCATCTCTGCTCTCATGGCCAAGCATCTTGAAGTGAAAAAGACCGTTGCCCTTGTTTCAAAATCTCAGTATGTACCACTCAGTCAAACGATTGGTATAGATTCTATCGTAAATGTGAAAGCAGCCGCTACAGATGAAATCCATCGGAATATCCGACAGGGCAACCTGCTGATTGTTAAAGGACTGCATGGAATCAACGCAGAAATTATTGAGGTTGAAGCCGGTAAAAACTGTGAAATTCTTGATCGTCCTCTTAAAAATGTCAAATTCCCGAAAGGCATGATCATCGGAGCGCTACTTAGCGACGATGATGTAGAGATTGCCACAGGTGATACCGTCATAAAAAAGGGAGATCGCGTAATTTTGTTTGTTCAGCCTCAGGCCATCCAAAAAGTAGAAGAACTTTTTCATGATTGACCTGCTGAATCAAACTTCAAACAGGCCCAGAATAGATTTCAAAATTGTAACTGGAATTATGGGCGGCTTGGTCTTCTTCCTGGGATTGGCCTTGCTCTTTCCTTTATTTGTTGCCCTTTTCTATAACGAAGCATCCTGGACTGCTTTTCTCTACACAGCTGTTCCTTCTATGGTGTTTGGGGCCGCGCTTTTCTACATCTTTAAGCCCCAATATGAACTTCGGATGCGAGAAGCGTTTCTCATTGTTACCCTGACCTGGTTCGTAGGTTCATTAATTGGTGCTTTTCCTTTTACACTATCAGGCACTTTGCAAAGCTATACCGATGCCGTTTTTGAAGCAATGAGCGGCCTTAGCACAACAGGTGCAACTATTTTAGGAGGAGTAACCAGTGATGGGATTCAGAATCCAGCGATTGAAGATATTGATAAAAGCCTGCTATTCTGGCGTTCCCTTTCTCACTGGCTTGGCGGTATGGGAATTATCGTTTTAACTTTAGCACTGTTGCCTTTATTGGGCATTGGCGGCATGCAGCTTTATAAAGCAGAATACTCCGGTTCTACATCCGACAAACTCACACCGCGTATTCAGGAAACGGCTCTGCTCCTTTGGTCGGTCTACGTTGGAATGACCTTTGTTCAGTTTCTGCTTCTCTGGATTCACCCCTCAATGGATTGGTTCGAAGCAATTAATCACGCCTTCTCAACCCTGGCAACCGGAGGCTTCTCTACCAAAAACGGTTCAATAGCCGGATTTGATTCTGTATATATCGACATGGTCATTACCCTATTTATGTTTTTGGCCGGAATTAATTTTGCCATGCATTTCAGGTTACTAAGCGGGGATGTTAAGAGCTTTTTTGAAAACCGGGAAATTCGATTCTACTCTCTATTAACTATCCTCTTTATTGTATTAGTTTCCGGCGGTCTTTGGTTGATCGATACGTACGAATTCACCGATGCTCTTCGATATGGTTCATTTCAGGTAGTTTCCATTCTAACTACTACGGGGTTTGGTACCGATGACTATGCACTGTGGATGCCTTTCAGTTCTTTCCTGCTATTCTTGCTCTTTTTTAGCGGAGGTACGGCCGGGTCAACAGGAGGTGGAATTAAAATGATCCGAATACTGATTATCCTGAAAAATGTTGGGCGCGAATTCAAACAAATCATTCACCCGCAAGCCGTCTTACCCGTACGGGTTGGCAATCGGGTAATTGAATCTACAATATTGAAAAATATACTCGGATTTTTTGTCGTCTACTTTATCGTATTTGCCATCGGCTCCATCATAATGAGCTTTATGGGCTACGATTTCATGTCGGCCATGGGAGCCAGTATCGCCAGTCTTGGAAATATAGGTCCTGGGTGGGGAGAATTTGGCCCTACAGAGGAATACGCAAGTGTACCCTATACAGGAAAATGGGTACTGTTAATTTTGATGATGATAGGCCGGCTCGAGCTTTTTACCGTGCTCGTTATATTTACTCCTTGGTTTTGGAAAAACTAAACAATTTCTCCTTAATCAACGTACCGACCGGTAAACTTCTTCTCTCCTTTGTCTGAACCGATTAGAACTATTTCGTCACCCTCATTTAGTATACGTTCCGGCGGAGGATTCACCAGCATCTTTTTATTCTTGCAGTTAATCGCAATAACTGTACATCCTGTTTTTTTACGAATGTCTGATTCTATCAAAGATTTTCCTGCCAGTGCTTTGTCCACCTTAAAGTTGAAAATATTAAGCCCTTCAGCCAACATCATTACATCTTTGTCTTCCATAATATTAAATATGGAGTTTGCACCCATCGAAGCATAAGACATGACAAAGTCTGCACCTGCACGGTGCATGGTATTCACATTTCTTTCGTAGGTAGCTCGACTAATAATCTCAATATTGGGACAAAGCTCACGGCAATAGATCGTCAGATAGATATTTACATCATCATCATGAGTTGTAATAAGAACAGTGTGAGCATCTCTGAGTCCGGCTTTTTCAAGAATTTTCAGGTCTGCCGCATCTCCCAAAATATACTTCCCATTATCATGAACATTCACCCGGTCCGGATTCTTATCAATAATTCTGTAATCAACTTGTCTCTCTTCCAGGCTTTTTGATGCAGCGCGGCCTACTCGCCCCGCGCCAACAATCACAACCGGTTCATCTGAAATATGATAAATACTGACCACTTCGTCATATTTTCTTAACTGTTCAACAGTACCGGCTAAAACCAAAACACTCTCCTTCTTGATCTCAGTATCCGGTTTGGGATGGATAAAATTACCTCGCTCCCAAATACCCACAACATTTATACCGATATTCTCTCTTAAATTACTCTCTTTGAGTGTTTGACCAATCAGTGGAGTTTCCTGCACGGTGGCCTCGCCGATAACCAGGTTATCGATATGACCAATGACGTGAACCCTGGCATTCCCGCCTAGTGTTCGTCTTGCGAGAGCTCTCCCCAGGATGTCACCCAGTTGTATGACCTGAGTAGCACCGGCTAATTTTAATACATCTACAGAATCAGCCGAATTAGCTGTAGCCACGATTTTTATGGAATCGCTAAATTCTCTTGCCGTAAATGTGACATTCGTATTAATCGTATCAGAATCTGTAGCTACAAGCATTGCTGCTTCTTTTATACAAAGCCTGTTATATGTTTCGTAATCTGTTGGATCGAGATTCAAAATCTTGTAATCCAAATCTGACAAATCCAGGGCTTTCTGAAGATCCGGTTCCAGTATTATATAATCTATTTTATAAGCCTCCAGCTTTTTGATCAGTGCCTCTGTTACCGCTGTCAATTTGGTTATGATAACATGCCCAGAGGTACCTGGCTCAAGCCGTTTAGGGGCACGTGCCTGATTTTGAGCTTTCAACCAGGGAGCATAGAAAAACTCTATAAACGTAAAGGGGAGCATTACCAACAGGAAGAGCACACCCGAAAAAATCACAATCATTGAGTATGCCCGGCCCAGATCTGAGGTAAAAACAATGTCTCCAAATCCAAGTGTAGACATAGTAACCAGCACCCAATAGAAACCGGTTATCCACGAGTGTTCATGCCCCTCATAAAGAGAGATATAATGAAAGGTTATCGCGTATGTCACATACATCAGGAAAAGAACACCAACAAACTTCATCAGTTTCTTGATATTAACCTTCGTACGCCTGTTGGCGAAGAAATACGATAATTGAGATCCTAAAAACTTCAAGTGGAGCTCCGTCTGTTATTTATATTATTTATTAGCCCAAAAAAAAGAAAATAAGAAATAAAGTATACACTGTTTTACAAACTGCTACTGAATTAATTGGAAATTCATCCCTTTAAATGGTTACTTTTGAGTCCCTAAAACTAAGCCGAAAATTTTAGAAAAAATTCTGTGTTCCGCTACTTATTTGTTGTTGCCAGCTTACTATTTTTATTCTCTTCGACACTCTCGGCTCAGAGTTCAGATCGTCTTGAACCTATTCCAAATGTATACCTCGACTGTAGTTCCTGTGATATATCTTATATCCGCTCAAACATTACTTTTGTAAATTATGTGCGTGATCAAGACGATGCTTCTGTTTATTTACTGATAAACGATCTTGCAACCGGAGGTGGCGGCAGGGAATATACACTAATATTTTCTGAAATCGGACTTCAAAATGGACGATCCGACACTCTTCGCTATGTTTCCTCAAGTACCGACTCTAACGATGAACGAAGAATCGGACTGAATCGATATATCAAAATTGGGCTAATGCCATACATATCAGGAACTGTAGCCATTCGTTCACTCGATATTTTTTACGAAGCACCGGAAGCAGACCTCGCCGACGAGGAAGATGAAATTGTTGACCCATGGAACAGTTGGGTATTTGATATTAATGTCCGCTCTAACCTTAGCGGTCAGTCGAGTGAAACAAACTTCGGACTCTACTCCGGTTTTGAAGCAGACCGTACCACACACATCTGGAAAATCAGAACCAATCTGAGAGGAGAAATCCGAAGACGAACCCTAGATATTTCCAGTGGCACGCTGAATATTAACCGTGATTGGGGGAATTTCTGGCAGATGTTTGGCTACAGTCTGAGTGACCACGCAACGGTTGCCCTCTTTGGCAGTGCAAGTTTTAACAGAACGAACAATATTGCCCTCGATACATATGTAGCTCCGGCTTTTGAATACAATTTTTTCCCTTACAACGAATTTCAGGAACGGCGCTTTATCATACAGTATCAGTTAACACCGATGTTTCGACGATACTTTAATACTACCGTATTTGGAAAGGATGAAGAGCTTATCATGTCACAGGAGATCTCCTCAAGATTGAGGTACGATCAGCGCTGGGGAAGGATAGACGTCAGGGTTTCGGCGTTAAACTATTTTCACGATACTTCTATAAACAGATTGGAAATAAACCCGTCATTCAACATTCGTATCATGCGCGGACTTTCCGTCAGTCTTTCCGGCCGTTACAGAGTGATAAACGATCAGCTCTCGCTGGAAGGGGCCGTTGATCCTAATGATCCGGAAAATATCATTAGTGGCGGCCAGCGCCCTACATCTTACGACTACAGTATCTCTTTTGGACTCTCGTACACCTTTGGCTCGATTTACAACAATATTGTAAATCCGCGATTCTAATCGCCTGAGGTATCATTTCCGTCCCATTGTTCGTAACTTTAGGGTTATGATTAAAGAGAAGACCGACACCATCCAAAAGACAGATTTAAAATCCCTTACAAAACAAGAACTCTCTGATTATCTGAGCGAACTTGGCTTGGCCGATTACCGTTCAGACCAGGTATTTCAGTGGCTTTACCAGAAAGGAGTTTCATCCTTTGACGAAATGACCAACCTTTCCAAGGAATTAAGGGCACAACTTAAAGAGATTGCCGAAGTAAAGAAGATCAAGGTTCACAGTAAGCAAGAGTCAACTGATGGAACCATTAAATTCCTGTTTGAACTGGACGATCCAGACGCATATAAAGTAGAAGCTGTGATGATACCGGACCTCTATCCCGATGGGGCCGCAAACCGGTTAACGGTGTGTGTTTCATCTCAGGTTGGGTGCATGTTTGGCTGTTCGTTCTGTGCAACGGGTAAAATGGGATATTTCAGAAGCCTTACTCATGGAGAGATTGTAGATCAGGTTCAAATTATCAATGAGCTGACCGAAGAGAAATTTGATAAAAAGATCACCAATATCGTATACATGGGAATGGGTGAACCGCTTCATAATTACAAAGCTGTTGTGGAATCGGCTCGCATCATTTCAGATCCACTGGGAATTGAGCTCTCACCCCGCAGAATAACTGTATCCACGGTTGGTCTTACGAAACAGATCAAACAGCTTGCAGATGAAGAAACAGGCGTAAATCTTGCCATTTCCCTTCACGCCGCTGATGATGAAAAACGTGATGAGATTATGCCTATCAATGAGTCTCTGAACCTGGAAAAGCTTGAAGAAGCCGTAAAATATTTCTTCATGAAAACAGAGCAACCCCTCACCTACGAATATTTGCTCTTTGATGAGTTTAACGATACTCCTCAAGACGCTCATAATTTGGTGAAAATTGCACGATGGGTGCCTTCAAAGGTAAACATCATCATGTATAATGATGTAGCCGGTGTAGCTTTGAAACGTGCCCGGGAAGAGCGTCTCAACAAATTCATGAGAATACTCACCGATCAAGGAGTAACGGCAACCGTTCGCAGAAGCCGCGGCGACGATATAGACGCCGGATGCGGGCAACTGGCTATACGAGAAGGACAGGAGAAAGGAAAAAGTTTGGTGAAGGCGTAAGCAGGTAGCCCCGAATTCTCGGGACCGCGAAAAACAAGCGGCAGGTAAGTTTTATTTTAAATTCAAAACACTCAATTACTCAATACCTGATACCTAATACTCAACAGTTAGTGAATTAAATTGAAGAGTCGGTTGAATCTTGGAAGCCAGCGCTCACCATCCCAGGAGAAATAAATCATCCCAGCCTTGCCAATGATATGATCTTCCGGGACGAAGCCCCAATATCGGCTGTCTTCACTATCATCCCTGTTATCACCCATAACAAAGTAATAATCCTTCTTAATGGTGTAGCGATTGGTATCTTCACCGTTTATCGTGAATTGATCACCGTCTTTCTGGACATCGATCCGCTCGTATCGCTCCATCACAGCTTTGTATAGATGCCAATTTTCTGAAGTAAGCTCTATTTCCTGGCCTTGATACGGAATTGTAAATTCAGGCATGTTATCATGGTTTGTAAAACCTTCAGAAAAGCTGAACGGTCTGCGGCTGAACTCATCGAAGTCATCCGGTAATATGAAAAACTCTACCGCTTCTATCTCAGACCAGTT
>Ga0102929_1001289_pt1 | contig 14911 bp, 9 predicted proteins | sample SalPonR1_B_D2_MG_FD_78510 | JGI IMG/M metagenome (GOLD analysis project Ga0102929, IMG submission 78510) | Salt pond soil microbial communities from South San Francisco under conditions of wetland restoration - Salt Pond MetaG R1_B_D2_MG | ecosystem: Environmental > Aquatic > Marine > Intertidal... | reverse complement strand
TTTTTTTATTGGTTTTAATTCTTTCCATAGCTGATAGTTAGTTCACCAATGCATTAAAAATTAACATCCCCTTCAGCTTCATTACGTTTCATCGTCTGGACTTTTGCAACGCCATTTTTACTGCTCACGGAAACCAATCCAAATGTTCTGCGGTTTGATGGGTATGAAATCACGGATTCCCCTTTTACTGCTGCTTTCTTTTTGCACGCTCAGCTGTGTATCAGCACAAATGCGCAGCCTGACCGCTACCGTTCAGCAGCCTGCTGGATCTGTCATACTGCCATCAGCAGAGCCCGATAGTACTCATGCCTCTCAGGATCGTATCCAGCCCCTCTACTCATCTGGGGATGTCCTGCTCTATCTTCCCGCCCCTGCAAACCTGGCAACATATGACGCCGCAGGAGATATTGTCGATATTGCAATCCTTTCTCCGAGACTTTCAAAGGGTTTGAGCTACGAAGTTATTCCTATCGGTTTGATGGAGTTCGACGGCACATCCGGTATTCAGCACATCGTTATAGCCATCCCCTCGGATCCGTCCATCCAAATTATCAAATCGCCCAGCCTTGAGCAGCTTCAGCTCAACTATCCGGGTGTTGTCGACATTTTATCAATCTGGTTTGAAAATGCGTATAGTGACAGGCAATCGGAGCTTGTGAGTATTAAAGATGAGCAGGACGCTATAAAATTTTTAGAGAGCCTGACAGATCAATAGATAAACGATCAGCATTTTATTTTCCGGTTACACATTTCTGAGAGCCTCTATTTTCGGCGTTGCTTATATCAAAATCCTTTCAGTAATTACCAAAGCATTTATCCATCACCTGAATTTTTTATGTGACACAGTCTGTACGTACTCAATTTTATTCATTGCTCCTGCTGCTGATTTCATGTCTCCTGTGCTCAGTAAAGAGTGTTGCGCAAACTCAGGCACCCGACATGGAGTTTCGCGCCAGCTGGCTTACAACCACATGGGGGCTCGACTGGCCCAACCCGTCACATTCGCCTGATCGGCAGAAAAAGGAGTTATTAAAAATTTTCGACCGCCATGTTGAACAGGGTTTGAATGCCGTCGTTTTTCAGGTTGTGTCGCGCGGCGATGCCCTTTATGAAAGCGATACGCTGCCCTGGGCCTATGTGCTAACCGGTCAGCCAGGCAAAGACCCCGGATGGGACCCGCTTCAATTTGCCATCTCCGAAGCTCATCAAAGGGGACTGGAGCTGCACGCCTGGTTTAATGTGTATGCCGTTGCCTACACCACCAGCTCAGACAGCCCTCCCGAATCTGATCAGCCTAACCTCCGGTATACACATCCTGAATGGGTCTCATCGGTGATGGCTAACGATGATACAGAGCATCTCTGGCTGAATCCGGGAATTCCTGAGGCCCGCCGCTGGCAGGTTCGGAACGTGATGGAAATTGTCGAAAACTATGATGTTGATGCAATCCACTTCGACCGGATCCGCTATTTTTCCGGTGGATACGATAACGATTCAGAGCTTTTTCAGCAGTACAATCCTGACGGCCTTACAAATATCAATGACTGGCGCCGGTTTAACGTCACCGAGTTTATTCGTGAAGCGTCTGAAGAGATTCGGGAGTTAAAACCGTGGGTAAAAATTGGAGCGGCGGTCAGCGGCCACTACAACCGCGACTCCTCCGATGGCTGGCCCGCCCGATACGGTTATAGTGACGTCTTTGCCGACAGCCGGCTATGGGCCGAACTTGGATATGTAGACTACCTCTCTCCAATGAACTACTGGGACATATCCTCATCACCGCGATTCGATTTCATAACGGCTGACTGGGCAGACCATTCAGCCGGTTTCTACGCCGTATACATGGGGACCGCTCCGTACAAACAGAGTGTTTATGATGAACTTCATCAGCAAATAGATGTCACAAGAGAACATAATATCGAGGGACAGGTTCACTTCCGCTATTCGCATATTGATGATATTGAGGATCTTTACAACGGGCGTTATGCCAATATCCCATTAATTCCCCCGATGGCAGATAAATCTCATATTCAGCCTCCCGTGGTTCAGGACTTAACCATTACTCTTGAGCCAGATAGCCTGGATCTGAAATGGAATATCTCAGAAGATCAGTCAGCCCCGGAAAGTCGTTACAAATTTGCAGTGTATTGCGGATCATGCGGTCCGGGCGGCAATGAACAGCGCCTTGGCCTTACCGGAAAAACCGAAATGAAACTGTCGCTGTCTCTTTGGCCTGATGGCGAACAGGCTATTATTGAAGTCGCGTCTTTGAATCGTAACTACATTGAAAGTATTCCAGCTGAGCAATCTGTAATTATTACCCACAACGACCCGATGCCTGAATTAGCTCAGCGTATTCAGCTCCATCAGAACTATCCCAATCCATTCAATCCGTCAACCCAGATCTCTTTTGACATTCCCCAGGCCGCCCGGGTTACCCTAACCGTATTTGACCTGACAGGCCGCAAGGTAGCCGAGCTTCTCAATGAAACCCTGGCCCCGGGAACCCACCGTATTACATTCGATGGCGAGGCTTTTTCCAGCGGAATTTACCTTTACCGGCTGCAAACAGCCAACGGCTCCATCACACGGAAAATGACGCTTGTGAAATAATAATCTTAAGTCACAACCCTGTCATGCCGTGTTTTAACGCGGCGCCTCAGAAGTCTTAATAGACAGACATATTCCACGACCTTTGGTTTCAAAGAGAGCCGCTTTTCAGTCATTCTGTTAGTGACTAAAATACATGTCATGGAATGAAAGTCTCGATCCACAGCTTCTTTTAGCTTAAGGTCATATCAACACAAATAAACAGCAGCGAGATTATATGAAAACAGCGATTTTAACCGGGGCAAATTCAGGGATCGGCAAACAAACAGCGCAGGCACTTGCCGGAAACGGGTACCAGGTTGTGATGATCTGCCGGAACCGGGATAAAGCAGAGAATGCACGCCGGGAGATTATCGACGAAACCGGAAATGACCGGATTGACATTCTGATCTGTGACCTCAGTTCAATGCATCAAATAAAGGAGACTGCAGAGACTATTCGCGGGACGTATTCGCAGATCGACCGCTTGGTTAATAACGCCGGAATTCTGCCTGATGGAGACCGCAAAGAAACCGATGAAGGGCTGGAGCTCACATTTGCGGTCAACCATATGGCGTACTTTTTACTGACACGCGAACTTATGCCTCTGCTTGAATCAACACCCGGCTCAAGAGTTATTAACGTTGCTTCAGATGCATCACGATCCGGCACATTCAACCCTGACAATCTCCAGCTGCAGAGCGGGTACAGTACCATGAAAGCATATGGAAACTCCAAGCTTTTCAATATTATGTTTACCCGGCAGCTGGCGAAGGAAATTGATGGAAAAGATATCACCACGTACAGTCTGCACCCCGGTGTGGTTAATACGAACTTTGCGGCTGATTCCGACTCCTGGTTTGCCAGGTTCTTCGATCTTGGCCGGCTGTTTATGCGCTCACCGGAGAAAGGCGCAGAAACATCGGTCTACCTCTGCCTTGAAGAAGGAATTGAACATCTGTCAGGTTCTTACTTTAGAGATAAGAAGCCGGTAAAACCCGTAAAGGCGGCTCGGTCTGATGAGGACTGTAAAAAACTGTGGGACAAATCAGAAGAGATTGCATCGTCTCTATTGGAATAACCCCAATGGCACAAAAGATTTCAGATAGACAATTATTTTTTTAAAACTGCAGATTTTACAATTCAAGCTTATGTGGGTTTACGACTTCTAAGCCTTCAAGAGACTCAAAATCTTTTGTGTTACGGGTGACAAGATCCAGGTTTTTTAATTTCGCCGTAGCCGCAATTATTGCATCTGGTAGTCTGATTTTGTTGTACTTTCGAAGCTCGATACAAGTTTGAACTATCGGTTTATCCAAAAAATGAACTATTGATTCATCGACAAAGTCTTCTAACAGTGCCATGTCTTCTTTGGGGCCATTAAATCCTAAAAGTTCAATCTGTGTTATAACTGATATATTTGTTTGGTGGTTTATTACACTTGAAAGAAACGACATACCAGTTTCAGGCAATCTGGAAGCCATAAAATCGATGATAGCATTGGTATCAATCAGATAGTTCTTGTGCTCCATTCTTCTCTGCTTACTTTTGTCTGTTTAGATAATTCATCAGCAGTTTTCCTGGATAGCTTGCCTGCATACCGCTTTGCAATTGATTTATCTTCTGATTCGTTTTCTTGAATGACCCGTATCACATTCAGCGCTTCCAAATCACGTAATAAAGAGTAGGCTTCAGCTTTCCTGATTTCAATTCGAATCGTTTTCATAATTTCTTTCACTTTTCGTGAATAACTTTCTAAAAGAAATATATCATTAAACGAGTCTAAAACGAAGGAAAAGACATATGCTACATTTCTAAGCAGAATAGAAAACTGATTTAATACATTTTCGTCGAACTCAGACTGAACCGATAACTTTAAAACATTGATGACTCTTACCGGAAGTTTCAAGCCTCTTAATTCTTATGGCATCAATGCTTGTATCTTATGTAGATTTGAAAGCATGACGATTCAATACAATAGTTTTTACTTTTGTAATCAGTCATATCGATCTGCAGAATCAATCACTCCACAAGCATCTTCTCCATAAAAAACGTGCGTGGCTCGCCGTATGAGAAGCCGAATCGTTCGTACAGATTCCGGGCCCGGTTGTCCTCGCGTACTTCCAGAGTTACTTTGCAGCAGTTCTCTTTAGCTGCCTCTTTTTCAACTGCCGCTAGCAGCGCCTGTCCCAGCCCGTTTCCACGAAACGCGGGGTTCACGGCAAGATCGTGCACGTTCAGCACTTTTCGGGCATAAAACGTGGAAAAGCTGAATACACAGTTAGCAACACCAGCCGCTTCACCATCAACAAACGCAATCAGGTGCATACTGCACGGGAATTTTTGCAGTTCCTCAATAAGCCTCGATTTGGTATCCTCACTAAGCGGCCGGTTCATACCCATCGGATCCTGCGCGTACATATCGGTAATGGTGAGTACTGCCTTTCGGTGAGTTTCTTTTGAGAGATCTGCCCTGATGATTTCAAGTTCTTTCATCTGTTTTATGATGTAACGGTTAGAGGTAAAAGATTTTCTGATCTGCCAACAACAGCGGCCCTTAACAATCAGCAAAAACAGCGAACATTGCAACAGCACCAGATAGGAAAGTGAATCAGTTTAAGCTGTTTATTTTACACTGCTTCACCATTGAATCCGGGCAGAATACAGCCATCAGATATGGCATGTCTGATCAACGCTCCCACAGCTTAGCTACCAGACCTGAATCCATCACGACTTAGATCTACGTTTCTATCACAAGACATGCTATGTCTTCCGAAACAAATCGACCAGCTAGACCCGAGACATGGCATGTCTGATCAACGCTGCCACAGCTAAGCTAACCGGATCTAAATCCACCATGACATAGTTCGCTATTCCGACCGAGAGACATGCAATGTCTTTTCTAATCAAAACGATGAGCCCAATCCAAGACATGGCATGTCTGACCAACGCTGCCACGACTGAGCTTCATTATTTAAACCCTTCAAGATGTAGATCGCAGGTCAACCACGATTCATGCTAAGACTTACCTGACCACAACCCACTGTCGCCGTCGAAGCACATCTATCTTAAATCAAAAGTTATTTTGCTTTAATTGAGTTTATGCATTAGAATAATTTTCAAATCATACCTTTAGAATAAAACAGATACCAAGTGAATGCTCAACACGACATTACAGCGCGTTTGGAAGATGCCCGGAATGGGGATTCTGAAGCTCTCAATATTGTATTCGATAAAATTTACGTGAATCTAAGAGAGATGGCTCACCAAGTATTAAGCAAGCGTCGATATAATGCCACAATGAATACCACGTCACTTGTTCACGAGGTCTACGAAAAGCTAATTGGAACGGATGATATTGAGTGGGAGGACCGGACCCATTTTTTCTCTGTTGCCGCAAAGGCTATGCGCTTCGTGTTGATTGACTACGCCCGGGCACAATCATCTCAAAAACGGGGCGGCAGGCAACAGGACCTATCCCTTGATGCAGTTCAGATGGCTGCTGTTGAACGATCAAATGATCTGCTGGCACTTGATGAAGCCCTTGAACTTCTTGCGCAACACGATAAAAGGCTGGGAAATCTTGTGGAACTTAAATTTTTTGGTGGTCTCACCTATAAAGAGATTTCTGTTCTGACCGGATTATCTGAACGGACCCTTAAGCGTGACTGGGAGCGTGCACGCACATGGATCTATTCTATTATGAAGGAAAGTTAGACTTCCCTGAACTACTTTTGGCGTTTCTTTTTAGAGATGTCTTTTGGCAAGAGCTTGGCGGCCAAAAATCCTCGTCTGATTGACATAAAAATCTCCCAACCCATATATTACCCAGATTGGGAGATTGTTCTATCACATCAGTTATCACTCACCTGATTAGACCTAATGGGCATCAGAGTACTACTTGATAAGCAGCATCTTTCTCACCTGCTGATGACTGCCCGCATCAATCCTGTAAAAATAGACGCCGGTGGCCAGTTCTGAGCCGTCGAATGTTACACTATGATAACCCGCTGACAGAGCTTCATCCACAAGAACCGCCACCTGGCGACCAAGCAAATCATACACATTTAACGATACTCTGGACGCAGCAGGTAAACCGAAGCGTATCTGCGTTTGCGGATTAAACGGATTCGGATAGTTTTGATTGAGCGAGAACTCTGCAGGTATCTCATCCGAATCAACCGAAGTAGATATCGTTACTGCCACAACAACGACGTCACTTGAGTCGCTTCCGGCTCCATTTCGAACTATCACCTGGTATTCACCGGCATCACCAAAAGTCACATCACTAATGGATAATGAATCACTGTTGATACCACTCATTCTTGATTCTGGCTCTATATCCTCACCATTATGCTGCCACTGATACTGAAGCGGCGCCACGCCAATTGCAGATATACTCAGCTGCAAAATATCTCCCTCCTCTACCGATATATTAGCCGGCTGAGCACTGATAAGCGGAGTAAGCGACGTAACCGTCAGCGACGCACTATTGCTGACTGCACTTCCCAGCTCATTAATAGCCTCCACACGGTACTCACCCCGGTCGGTCAGGGTTACATTTGTAACTGTGTATACCGGCTGCGTAGCTCCGTCAATGGCTTCTTCGTTAAAATACCACTGATACTCCGGTGCGGGATACCCGGTAGCCTGTACGCTAAATGAGACATCCTGCCCAAGGTATACGCTTCGGCCTGATGGATGCTGCACAATTACCGCAGGCTGAACAGGTGGTTCCGGATCGATGTGGCGCCGGTGGATTCTCCGCCCGTTCTGACCGCCATAATTCAGATCCGGATATTTATAAACCGTATTCCACCATGCCCACTTACCGTCGGCGCTGATGCCACCTGTAATTCCAAGATCCGGCCCTGCGGGAGTTTCAGGAATAGTCCAGTTAATCGCTTCTATACTGTTGCCGGAACGGACAAACAGATCTCGGGCTGAATTGTTATCCCCATCAACTATTCCATCCATATCTGAAACAAATGCCGTTCGGACATCAGAATCTCCATCCGCCAGCGCAACCGACGGCCTTCCCACTGCACTTCCTGAATCAGATTCTCCCTCTGAGCTAACACTCATCACAGAAAGCGAACGCTGCTTCCAGTCGATACTGCTGGCAACCGATGAGTAGACATCTTTATCCACACCATTATTATTTGTATCGCCGGCCGCAAGGTTTCCACGTGTGGTAAAGACCACGACCTCACCTGTGGGGTTGATGCCCGGCGCTCTCGCCCCAACAGAATTAATAGTGCCGTTTGAATTGGTATTAAGTGGAATCGTCTCAAACCCGGTAAAGTCAATCGACCCCTGACTATCAACTGACCCAAAATTTGTGAGAAAAACATCGGGCTGATCATTTGTATCGTTTGAAAAGAGGTTTGTGTGTGTCGACTCGAACGTGAGATAGAGACCAACGGCCGAAACAGAAGGGTATCGGGAACCACCAGATACCGTGGGAGTTCCGCCGCCTGTGCCCTCTGCTCCACCCGGGGCTAAACTGACGCGTCTGAGATCATATGAACTGTCAAAGAAGTCACCGTTCACATCAGGGTCCAGATCCACGGCATAAATATCAAACCCGTTATTGGAGGCATCGGCTATATAATTCTGATAGCGATCGTGAAAAAAGATATAGCGGCCGCTGGAAGTCGCAGTATTTTTAGTAAATGAGAGCCGTCCAAATATTGAATTCATATTCACAGGGTCTCCATCGCTATTTCTGCTAAGCAAGGCTACCTCACCCGTATTCAGATCTTTGACAAACAAATTGAGTCCGGACAGGTTATCATCAGTGAGGTTGGTTGCCTCGCTTGCAAAATAGACATAGCGGCCATTCCCGCTAATTTCAGGGCTTCGTGAGTCATCATTTGCTGCTTCACCGGATTCCGATAGATCCACCTGTTCTGTGATACCATTTCTCCATACATAAATGTGATCATCTTTAGTGTACACGAACGCCGAACCGTCATCTGACACCTCTACGTCTTCTGCACCACCTTCCCCGATGATTTCAATGGGCCGTTCAACGTCACCAAACAGCTGATCCACTTTTTCCACGACCAGCGTATAAGAGGCAGGCTGGCCATAATCATCCGTTGTACTCACAACGATGGTGTTAACTCCATCAAACAGATTTACCGAACCACCGTAAGCAAATCCTCGAGGAAAGCTCTGTCCAATAAACGGGCCTCCCGAGCGCACCTGTCCCTGCTCTGTTCCAGCCAGCTGCCATGTAAGCGGTTGAACTCCGGCTGCATTCGTGGTAACCGTCAGCTCAATATGAACACGATCCTTCGTGGTCAAATACGACCCGTCGGATTGCAGAATAACACTTCCTTTGTTTGAACTGGACTCACCTACAAATTGAAGATCCATCTTCGGAGGGGTCCAGTCATAGTACACTTCAAACGTCTCGGTTGTACTGTTTCCAACAGCATCACGGGCCGTTACCGTAACCGGCACAAATACCCCAAATGCGCCATTTTGCTCTATATTCGAGTCACCAAGTGTAAAGGTCGCGTTTACCGGCAGTGATGAAAGCCCGGGCACTGAAACGGACCCGGTGGCACTGCCTGTCCCGAGATCCTCTGCAATAACCGACAGCGGGGTATCGGGTCCGGTTACCCAGTCAAGATATCTTGGCGGCTGGTAATTCAGAGCAATTGCCGGTGGCTGATTGTCAACCAATATCGTTACCGCCATAATGTTAGATTCATTACCCAAATTGTCTTCCGTCCTATAATAGAGAGTATTTAATCCATCATTCAATACGTCAGCGAGAGTAAATGAGAGGTTTTGATTGACAGTTTCTATGGTTTGGGGATCATTCAAAACATCATTCCACCAATATGTTATTTTAGCAGACTGATCAAACTGCAGAAATAGAATTTTATCTGATTGATCCCGAATAATCCAATCCGCCAGCGGCTTGTTTTGGAGTTTTTCAAACAGAGGATCTTTATCGAATACCGAACTGAATTTATTAGATATAGCTCTGCGCCCATCCATTGAGCGATTCATTGAACCGTAAATTTCATCAGAGTCTGTTTCACCTACATGAATCATGTCCATAGTGACGATGCTTGGCGCCAGGTCATCAACTGTAAAATTAGCGCTTCTGATCGCTTCCACACCCCCTCTACTTTTAGTGGCTCTCCACTCAACCTTAAACCATGGTTCGCCCTCGAGGTCATATTGCTCTATCAGCTCGCCAAATGTTAGTGATCTACTACGATTGAATCTAACCCAATCACTAAACTCCATTTCCTGGTCCATATTTTGAGTTCCAACCCTAATTTGATATCCCCGTGCCCGCACGAGTACCAGATTACCAAATGAATCATTAAATTGCCGCGAGCGTCCCCGGAACTCAAAAGTTGTTGATGCACCTACTACAAAATAGCGGTTCGCTTGATCTTCATGTTTTACATCTCCAGTTAAAATCATTTCCGTAACGGGAGTGAGCAGTGTATTTGCCCAGTCTCTTCCCACCTCGGGCAGATCTAACAGCACGCCCCCATGGTCAAGGTCAGGGTAACCTGCGAGTTCTTCCATGTACCCATTGGGCCCACCGGTCAACACCCTTGCACTTACATTCGAAACCGCATTATCATCATCAAGGCGCTGCAACCCTGATGGATTAGCAAGTGTGCTATAGTCGTTTTGAGCGGTTGATAACGTGGGTGTTGCATTCAGTTTAGCACCTCCCTCACCCCAGGTTACAAACTGTCTTGTATGTAGATTGGCCTCCCAGCTGTTCAGGTGCTCGACTGCTTGTTCAGGAATCAGATCCTCCCAGACTTTAGGGTCACCCGGGAACCCAACAACATAAGATGCTACATCTCTGAATTGAGTGAGCATGGCAGCAACCACATTTGCTAATGCCGGGTTTGACGTCAGATCATCAACAGTAATGTCGTCCAACGAGGGAGCAGGGACTATTCCAGACGCAGTGGCAATCGCGATAAAAAGGCTTTCCTGAATTTCGTTTAATCGATCCACTAAAATTGGGTAGTTTCCGGGAAGTTTTGACTTTAAATAAACTCTCAAAAACTCAGCAATCGACTTTTCTCCAATGGCCGACTGAAACCATGGATCAGAAAATATATCTGCTTCCACGATGTCTTGCTGCCAGATCAGCCTTGCAATTTCGGCCACATTACTGCCCCCGAATGGCGGAGCAGTATAAATCACGTTAGCCACCCTCTCTCTTTCAATCAGATTATCACTTTCATTCAGGATCGACAGCATTGCACGCGTATCCAATCCCCCGGCACTATGGGTAATGATATTCACCTGGCGATGTCCGGATAATTTCCCTCCAAACCCATCTGTTGTGCGAAGGACATCCACCAGATTTTCCGCATGAGCCTCTACAACACCATTTCGATTGTAATTATTTATGATCCGGTTATTATAGAGTTCTATCATAAAACCCGGCGCGGTTACAGGACTAAACAACTGTTGAAAGTTTGACATAAAGAATCCTATGGGATCTCTTGAATTGTAGGGTGTAATCCCATCCACTTCGCCTCGTATCTCTTCCGGTGTAAACAGACGCGCCCAGCCATCATCGGCATTTGCATAGGGTGATCCCTGAGGGGCCCACCATTGCGCCACATAGCTGTCGATACCAAGATCATCCCAGTATTGGCCCGGCGTTCCATCATACCCACCGGTTTCAGGGTTTATCGCCCAATATCTGCCATCATCATTAAATCCATGCACGTATATAATTGGCAGTTGCTCAAATCTCGGGTCATTGACGGCCGGAATAGTAACGGTCTGACTCTTTAGAGGTAATGTGATCAGCATCGTGGTTATCAGAATGAATATAAATTTTAATCCCTTGTTCATCTTTATAATGGTTTGATTTACTGTTGTTTTTCAAATAGCCCGTTATTTGGGCCTCTAATCAGTAAATCGCAAAGAGGCGGCAGAAAGTGACAATCAAGTTTGAAATAGCTCCATGATAACTTGACAGATTAGCCCCTCGGCAGTAGATTGAGAAAGCATTACGATTAAGTGTCCGAGAGAAAGTTTTAAAAGAGACGGCCCTTTTTGGTTTGTTTTATCGATTATAGTAATGCATCCGGCATGTCACGATAACGGTAATTTTCAGAGATATTTACAATGAAAGGGATCTCTCCGAACCAATGGAAACAGCTCGATACTCTTCTAAACAGGGCACTTGAACTTGACCGAGAGAACCGGCAGAAGTTTATAGATGAGCAGAGTCAGATCAATCCTGAAATCAGTACTCAATTGAAGCAGTTGCTGAGCATACACGATGAAGCTGCAGATATTCTTGGAAACTCCGTCACGGAGTTTTTCTCGCCGATCATGTCTGCTACACACAGCGTAACGAATAGCAGCAATCGCAACACAACAGGTATTTGGCATTTAGATGATGGCTCCATTATTGGCTCTTACCGTATCAAAAAAACGCTTGGCCGTGGGGGTATGGGTAATATTTATCTTGCTACGCGAACAGATGATCTCCATGATCAGCCTGTGGCCATTAAAGTGTTGCGTTCAGGTCTTGACAGCGAGGATATTCTGCGGCGGTTTCGGCAAGAGAGACAAGTGCTTGCCTCTCTGAATCATCCCAATATTGCCCGACTCATTGATGGTGGGGTAACCCAGAGTGGCCGCCTCTGGTTTGCTATGGAGTATGTGGATGGAGTGCCCATCGATGAGTATTGCAATCAGCATACCCTGACTGTTTCTGAGAGAATCGACCTCTTTTTAACTGTTTGTCAGTCTGTTGGGTATGCCCACCAAAACCTGGTGATTCATCGTGATCTAAAACCGTCGAACATCCTGGTTGAATCTGACGGAACTGTTAAGCTGCTCGATTTCGGAATCTCAAAAATTTTGTCTGATGATCCTGAATGGACAGATCCCAATCGTACTACACGCGAGAACCGGTTTTTATCACCCAGCTATGCCGCTCCTGAACAAGTGTCCGGAGAACATATCACGACAGCGTGCGATGTCTTTTCACTTGGGGTGGTTTTATATAGGCTGATCACCGGACACCCCCCGTATACGCTGAAGTCTGAGATTAGCCGCTCCGTAAATTTTGATTCCACACCCGAGCTGCCATCACGTTGCGCATTGGGTCGTGAGCCAAATTATTATAAATCACTGGGTGAGCATGCATCAGACATTGAATCACATCTAATGGGGGATCTTGACACAATTTTGTTGATGGCTTTACATACAGATCCTCAGAGACGATATACTACGGTCGGCCAGTTTTCGGATGATTTAAATAGACACAAAAACCACCTTCCCGTCGTTGCCCGTCCGGACTCGGCCGGTTATCGTTTGGGTAAGTTTATTAAGCGCCATAGAGCCGGTTTTGTAGCTTCTGTGGCCGCTGTTATAGTACTCCTCGGGTTTATCGGATTATTACTGTTTCAGCAGTCAGAAATCAGAGCGGAGCGAAATAACGCCATTACAGAACGTGACAAAGCCGTTGAGGTTGCAGCGTTTCTGGAAGATCTGCTTGCAGCCTCTGACCCAGCATCTGGATCTACTCGGTCAGATACAATGATGGTACGTGATTTTTTAGATCTTGGAGCAGACAGGGTACAGTCTGAGCTGGCGGCTCAGCCTGCTGTCCAGGCACAGATGCTGAATGTTCTGGGGAATGTGAATCAAAAACTCGGGCTGTATGACAAATCGAAACATCTTCTGGATGATGCTCTTACTATCAGATCTTCACTTTTTGCTGGAGACCATCCGGATGTGGCAGAAAGCATGAATAGCCTGGGAAATCTTCTCATCAAAACAGAAGATTTTGTCGTCTCAGAAGAGTATCTCGAGGGTGCATTAGATATGCGAATTCGGCTTTTTGGAGAGATGCATGAAGATGTAGGCAAGAGCTACACGGCGCTGGCAAATCTAAAAAATACGGTCGGAGACTATGATGAGGCAGAGAATCTGTACCGAAAATCCTACAACATACACAAAGTGGTATTTGGTGTTTCTGATCGTAAAACTGCTGTAGCAACAACAAATCTCGCCACTATTCTTCAGCGGAAAGGAAATCTGGATGAAGCAGAAGCGCTCCATCTGGAGGCTCTTGATCAGTATGAATATATTCTGGGAGCTGATCACCCCTTGATCGCAACTTCCTCAAATAATTTATCCCAGCTTTACTCAGAGCGTGGGGATTTTGACTCAGCAGAGATCTATGCTCGACGAGCGCTTCAAATTAGAAGAGACACCTATGGTGATGAACACCCGCTCACTCTAAGCAGCCTTAATAATCACGCGTCGGTCTTAGCTGATCTCGGACAAATTGATGAAGCTGAGAGACTTTATCTTATCTCTTTAGATCTTCGGAAAAAACAGCATGGGGAAGAAAGTATGCAGGTTGCTGTGGCTCTGAATAATCTTGCAGCCCTTTTGAAAAACAGTGGACGATATGCCAGTTCTATACCCTATTATCAGGAATCTGTAGCTATCGCACTTGCAGTGATGGGAGATAGACATCCATCCATCGGAATATTAAAATCAAATTTAGCCGCAGCAATTCGATTAAATGGAAATCTAGAAGAAGCTGAACGACTCTACAGTAATGCATTGACTGTTATGCAAGAGACACTACCAGCGGATCACCCAAGCCTTGCCCGAACTAAAATAGGATATGCTTACTGCCTGACCGATCGTATGCTTTTTGATAACGCTCAAACATTCATGTTGGAAGGATATACAACGCTGAAGGATAAAGGAAGTAACCTTACGGTTGCTTACGAGGCGTTTATCTACTTGTATGACAAGTGGGACAAACCTGATGAGCAACAAAAATATCGGGAGTTGCTTACCGGAGATAATCTGGCTGCAAAATAAAAATATAAGACATGGCATGTCTGACCAACGCTGCCACGGCTAAGCTACCAGATCTAAATCCATCACGACCTAGATCGCCGTTCCCACCACGAGACATGCTATGTCTTTCGTAACAAATCGACGAGCAAGACCCTAGACATGGCATGTCTGACCAACGCTGCCAAAGCTGAGCTACCAGATCTGAGTCCACCATGACATAGTTCGCCGTTCCCACCACGAGACATGCTATGTCTTTCGTAACAAATCGACGAGCAAGACCCGAGACATGGCATGTCTGACCAACGCTGCCACAGCTAAGCTACCGGATCTGAATCCACCATGACATAGTTCGCTATTCCGACCGAGAGACATGCTATGTCTTTCGTAACAAATCGACGAGCAAGACCCGAGACATGGCATGTCTGACCAATGCTGCCACAGCTAAGCTAACCGGATCTAAATCCACCATGAC
>Ga0102929_1001287_pt1 | contig 14923 bp, 10 predicted proteins | sample SalPonR1_B_D2_MG_FD_78510 | JGI IMG/M metagenome (GOLD analysis project Ga0102929, IMG submission 78510) | Salt pond soil microbial communities from South San Francisco under conditions of wetland restoration - Salt Pond MetaG R1_B_D2_MG | ecosystem: Environmental > Aquatic > Marine > Intertidal... | reverse complement strand
GGACTGATCGTAATTGGTGTGATTGGAATTTTAGTGTCCGGCACACGTAATATTTTAAATGGCAAATCGGATTTTAAACGAGTGGCGGTAATGCTCGTTCCGGTGGCCATTTTTGGAGTTTCTTACGCAATGTTAGGAACAATAGATCAGGCTGGTGTTGCAACAATGTCGCTGATGGTAGTCATCATGTTGATTGCAATTGTTGTTACAGGTACACGAGGAACTTTTAAAATTTAAAACCAATCCATCATGCTAAATAAGAAACGTGGAAGAGAAAGTGCGGAAATTGATGGCTCATCTTTGGCTGATATTGCGTTCTTGCTTCTTATTTTCTTTCTGGTTGTGACAACGATTGATGTTGACACAGGTATTGGATTGGTTTTACCTCCAATACCTGACGACATTGAACCACCACCGGTTAGAGAAAGAAACTTAATGAACATCCTTGTTAATGCTCAGGGTATGGTTCTTATAAACGAACAACCTGCTGCTGTTGCTTCAGTTAGGGAAAGGGTAAAGGAATTCATTGATAATAATGGAGCCGACCCCAACTTATCTGAATCACCCAATGACGCGATCGTTTCCATCAAAACTGACAGACGTACACCGTATAATGTTTATATTGATATGCTTGACGAAGTGATGGGAGCTTATGCTGAATTGCGACATGCAGCTTCAATGGACAGATTTGGTGTTCCCTACTCATCGCTGGAAGATAATTCAGTTGAACAGGATGAGATTCAGGAAATGTATCCTAAGAAAATTTCAATCGCAGAACCTGACGAGGGATAACCATTATGTCAAAATTTAAAAAGAAACAAGCTAATACATCACAAAGTGTTCCAACATCAGCAATGCCTGATGTTGTGTTTATGCTTTTGATCTTTTTCATGGTTACTACTGTTTTGCGTGAAGTTGAGCTTCAGGTTCAAATAAGCTACGCTGATGCAGAGAATATTGAAAAAATTGAGCAAAAACGCCTTGTGAGCTATATCTATATTGGCCCTGAAAGATTGGGAGGCAATAGAGTTGGTGAGACCAAAGTTCAGATAGACGATGCTTTGGTTGAAGATGTGAATGCGATCAGAAATATCATGTATGATAAACTAATGGAGCAGCCACGGCTTATTGTCTCACTTAGGGTGGATGAGGATTCCGAATTTGGAATTATTACAGACGTGCAGCAGGAATTACGTCATGCAGGCACATTACGTATAAACTACTCCACCAGAAGAGAAATATAGAATCTGGATATATTATTCTTAACGATTTGAGGCATTTGTTCATCTCTTGAGCAAATGCCTTTTTTATTTTTACATCCAAACTATTTATTCATGGATAAAAACGATTTTCAGCCAATAAGTGAAATTGGCTTTCCAAAACTCATTGAGAAATTTGAGAAGTATAAAGGTGCAGAAATCTCAAATGTAATAAAGGGAATTGGCGACGATTCAGCTGTTTTCAAAACAGATGAAGATAAGCTAAATCTTCTTTCGTCTGAGATATTCCTGGAAGGGGTCCACTTTGATTTAACATACCACCCTTTTAAGCATCTGGGTTATAAGGTTGTTACTTCCGCAGTAAGTGATATTTATGCAATGAATGGAATTCCTTCCCAATTGTTAGTGGATGTTGCATTGCCTAATGCGTATTCAGTACAAATGGTTGAACAATTTTATGAGGGTTTGGAAGCAGCATGCAAGGATTATGGTATACAGCTTACAGGTGGTGATACCACAGCTTCTCATCAGTTATTGGCAATAGCTGTTACATCATTTGGAACTGTTGAAAAAGATAAAATATCTTACAGATCCGGTGCAGAGAACAGTGACGCTGTTTGTGTCTCCGGTGATCTGGGAGCAGCATTGGCAGGATTGAGGATTTTAATGAGAGAAAAGAAAGAATGGAAAGAGAAGGGAGAAGATTCTTTTCAGCCGGATCTTGGAAAGTATGAATACGTAGTTAGTAAGCAGCTTGTACCGGCCGCGCGCAAAGATATTATAGAATTGTTTTACGAAAATAACATAAAGCCATCATCAATGATTGATGTTACGCAAGGGTTGATATCTGATATCCGGTCGATAGCATCATCCTCAGGATTGGGTGTACAGCTTCACTCTCCGGCTGTGCCCATCATGCTTGATACCAGAAACGTAGCTGATGAAATGGCAGAAGACGTAGACAAATATGCATTTTATGGTGGTGAAGACTTTGAACTGCTTTTCACATTGAATGAAAATGAGGTTAACACCTTCAGTAAGGTATGTGATGATTTTACAGTTATTGGGAAGATGACTAATGAATTTGATCAAATAAAAATTAATACAGGAGAGAACAAAACGATTGAAATTGATGTTTAAAATCGCATAAATCATCAACCCTGTCGTTTAACAATCCGTATAGAGTATATAATTATCATATGAAAGCCTTATATTAAAGGCTATTTTGTTATTTAAAGAGTAAAGATGTCAAATACACCATTTTCAAAGAAAAAAGACTCCGATAAAACGAAAGGGAAAGATTCTAAAAATAAGAACACCCCTAAGTTTCCTATCTGGATATACGTTGTTCTTTTTATGCTATTAATCGGCTTTAATCTCTATTTTGTGCCGGGGGAAAGCTCAGAAAGAATTAAATACAGTGAATTTCTAGAGTATGTAGAGCAAGGATACGTATCAGAGGTTACCATTACCAATAGGGTAGAGGTAACAGGAGAGTATTCAGAAAAAGCATATGAAGAAGGAATCGTTGAGCGGCCCCAGACTACCGAAGATCGTTGGGGAATGGCGCAAGATAATACCGGAAGATTTTCAACAACGATGCTTGAAGGAGATGAAATCCGTTCAATATTCGATGAAAATGAAGTTGTTTACGATGTTCGGATTGAAGAGGACTGGTTTAGTGGAGTGCTCATTTGGCTTATACCCATTGCTCTCATAATCATTTTCTGGATTTTTATATTCAGAAAAATGAACCCCGGCCAGCAGGTCCTGAATATTGGAAAAAACAAAGCGTCACTTTACGATAAACAGACCGAAAGTAAAGTCTCCTTCAAAGATGTAGCCGGCCTTCAGGAGGCCAAAGCAGAAGTTGAAGAGGTGGTAGAGTTTTTAAGTAATCCGCAAAAATTCACCAGGCTGGGTGGTAATCTTCCAAAAGGAGTACTTTTAGTTGGCCCTCCCGGAACAGGGAAAACCCTTCTGGCCAAAGCAACTGCAGGTGAAGCAGACGTTCCGTTTTTCTCACTGAGTGGATCTGATTTTGTTGAGATGTTTGTGGGTGTTGGGGCAGCGAGAGTTCGGGATCTTTTCAAACAGGCAAAAGAAAAAGCACCCTGTATCGTATTCATTGATGAGATTGACTCCATTGGAAGAACGAGAGGCCGGGGAATGGCAATGAGTTCTAATGATGAGAGAGAAAACACGTTAAACCAGCTTCTTAGCGAAATGGATGGTTTTAACTCCGATAAGGGCGTAATCATTATGGCAGCAACGAACCGTCCCGATATTTTAGACTCGGCACTCCTGCGTCCAGGCCGGTTCGACAGACAGATTATGATCGATAAACCCGATCTGAAAGGACGAATGCAGGTTCTTGAAGTACATTCCAAAAAACTCGAGCTTTCTGAAAATATTGATTTGAAAGTGCTTGCATCTCAAACACCCGGCTTTGCAGGGGCAGAGTTGGCAAATTTATGCAACGAAGCTGCCCTTTTTGCGGCACGCCGTGATAAAGATAAAGTTGAGATGGAAGATTTTCAGGATGCAATTGAACGAGTGGTTGCGGGGCTGGAGAAGAAAAATAAATTGATTAGCCCGAATGAAAGAAAGATTGTTGCCTATCATGAATCGGGACACGCGATTGTTGGCTGGATGCTGGAATATACAGATCCTGTTCTTAAGGTTAGCATTGTACCCAGGGGATTTGCTGCCCTTGGTTATACACTTCAAACACCGCTTGAAGATCGGTTTTTGATGACGGCCGAAGAACTGGATGACAAAATATGTGCTCTGCTTGGTGGCAGGGTGGCTGAAGAGATTGTGTTTGGTAAAATATCAACCGGAGCTCAAAACGATCTGGAACGTATCACCAATATGGCTTTCGCCATGGTTGCAGAATATGGGATGAGCGAAGAGCTTGGATATCTCTCTCTTAAGGATTCCAGCAGCCCGGAGAACAGTTATGGCTTCAATAAGAAATATTCAGAGCATACCGCTCAGCAGATTGATCAGGCCGTTCGTAACATCATACAAAAGAATTACCAGCGCACATTAGATCTTCTTGAAGAGCATCGTGATAAGCTTGAGGAAATGGCTAAGGCACTTCTTGATAAAGAGGTTCTGAACCATCACGATTTAAGAGATATGCTTGGAGACCGGCCAAGTGGGAACTATCCGGAAGGAATTTTCGATGGGCCTAATTTGAAGAAAAAAGAGGTGAATGCAAATGGCAGTCCTCTCTTGGAGGCAGAAGAGCAAGAGTCAAATGACACTCAGGATGAACCATCAGAGAATCAAGAAATAAAAGACTCAAAAGATATCCCTCAAGATACTGATGCTGAAGAAAGTAAGAAGAAATAATAGCTTACTTTCTTTCATAATATCGTTCTGATTCACTTCTTATTAATTTGGTAACATTGATTTAATCTGTGTGTAACATTGTGATAGTAGTTTTTGGATGTTCTTTAAATCCATAAACAACTATCACACACATGAATTTTAAATCAATACTTAAAACTACTCTTTCTCTGCTGCTGTTGGGGTCTTTATTCATTTCCTGCGATAATGACGATTCCACATCTTCTACACCAACAGCTCCAAGCGTATCGGCTCCATCCTCACAAAATGGTTTAGTGGGTGTATCTGTCGATCTTACATTTAATATTACTGCTTCCGGTGGTTTTGCCTCGGCTACCGCAACCGCTGAAAATGGTTCAGCAAGTATATTATCTCAGCCCTCGACCGGCGCCACAAGTGGAAGTGTAGTTGTTAACTATACACCAAATGATGTTGGCGCAGGCTCTGTAACCGTTATGGTTAACGACGCAGACGGACTCAGTGATGATGCCACGGCTGTTGTAACAGTTACTGCAGAAGAAACCACCATTCGTGTAGTTGATAACATCACAAGTGACACAACCTGGGAATCGGGTAAGGTATATATCTTAGGCGGCAGAATAACAGTTGAAGCAGGAGCTACTCTTACTATTGAAGGGGGGACAATCGTGAAAGGTGAAGCTGGAACGCAACAGAACGCAACAGCTCTTTTAGTTGCAAGAGACGGTACCTTAAATGCCAACGGTACAGCCGATGCTCCCATTATCTTTACATCTTTTGCTGATGAAATTACACCCGAACAGGTGGCATCAGGCGACTTTACAAGCCCAAATCTTGATCCAAATATAAGCGGGCTATGGGGGGGAGTTATTGTTCTTGGAAATGCCCCAATATCAGCCTCAAATGAAGGTGGTGATATAAATGAAGTCCAAATTGAAGGAATACCAACCTCTGATTCGAATGGCCTTTATGGTGGTAATGATCCAAATGACAGCTCAGGATCAATTACGTATATCTCTATTCGCCACGGTGGGTCTAACATCGGGGAAGGAAATGAAATTAACGGTCTTACGCTGGGCGGTGTAGGAGATGGAACCGTTATTGAAAACATAGAAATTGTTGCAAACCAGGATGATGGGGTAGAATGGTTCGGTGGCACGGTAAATGTATCCAACGTACTTGTTTGGAACTCTGGTGACGATGCCATTGATACGGACCAGGCATGGTCGGGAACAGTAGATAATATGTTGATTGTTAGCCCGGGCGACTCTCCTTATGAATTAGATGGCCCTGAAGGTTCATTTACCAGCACAGGACATACAATCACCAACGCTACGGTGTTTGTGAGCGGTAATGGCGCCGAAGAGATGATTGATGTGGACGATAATTCGGATCTGTTTATGAGTAATATTCTTCTCTTCGGACTCGAAGAAGGTAATATAATCTCATCAGATTATCCTGAGTTTGCAGCCAATGAAAATGGCTATTCAATTACCAGCATTGAAGTTGTGTTGCCGGAAGGATCGGCAGTAGCTGATTTCTTCTCCGAAGGCCTTATTCCTGAAGTGACGGCTATAGGCAGCGTTGGTGAAGCAACTGTTGGTGCAGATGTCAGCGTATTTGGATGGACCTGGGCCCGACAATCAGATGCACTTGATGGTCTTGGCATCTAAAAATCTAATTCCAAAAGCTTGTCTTCGGAAAATCGAAGGCAAGCTTTTCTTTATTAACATCAATCTTTCCTAACAAGCCGTTTATTTATAAATAGAGAAAAAATGAAAACGTTATCTAATTTTACACTGGCACTCATACTGGCACTAATGATGCCTTTCACTGTTTTTGCTGAAAATGGAGCAAGTAATAGTTATGAAGAAGAACAGGGATTAATTCGGGGAACCATTTTAGACGCAGAGAATGGAGAGTCCATTTTTGGAGTCACCGTATTTGTACAGCGTACAGGCAGCGGTGTAAGTACCGATTTTGATGGCAAATTTGATATAGAACTACCCGCTGGGATGTATGATTTACGTATTACCTATGTTTCTTACAGAACAGTTAATATTGAAGATGTTGAAGTCGAAGCTGGTGAAGTAACTGTTTTAGGAAGTATCATGCTGGAAAAATCCATAGAGGAGATGGATGAAGTGGTTGTAACAGCCGGTGCAATCAATTCATCGGAAATTGCCATGATGTCCATGAAAAAAAGAGCAGCCAACCTGATGGATGGTGTCTCTGCCCAACAGTTCGACAGAATTGGCGATTCTGATGCTGCCGATGCTCTTAAAAGAGTAACAGGAGTATCAATAGAGGGTGGGAAGTATGTTTTCGTCCGGGGCCTTGGTGATCGCTATACAAAAACAATGCTGAACTCCGTTGATATTCCAAGTCTTGATCCTACTAAAAACAGCCTTCAGATTGACATTTTTCCTACAAACCTGATTGACAATATGATTATTACCAAAAGCGCTGTGGCTGATATGCCTGCAGATTTTACAGGTGGTATTGTTGATATTGAAACAAAAGACTTCCCAGAAGAGCCAATTTTTGATCTGTCGGCAAGCGTTGGCTATAATCCAGATATGCACTTCAGCAGTAAGTTTCTTACCTATGATGGCAGCAATACAGACTTTCTCGGATTTGATAGCGGTAAGAGAAGTCTGCCTACAGGAGCTGAGAGCGACAGGATTCCCACTCCCATCAGTGGCGACTCTCCAGACCAGGTGAACAACTTTTTACGAGGTTTTGATTCTACATTAGGTCCACGCACAACCACAAATCCAATGGATTACAGCCTTGGTTTAACGCTGGGCAATCAGTACAGGGTGGCATCTGATAAACGACTTGGATACATTTTATCAGCCACATATAAAAATTCTTACACACATTATAATGATTATCAATTTGGTGAGTATCAAACACAGCCGGATCCCACTGCTTTTGACCTTATATATGCTACCCGCCAGAATGGTACTGTATCAGATCGGAACGTTCTTGCGGGGGGACTGGCTGGTGTGGCCTATAAAACAACTCGTTCACGGTTTAAGCTTACCGGTATGCATCTCCAAAATGGAGAAACCAGTGCAACAAACTTTTTCATAGATAATAGTGAAAATGCTCCTGGACAGTCTGGGTACACGGCCGATTCCTATAACCTTGTTTATGGTGAAAGAAGTGTAACAAATTTCCTTCTCAGAGGGACCCATTTCTTTAGCCAATCGCAATGGGAGATAGACTGGAGAGTATCTCCAACATTTTCCAAAATGGTGGATCCTGATATCAGGAAAACAGCTTATACGCTTTCAGTATCGGGGCAGGCGCCACGGTTTGTGGCCGGAGCGGGAGGGAACCCCAGCAGAATCTGGCGTAATATGGATGAGGTAAACTATGCCGGTCGCCTTGACCTTACAAAGGGCTACCAAATATTTGATAATCCATCTACTTTAAAATTTGGAGGCAGCTATGTATACAAGGAGAGGGATTATGAGATCCTTACGTTTGATATGCAGAATTTTGGCAGCTGGCCAGAGTTTACAGGTGATCCCTCAGAAGTGCTGACAGAAGAGAATATTTACCCTAATGGGACTATCTATTATCAGTCAGGAAATCCGGACCCAAATCCAAATAAGTATAACTCTACGGTTGATAATTTATCAGCATATGTATCCAATGAATTTTACCCCGTAACGGATTTAAAAGTATACCTGGGTCTGAGGGCAGAAAATTATGTGCAAAGACATACCGGCCGCGACGCACTGTTTGCACAGGGTGATGTTAGCGGGAATAATCTTGATAATGAAAAAGTTCTAGATGCGCTGGACTTCTTTCCGTCAGCTAACCTGACCTATAATGTTTCAGACAATCAAAACATAAGGTTGTCGTATTCAAGAACCATTGCCCGACCTTCGTTCAGAGAGCTTTCTTTTGCTCAAATTCTTGATCCGGTATCCGATCGTATATTCAACGGTGGCCTGTTTGCAATAGGTGAGTGGGATGGAAATCTAACAGAAACCCGAATCAATAATATTGATTTTCGATGGGAGCGTTTTTCGACACAGGGGCAATTGCTTTCGGTGAGTCTCTTCTACAAGTCTTTTGATGACCCGATAGAGCTGGTACGGATACAGGCGCAGGCAACATCCAGTGAGTTTCAGCCGCGAAATGTAGGTAATGGTGACGTTTTTGGAGCAGAATTAGAGTTCCGAAAAGCCCTTGGTTTTATTAGCTCATCGCTGAAGAATTTTAGCTTCAATGGGAATCTTACAGTGGTTGAATCTCAGATTGATATGACTGAGCAGGAATTTTTGGCGCGAAAAAGCCGCGAAAAAGAGGGTGAAACAATTGATGACACCCGTCAAATGGCCGGGCAGGCACCTTTCCTCATCAATGCAGGTCTTCAATATGATAACCCCGCACTCGGGCTCGATGCCGGGTTTTTCTATAATCTAAAAGGAGAAACACTCACAGTGGTTGGCGGCGGTCTTTTTCCTGATGTATATACCAGTCCCTTTAATAACCTGAGATTCAATTTAAATAAAACTCTTGGGGATGAAAGTCAGACATCTTTAAGCCTGAGTGTATCGAATATTTTGAACGATCGACAGGAAGAACTTTACCAGGGCTTCAGAGCGGAAGACCAGGTTTTTAGTTCATTCACTCCCGGACGTGCCGTGAGCCTCGGTATTAAATATTCCTTTTGAAAATGATAACTGATTAATCGTGATGTATGAATCATTGATGAAATAAAAACACGGATTCGGTTGGATTAAATAACATAGGCTGCAGCCCGATTTTGGGTTGCAGCTTTTTTTATGCACTTTTCATCTTCTCTGATAAAAAAGGAACCGTAATACGATTTTGTATGTTTGAAGATAACTTAACATAACGAGGATAATTTTGACGTACGTAACACGAAAATCACACTTCAACGCATCACACAGGCTCCATAACCCGGAAAAGTCGGATGAATGGAACATGAAAACATTTGGCAAGTGCAACAATCCAAACTGGCACGGCCATAACTATGTTATTGAAGTTACCGTAGTTGGTGAACCCGATCCGGAAACCGGCTATGTTATTGATCTGGGTAAATTGAAGAAAATCATCAAAGAAAAAATATTGGATCCCTGTGATCACAAAAATCTGAACCTTGAAGTACCGTTTCTGAAGGGAAAGATACCCACATCAGAAAATTTGGTGAGAGCTTTTTTCTACGAGTTGGAAGAAGATGTGAATCAGGCTGCGTCCAACACATCCCGGCTCTATTCAGTGAAGCTTTTCGAGACTGAACGAAACATAGCCGAATATTGTCCTACTCGTGCATCTTAAAGAATTTTATTTTCAAGCAGATATGATTTCAACAAATTTAAAGCGTTTTTACGATCCAACATTTACTGTTACAAAAGAGTACAAAAATAGCCTTCCAGACCTCCAGAACGGTCCTGCATCTTTAATTGAGGGGGCTAATGTACCCATTCAGCAGGTAGGCATTTCCCGGTTTAAACTACCCTTAAAATATCCAACACCTGATGGTGATCTAATTACACTGGAAACCCACATCGATGGGTATGTGGGGCTGGATGCGGGCAAGAAGGGGATTAACATGAGCCGCATCATGCGAACGTTCTATGAGTTCAAAGATGATGTGTTTCATCCTGATAAACTTGAAGAGATACTTTTGGCATACAAAGAGGACCTTGAAAGCCAGACTGCTTTTTTGAAGCTGTCTTTTAGCTATCCCATGGAGCAGGAGAGTTTACGATCAGGCATGGTTGGATACCAATATTATAACGTTGCTTTTGAGGGTAAAGTAGATGAGTATGATCAATTTACTTCTTTTGTGCATCTCGATTTTGAATATAGCAGTGCATGTCCATGCTCTTACGAACTGGCAGAGCATGCTCGTGAAACGCGGGATGTGGCAGCTATACCGCATAGCCAGCGAAGTGTAGCCAACATCACTGTACAGCTCAATTCTGAAATGTTTGTGGACGACCTTGTCTTTGCAGGCAGAGAAGCTTTGAAAACAGAAACACAAGTTTTGGTAAAGAGGGAAGATGAACAGGCGTTTGCCGAGTTAAACGGAGCTTACCAAAAATTTGTGGAAGATGCCGCCCGATTGCTCTACGATGAGCTGAATAAAGATGAACGCATCAGAGATTTTGTGGTACGATGCGCTCATTTGGAAAGCCTGCACAGCCACGATGCTGTAAGCAGAATTTGTAAAGGTTTGCCAAATGGTTTAAGATAGTTTTTCTGAAATAACATTTAAGTAGAAAAGGCTTTTGTTGCGTTTAAAACAGAAGCCTTTTTTTAATTATTTATACAGTGATAAACTATCCCAAGGCGTCCTGAACGAGTTTCGATTGTTCGGCTTCATGCACTTTTTTCTGTCCTGCTGCTGGAGAAGCAGAGGCTTGTCTGCCGGCATAGGAAAGCTTCTGTCCATCCTGAAGAAGCTCTTGGAACCGCGGCATTACGTAACTCCACGCTCCCATATTCTTTGGCTCTTCCTGACACCATACAATCTCTTTCACATGGCTATATTCCTCGAGAAATTGCCTGATGTCTTTATCAGGAAATGGATAGAGCATTTCGAGTCTGGTGATTGCCACGTTGTTTTTTTCTTTTTCTTCACGCTCTTTCAGCAAATCGTAGTACACTTTACCAGAGCATATCACAATTCTGTCTATATTTGAAGGCTCTTCAACGTCCGAATCACTCATAAATGGATGAAAAGCTCCATTAGCCAAACTTTCAACGCTACAAACTGCTTTTGGATGTCGAAGCAGGCTTTTTGGCGACATAATAATGAGAGGCTTTTTACCTTCCTGCAGAGTCTGTTTTCTCAAAATATGGAAGTATTGTGTAGGAGTAGTAAGGTTTGCAACCTGAATATTATCTTCAGCACACAACTGCAGAAAGCGCTCCAGCCTGGCCGATGAATGCTCAGGCCCCTGACCTTCATATCCATGCGGTAGTGTCATAACAATGGCAGACTTCTGTCGCCACTTTGCTTCCGAGGCCGAAATGAACTGGTCGATAATAATTTGAGCCCCATTCACAAAATCTCCAAACTGAGCTTCCCAAATTACAAGGGCATCAAGTTTGGCAGCGGAATAGCCAAATTCGAAGCCCAGGGCCGCAAATTCACTAAGGTGACTGTTGTACGGAAAAAATCTCGCCTGGTCATCACTTAAATTATTTAATGGAATAAATCGCTGGCTTGTATCTGTTCCATGAAGAACGGCGTGGCGGTGAGAAAATGTACCTCTTTCTGCATCCTGTCCTGTTAGTCGTACCGTTGTTCCGTTTTTCAAAAGTGAGCCGAATGCCAGTGCTTCGGCAAAGCCCCAGTCTATTTTAGCTTCGTTTTTCTCAGCGGCCTCGGCGCGCTTTGCAAGCTGGCGCAGAAGTTTAGGGTTGGCATCAAACGTTTTTGGGACGGTATTCAGTTTTACAGCAATATCCGTAAGCTCTTCAATCGGATAGCCCGTATCAGGAAATTCCGCCCGGTCACTTTGGGATTCCTCAGTGCGGTCGAGCATATTATCGGTGACTTCGAGAGCCGGAGAGCTTTTGGCATCTTCGAATGCTTTCTGGAGGAGCTCATCAAACTCGTCGAAAAGAGCCTGTGTCTCTTCCTCGGTAAACTCACCTTTGCGAAGCAGTTCCTTTACATACAATTCCCGAACAGATTGGTGATTATCAATCTCCTTATAGAGCCCAGGCTGCGTAAATGCCGGTTCATCACCTTCATTATGCCCGTGCTTTCTGTAGCAGATCAGATCGATGATAACGTCCTTGCCAAACTTTTGGCGATAGTCCAGCGCAAGGTTCATTGCGTGCACCGCGGCTTCCGGATCATCACCATTTACATGAAAGATGGGAGCCAGAATCATTTTTGCAAGATCGGATGCATACTCTGTTGAGCGGGCATCTTTCGGAAGGGTTGTGAATCCGATCTGATTATTAATTATTACGTGAATTGAGCCGCCTGTTTCGTAACCGCGCAGCTGCGACATATTCAGTGTTTCGGCGACGACTCCCTGGCCTGCAAAAGCAGCATCGCCGTGCATAAGTATCGGTACAATTTTTTTAGTGGAATTCTCCCCATTATAATGGTCCTGACTGGCCCTCGCTGCACCCTCCACAACCGGATTCACAGCTTCCAGGTGGCTGGGGTTAGGCATTAGCTCCATCTCAATGGATTTGCCGTCTTTCGTTTCGTAAACACCTTTTGAACCGAGGTGATATTTTACATCACCTGACCCCTGAATAGTGCCCGGGTCGATATTTCCTTCAAAATCGGCAAACACTTTTTGATAGGGCTTATTCATGATGTTTACAAGAATATTGAGTCGCCCTCGGTGAGCCATTCCCAAAAAGAATTTTTCAACATCTCCTTTTGATGCGCGCTCAATTAAGAAATGCATCATAGGGATAACGGTTTCGGCGCCTTCAAGCGAAAATCGCTTATGGCCAATGTACTTTTTGTGCAGAAACTGTTCAAAAGCCATTGCCTGGTTCAGTTTGTGCAGGATATCTTTTCGGTCTTCCTTTGTGAGTTCGGGTGTATTTGTGGTAGATTCCATCGTTTCCCGAAGCCACTTTCGCTCTTTGAGATCAAGAAGATGCATATAATCTGCGCCAATAGTTCCGCAGTACGTGTTTCTCAGGAGCTGAATGATGTCGCGCAGTTTTGCAATTTTTTTGCCGCCGAGTCCGTCACAGAAAAATTCGCGATCAAGATCCCATAATGTGAGGCCATAGTATTCGAGATCGAGTTCCGGACTCTGTCCCGGTTCCGTACCCAGTGGATCGAGTTTTGCAATAACGTGCCCCCGCATTCGATACATATTGATAAGCCTCCAGACGGCAATGGCACGGCGATCCTGCTCAAGGGAATTGGCCCGCCCGCTAAGCTGACCTTCATATTTGTCTTCACCATATGGAAATGGCTGATACGGAATCTCAAGATCGGTAAAAATGTCCTCATAAAAAGTCTCTTCACCATTTAACAGCGAATGCACTTTTTGCAAAAACATCCCCGATTCGGCTCCCTGAATAATCCGGTGGTCGTAAGTGCACGTAACTGTCATTACCTTGCTGACTCCCAGCTGGTTCAGCACATCCTGCGCCATAGATTGAAATTCAGCAGGGTAATTGATAGAACCCGTTGCAATTATGGCACCCTGACCTTTCATCAGCCTTGGTACGGAGGAGACTGTTCCTATGGTTCCGGGATTGGTGATGCTGATTGTGGTTTCCTGGAAGTCAGAAAGTTCAAGGTTACCGTTTCTGGCCTTCTCAATCAGGTCGGAGTAGGCATAAAGAAACTCTTTGAAGTTCATCTTGTTGACCCCTTTAATATTGGGGACAACCAGATTTCTTGAGCCGTCTTTCGACTTCAGGTCAACGGCAATACCCAGGTTTACACCTTCAGGTTTAACTCTGTAGTGGGTTGAATCCTGGTTGGCGTAGTATGAGTTAATGTTGGGAAAATCTTCCAGGCCCTGTATAACAGCCCATGCAATCAGGTGTGTGAACGAGGCTTTGGGTTCGCCTCTTCGAAGCAGGTGCGTATTAATAATAGCCCGATCTTCGGTCATCATCTTTACAGGAAGCACACGAAGGGATGTAGCCGTTGGAACATAGATGCTTTCATCCATGTTATCTACAATTTTGGAAGCTACTCCTTTAATTTTTTCGACATCAGCACTCTCAGGAATTGAAGGTTTTTCAGCTTTCTTCTTTTTTGGTTCAGCTTTTTTCTTTTTTGGGGGCTCTTTTTTCTCTTCCGTTTTTACTTCTTCTTCACCGGGAGCTTCCTCAGTGGCGGCTCCGTTCATCTCATCAAAGTAACGCTTCCAGTGGTTGGGGACCGAAGAGGGGTCTTCCTTATACTGCTTATATAGTTCTTCTACCAGTGCGGAATTAGGGCCAAAAACGGATTCAAGTGATTTCAAAACTGTGATCTTTATGTTTGATAAATAATCTTATCAATTATCCCTGATAATGGCGATGCGGATTAAAAAGCCATCGGGATTGTGATAATGCACGTAAAACTAACTAAAATTGCTATAAAATACGATGAATTAAATATTCCTAAACATGATTTCTTTGTAACATTTAACAAGCATTCTGCTTTCCTTATATTAGACCTGAATAAAATTGCAACACGTAAATTTTCTTAATGGCATCATCAAAAGAAATGGATAAAACCGGGGCCGAAAACATCGAATGGGATTTAACAGATCTGTATCCCTCAATCAGCAGTGAAGAGCTGCAATCAGATAAAAAAAAGGTATTAAAACTTGCAGAAGAGTTTAAAACCGACTATCGCGGAAAGATTGAACATCTTAATGCTG
>Ga0102929_1001286_pt1 | contig 14925 bp, 14 predicted proteins | sample SalPonR1_B_D2_MG_FD_78510 | JGI IMG/M metagenome (GOLD analysis project Ga0102929, IMG submission 78510) | Salt pond soil microbial communities from South San Francisco under conditions of wetland restoration - Salt Pond MetaG R1_B_D2_MG | ecosystem: Environmental > Aquatic > Marine > Intertidal... | reverse complement strand
GATGTGGTTGTCGATCATCGCCGACAGCAGGCTGTGCGCGCTGGTGATGGCGTGGAAATCGCCGGTGAAGTGGAGGTTCATGTCCTCCATCGGCACGACCTGCGCGCGCCCGCCGCCCGCGGCACCGCCCTTCATGCCGAAATTCGGGCCGAGGCTCGCCTCGCGGATGCAGATCGTCGCCTTCTTGCCGAGACGGTTGAGCCCGTCGCCAAGCCCTACGGTGGTGGTGGTCTTGCCCTCACCCGCGGGGGTGGGGTTGATCGCGGTCACCAGCACCAGCTTGCCGGTCTTGTTGCCCTGCACCGAGTCGATGAACGCCTGGCTCACCTTGGCCTTGTCATGGCCGTAGGGCAGCAGGTGATCGGACGGAATGCCCAGCTTCTCGCCGATCTCCTGGATCGGTTTCTTCTGCGCCTCGCGCGCGATCTCGATGTCGGATTTGTAGCTCATGTCCGGTCCTTTCCCTGGGCGCGGGTGGGGGTTGTCTCACCCCCGCCTATATCGGCTTTGCCGACGCGCAACAGAGGCGAATCCGACATATCCCGCCTCACTTGCGGCGGGCTGTCGCAGGCCTGCGTCAGCAGCGCATACAATCGTGTCCCGACCAGGCCGGCTGATCGGGGATGTGCAGGCGCAGCGCGTCGCCCACCGCGAGTCGCCCCTCGCGCTCGACCCAGGCGGTGACGCCCCGGCGGCCCTTGGCGGCCACCTTGAACCCCCGGCCCGTGCCCGGCAGATGCGCGTCGATCACGCGGGCGGGCAGGTGGCAGGGGCGGTTCTCCATGTCGATGACGAGGGTCGCGCCCGACGGGGCCTGCAGCCGCGCCGAGGGCGGCACATGGGTGAAATCGGGAATGCCCTCGATCACCAGCGACGCGCCCAGCCACGCGGGCTCCAGCCGCGCTGTCCCCATCTGCGCCGCGATCGCCGCCATCTCCTCGGCCGAGAGCACGGAGAGTTGCCGCACATTGGCGATCTCGGTGCCGCGGGGGTGCTGCGCCACGACCCGGCTGCAGGCAGGCCGGGTGCGCCCGCCATGCGCCTCGCCCGCGATGCCTGCGAAGGTCAGGTCCGCCGTCTCGAGCGGCTCGGCCTCGAGCCGCGCCGCGCGGTCCGTCACCCGGCCCAGCCACACGACCCGGCCCGCGTAGTCCGTCGGCTTCAGCGCCGGCACGGCGGTCCCCCTCGCTTCATCTTTCCGCAAATACTCATCCGGCGGGAGCCACAGGGTCAGACGGTCAGGGTAAAGAACAGCCGCCGGAACGGGAACAGCACCGTGCCATCGGCGCGCACCGGATAGGCGGTGTGCATCACCTCTTCGTAGCGGCGGATGATCTCGGCCTTTTCGTCCGAGTCGAGCATCGCCAGCACGGGCCGTGCATAGGTGCTCTCGGTATAGCGGCGCACCGGGTGGCTGCCCGGCTCGGCGGTCAACCGCTGGTAGTAATCCGTCTCCCACAGGCGGAATTGCCCCATCCCGGCCAGCAACTCCTCGTAGCGCACCGGTGCCATCACGCCCGGCGTGCCCATCTTCTCGGCCCGGCCGGGGCGAAACTCCTCGGCGAGGCTCAGCCAGACGCGGTGCGAGGGGGCCTTGTTCTGGTGCGGCATCTGCACCGCGAGGGTGCCGCCCTTGCCCAGCATCCGCGCCAGCCGCGGCATCAGCACCTCATGGTTGCCCACCCAGTGCAGCACCGCGTTGGAATAGATGCAACCCGGCGCGCGGCGCGGGTGCCAGTCGGCGATGTCAGCCTGCTGCATGGCGTCGTATCCGCCGCCCGCGCGCGCCTTTTCCAGCATGGCGGGGCTGGCATCGACGCCTATCAGGCTACGTCCGGGCGCGCGGGCGCGCAACGCATCGGCCATCGCCCCGTTGCCGCAGCCGAGGTCGACCACGTCGCCCGCCCCCATCTGCCCCACGGCGTTGAGCAGGTCGAGCGCCGGGCGCAAACGCTGATCCCGGAACCGTGCATAGGCCCCGGGATTCCAGTCCTGCTGCTGGGGCGCGGCCCGGCTCACGTCGAGGGCTCGGGCTCCAGCCCGCCATCGCCGCCCTCGCCGCGCGAGGATTTGGGCTTGGTCTTGGGAATGGCGATGAGCGAGGGTTTCTCGGCCACCGGCGCGCTGCCCTCGTCGTCGCCCGATTCCGGCGGCTCGCCCGCCATCACGCGGCGGATCTCGTCGCCGGTCAGCGTCTCGTATTCCAGCAGGCCCTCGGCCAGCCGTTCCCATTCCTCGCGGCGCTCCTCGAGGATGGACTTGGCGCTCTGGTAGGCTTCGTCGATGAGGCGGCGCACCTCCTCCTCGATCAGCTCCTTGGTATGGGCCGAGATCGAGAAGCCACCGGCGGCATTGCCCATGTACCCCTCGTGCGCCTGCTCGTAATCGACATTGCCGACCTTGTCGGACATGCCCCAGCGCATCACCATCGCCCGCGCCAGGCCGCTGGCCTGCTGGATGTCGCCAGCCGGGCCGTTGGAGATGTTGTCCTCGCCGTACTTGAGGATTTCCGCGGCCTTCCCGGCCATGGTCATGGCCAGCTTCTGCTCGCATTCGGAGCGGTGCCAGTTCAGCCGGTCGATCTCGGGCAGGCTGACGACCATGCCCAGCGCGCCGCCGCGCGGAATGATCGTGGCCTTGTAGACAGGATCGCATTTCGGCAGCGTGAGGCCCACCACCGCGTGGCCGGCCTCGTGAAAGGCGGTCTTTTCCTTCTGGTCGTCGGTGAGCACCATCGAGCGACGCTCGGCCCCCATCATCACCTTGTCCTTGGCGTTCTCGAAATCCACCATGGTGACGAAACGGCGGCCCACCCGCGCGGCCATCAGCGCCGCCTCGTTGACGAGGTTGGCGAGGTCCGCGCCGGAAAAACCGGGCGTGCCGCGCGCGATCAGGCGCAGGTCCACGTCCGGGCCCAGCGGCGTCTTGCGCGCGTGCACGCCGAGGATCTTCTCGCGGCCCTTGATGTCGGGATTGGGCACCGTCACCTGCCGGTCAAAGCGGCCGGGGCGCAACAGTGCCGGGTCCAGCACGTCCTTGCGGTTTGTGGCGGCGATGATGATGACGCCCTCGTTCGATTCAAAACCGTCCATTTCCACCAGAAGCTGGTTGAGCGTCTGCTCGCGCTCGTCGTTGCCACCGCCATATCCGGCCCCGCGCGAGCGCCCCACGGCGTCGATCTCGTCGATGAACACGATGCAGGGCGCGTTCTTCTTGGCCTGCTCGAACATGTCGCGCACGCGGCTCGCGCCCACGCCTACGAACATCTCGACAAAGTCCGAGCCGGAAATGGTGAAGAACGGCACGCCCGCCTCGCCCGCGATGGCGCGCGCCAGCAGCGTCTTGCCGGTGCCCGGCGGGCCCACGAGCAGCGCGCCCTTGGGGATCTGACCGCCCAGGCGGCGGAATTTTTGCGGGTTGCGCAGGAACTCGACGATTTCCTCCAGCTCTTCCTTGGCCTCGTCGATGCCCGCCACGTCGTCGAAGGTGACGCGCCCGCTCTTCTCTGTCAGCATCTTGGCCTTGGACTTGCCAAAGCCCATCGCGCCGCCCTTGCCGCCGCCCTGCATACGGTTCATGAAGTAGATCCACACGCCGATCAGCAGCAGGAACGGCAACAGCGAGATCATGAAGGACTGAAAGCCCGACTGTTCCTGGCTCTCGGCCTTGACGGCCACGCCATTGTCGATGAGCCGCTGGGTGATCTCGGCATCCTCGGGCCGCACGGTGGTGTATTCCGTGCCGTCGGTGCCGCGATAGCGGATGGTTTCGCCGTCGATCGTGACCTCGCTGATCGAGCCGCCATCGACCGCGGACACGAAATCCGAATAGGGCACGGAGCGGCTTTGCAGCGTGTTGCCCGATCCGCTGAACAGGTTGAAAAGCGCCAGGATCAGCAGGAACAGGATCAGCCAGAAGGCGATGTTGCGCGCGTTACCCAAGAGAGATCTCCCGAAATGAGGTCTGAAAGCCCTTAGCACGGGGCGTTGGTTTCTTAAATAGATATTGGCGAAGCGGGTTCAATGAAAGATTGGACCGTTGGACGGCCCGCACCCGTGGCGCGCGGTCGCGGCACCGGGCCGCCGGGCCGTGCCCCGCCTCACCCGGACACGGTGTCGAGATACTCACCGAACCCGCGCAGCAACTCCAGCCGCCAGCCTTCGGGCCAGCCCGCCAGCGGCGCGGCGATGAGGGTGCCCGCGCGCCACAGCCCCGGGCTCGCCAGCGCCGAGCCGTGCGGCAGCCCGCCCGCGCGCCAGTCGGGGCAGGCGCGCAGGCCGGCCGCGCCCAGCGCCGCCACCGTCGCGCGTCCGGTCCCGCCGTCGGCGCGCCAGCGCCCGTCCCAGACCGCGCCCGCGGGCGCGTGCAACCCCGCCACCGCGCGGTATTCGCGTGCCAGCCGCAGGTGATCGCGCCCGGCGCTCAGCACGCAGCCCTGCAAATTCATGCGCCGCCCGGCGCGCGCGGCGTCGAGAAACGCCACCATTGCCGCGCCCCGTGGCGGATAGTCCCGCCCCGTCATCCACGCGATCCCTGCCACAAGCAGCCGCCGCGCGATCTCGTCGGGCAGGTCGGCGAACGCGTCGCGCCGCCACATAAGGTCGCCGCCGTCCACATGCGCAATGTCTTGCGCGGCCCGGCGTGCACAGGCCCCGAGCGCGGTGCGCGCCACGCGCAGCCGCGCGGCCGTGGCCGCCAGCGTGTCCGCCCCGAGGCCGAGCGGTGCCAGCGCCGCCAGCGCGGCGCGCGCGCGCGTCCGGTCATAGGCCGGGTCATCGTTGGTGGGGTCGTCGGTCCAGGCCACGCCGCGCGCGCGCAGGTGCTGCCTGAGAGGCCCGCGCCCCAGTGTCAGCAGGGGCCGGTGAAAGGCGACCCCCTCCGTGTCAAACCGCGCCCGCATCGCCGCCAGCCCGTCCACCCCCGCGCCCCGCGCCAGCCGCATCAGAAACGTCTCGGCCAGGTCGTCGGCGGTATGGCCGATGGCCACATCTGCGATCCCCTGCCGCCGCGCCCAGCCCGCCAGCAGCCGGTAGCGCGCGCGCCGCGCGGCATCGGGCAGGTTGCCGCGCGCGCCCTGCCCGTCCCAGCGCAGGATGTCGTGCCCGATCCCCAGCCCGGCGCAGACCCGCGCCACCTGCGCGGCCTCGGTCTTCGCCCCGGCGCGCAGCCCATGATCCACGGTGGCCACGCGCAGGGCGGGGCCACCGCCCTCGCGCCAGTCATGCAGCAGATGGAGAAGCGCCAGCGAATCGCTGCCGCCCGATACCGCGACGCCCAGCGTCGCGGGCAGGGCGGCGCCGAAATGCGCGCGCAGCGCCGCCGCGCCGCTCACGAACAGCCGAGCCGGGCCATCTCCGCATCCGCCTCGGCCACGGCCTCCGCGCCGGGATAGCGCGCCGCGACCTGCCCCAGCATCACGCAGGCTTCTTCGGTCTGGCCCAGCCGGCCCAGCGCCCGGCCCAGCAGGTAGAGCGCCTGCGCCGCCTCGGCCCCGTCGGGGGCGGCGCTGAAAGTGTCGAGCCAGGCGCGCGCCGCCGCGCTCTGCTGTCCGTCCGCCTCGAGCGCACGGCCCCGCAGCAGCCCCGCCTGCCCGGCGAGCGGGCTGCCGGGGTAATCGGCGAGAAAGGTGGCGAGCCGCTCGGCGGCGTCGGCGTGGTCGCCCGCCTCGTAGGCCGCCTGCGCGCGCTCGAAATCCTCGCGCTCGCCCACGGCGAGCTGCGGGCCGTCCGCGTCACCCTCGTCGGAGGCCACGGGGGCCGCGCCGCCGCCGGTCTCCGGCGTCACCCCGCCCAGCGTGTCGCCCGGCTCGAGGCCCGCGATGTCACAGCCCGGCTCCAACTCGCAGAGGCGGAACTCCAGGTCGCCCACGCGGTTGGTGCCGTCGCGCACCACCCGGTCGATGCGGAATTCCAGTTCCTCGGTCTTGGCGGTCAGGGTCTGCACCTGCGCTTCGATGGCGTTGACCCGGTCGAGCAGCGGGCTGCCACCCGCCGGCTGTGCCGCACCGCCCGTCGTGCTCAGCTCGCGCTTGAGCTTTTGCAACTCGACGAACAGCACCGCCAGTTCCTGCCGGATGTCAGCCAGCGTCCCGTCGTCCTGCGCCGCCGCCCCGGAGGGGGCGAACAGCAGCGCCACGGCGAGGGCCTTGAGCGTCGCGCGCACGGCCCCGGCCTCAGCTTGTCGGCCCGGCGGCGAGCACCGTCACCGCGCGCCGGTTCTGGGCATAGCAGGATTCTTCGCTGCAGATCTCGATCGGACGCTCCTTGCCATAGCTCACCGTGCGCAGCCGGTTCCCGGCCACGCCGCGGCTGACGAGGTATTCCTGCACCGCGTTGGCACGCCGCGCGCCGAGGGCGAGGTTGTATTCGCGGGTGCCCTGCTCGTCGGCATGGCCCTCGATCGTGGCGCTGAAATCGCGGTTCTCCATCAGCCACCGGGCCTGACCGTCGAGGGTAGCCTGCGCTTCGCCCGACAGCGTGGACTGGTCCACGGCGAACAGCACGCGGTCGCCCACGGCCTGCTGGAAATAGGCCGGCGAGGTCGGGTCGGAGGCTGCACCGGCCATGCCCGCGCCGCCGGCACCCGCGCCGGCACCGTTGCCGCCGGCGAAGCGGTCGGGATTGGTGCAGGCGGCGAGCGTAAGGCCGGCCAGCAGGATCATCGTCTTGCCCAGATAGGTCATGGTGTTGGTTCCCTTTTGGTTACTCGTGTCATAGCACAGGCCGGAGCCCGAGAAAACGCGCGAGACCGCGCGCCGGTCATTCCTGCAGCGGCCCCCAGGACGGATCGCTCGCGCCGCCATCGGTGGGCACCTGCCGCAGGTTGCGCCCGGTGATGTCCACCGTGTAGAGCCGCGCCTCGCCGCGCTCGCCCTGTGTCTCGCGGGTGAACATGATGACCCGACCATTGGGTGCCCATGTCGGCCCCTCGTCGAGGAAGGACGCGGTCAGCAGCCGCTCCTCGCTGCCGTCGGTGCGCATCACCCCGATATGAAAGCGGCCCTTGGACTGCTTGGTAAAGGCGACGAGATCGCCGCGCGGCGACCATACCGGCGTGCCATAGCGCCCCTGCCCGAAGCTGATCCGCCGCGCCTCGCCGCCGCGCGCCTCCATGATGTAGAGTTGCGGGCTGCCCGAGCGGTCGCTCTCGAACACGATGCGGCTGCCGTCGGGACTGTAGCTTGGCGCGGTCTCGATCGAGGGGGCGCTGGTTAGCCGCGTGCTCCTGCCGCTGGCGATATCCATGGTGTAGAGATCGGTATTGCCGCCCTGCGTCAGCGAATAGAGCACCGTGCGCCCGTCCGGCGAGAAGCGCGGGGCAAAGCTCATCGTGCCGTCCATCGTGGGCAGCACCCGGCGGCCCACATCGGCCACGTCCAGCAGGTAGATGCGCGGAAAGCCCGTCTCGTAGCTGGTATAGAGCACCCGGTCGCCGGTGGGCGAGAAGCGCGGGGCGAGAACGATGGTCGAGTCATCGGTCAGATAGCGCAGGTTGGCACCGTCGTAATCCATGATCGCCAGCCGCTTGGCGCGGCGGTCCTTGGGTCCGCTTTCCGAGACGAACACCACCCGGCTGTCGAAATAGCCGCCCTCGCCGGTGATGCGCGAATAGACCTGGTCGGCCACCTTGTGGGCGATCCGCCGCCAGCCGTCCTGCTCGCCCACCAGCTGCTGACCGCGGCCAAGCTCCTGCCCGGCGAACACGTCGTGGATGCGGAACTTGACCACCAGCCGCCCGGCCCCGTCGAGGCTCACCGCGCCGGTGACCAGCGCCTGCGCGTTGATCGCCCGCCAGTCGGCGAACTCGACCGGGCTGTCAAAACTGGTGATGCGCCCGATATGCGCCTGCGCCGGGATCTCGCGGAACAGGCCGGTGCCGCTCAGGTCAGTGGCGACGACGCGGGCGATCCGGCTGGCGAAATCGTCCGCCTGCGCGCTCTCGGCCACGAGATCGGGCACAGCGAAGGGCATCGGTTCGATCACGCCCTCGGTGATCTCGAGCCGCAGCGGGCCGCCGTCCTGCTGGGCAGTGGCGGGCATCGCCCAGAGCGCGCACGCCGCGAGGAGGGTCAGGAAGAAACGCATCATTTGATCCTCATTTTCTCCGGGTTGAATGTCATTTCGATATCACGCCACTGCGCGTATTTCTCCTGCGGCAGCTCATATCCGTCAGCCCCGCAGCGGATGATCGCCCGGCGCGCTGCCTCGAAGGCCTGCCGCGCGGCCTGCGCGGAGCCGCCGGAATGGCGCAGCATGCGGATGCTGGCCGTGTCGGGCCTGCCGGTTTCGGCCATCTCCACCGCCACCACCACCGTTGTCGCCAGCGCCTCGGAGCTGAGGCTGCCCACGTTCCAGCATTGCTGCACGGCCACGCGCAGCGCGTCCTTCTCGCCCGCCGACAGCGGCGGGCCCGAGGCACGACGAGCGGCCGGGACGCTCTCGTCGCTCAGCGCGGCAGCGAGCGCATCGCTCACCGCGTCGCGGTCGGTATCGGGCACGGGCGGCTCTGCCGGGGCAGCAGCCGTCTCGGTCTCGGCGGCGCGCGCGGGCCGCGCGCGAGGGCGGACCGATGCGGCGGGGGCCGGGGTCTCGGGACGCTCGGCCTCGGTGACGATCTCGGTCGCGGCCTCCTCGGGCGCGGTCGCCTCCTGCTCTTCCCCGGCCACCTCGGCCCCGTCCTCGGGTGCCACCTCGGGGCGGGCCACGTCATCGACGCGCACATCCGGCTCAGACGGGGCCACCGGCTCGGGGGCGACGCGGGGCGCGGGGCGCGGCTGCGGGCGCAGCGAGGTCTCGGGCACCAGCGCGGCCATGTCCTCGGCGGGCACGCTCAGCGCCGGGGCCTCGTCGGCCACATCCGCCGGGGCCGGGGCGGGGCGCGCGGGCACCTCGGGCACGCTGTCGGGGGGCGGCGTGTCGCGCGCCTCGGGGGGGCGCGCCTCGGGGGCCGCATCGGCCCCCGACGACAGCGCCGGTGCCGCCTCGCCCTCGGCGGGGGGCTCGGGCGTATCGACATCGGCCACCGCCTCGGGCGCGCTCTGCCTTGCCATGATCGCAGCATATTCCTCGGACGACACCGCAACCGCCTCGACCACCTCCACCTGCGGCGGGTCGGAGCGGAACACGCCGCCGAGCATCACCCAGCCGATCACCGCCGCATGAGCCGCCCCCGATATGATCTGCCCGGTGTTCACACGCGGCACCCCCGGCCTAGCCGTCCCGCCCGTCGAGCGCGGGGCCGCCGGTCTCGGTCACCAGCCCGATATTGGCGAATCCGCCGCGGTTGAGCGCACCCATCACCTCCATCACCACGGCATAGGGCGCGCTGCCGTCGGCGCGCAGGAAGACCCGCGTGCTCTCGCGCTCCGCAGAGATGGCCCGCAGCCGCGCCAGCAGCTCGCCGCGCGGCACCTCGGTGGTCTGGATGCTCACCCGCCCGTCGGCCCCAACCGTCACGGTGAGCGGCTCCTCCTGCTCGCCGGGAAGGGCGTTGGCGGCGGTCTTGGGCAGTTCCACCGGCACGCCGACCACCAGCAGCGGTGCCGCCACCATGAAGATGATGAGCAGCACCAGCATCACGTCCACGAAGGGCGTGACGTTGATCTCGGACATCGGGCGCGAGCGCCCGCGCCCGCGTCTGCGCCGCCCGTCGCTGTCCCGGTTCTGAACGACCCCTGCACCCATCGCCTAGCTGTCCAGCTGGCGGCTGAGGATGGTCGCGAACTCGTCGGCAAAGGCCTCGTAGCCCGCCACGATGCGGTCGGCATCGGCGCTCAGCTTGTTGTAGAAGATCACCGCCGGGATCGCCGCCAGAAGCCCCAGCGCCGTGGCCAGCAACGCCTCGGCGATGCCGGGGGCCACGACGACGAGGCTGGTGTTCTGCTGCGCCGCGATCTCGACAAAGGCGTGCATGATCCCCCAGACCGTGCCGAACAGCCCGATGAACGGCGCGGTCGAGCCCACGGTGGCCAGCACCTGCAGCCCGCCCTGCAGGCGGTCGGCCTCCTTGGCGATGGCCACGTCCATCGACCGGTCGATCCGCGCGGTCGCCCCCGCGATCAGCTCGCCGTCGTTGCGGTGGCTGCGCCGCCATTCCGTCATTCCGGCGGCGAAGATGCGCTCGGACTGCCCGTCCGGATCGGGGCCGATCTCGTCAAACAGGCCGTCGAGCGGCTCGCCCGACCAGAAGCGCCGGTCGAACACGGCGGCCTCCTGTCGGGCACGGCGATAGGTGATGAGCTTCTGGATGATGATCGACCACGCCCAGAAGGACGCGACGATCAGGATCAGCATCACGAGCTTGACGGTGAACGTGGCGCGCGCGAACAGCGACCACATGGAGAAATCCATCTCCTGCGCCAATGCGAGGGTTTCCGCTTCCATTTGCCTGCCTTTTGCCTCTGTTGGCCGTTTCCCGACCTTATCAAGGGCAAATTACCCGATTTCCAAGGGGAAAGCCATGCGCATCCGTCTCATCACGCGCGATTGACCGGAGCGGGGCGCGGCTGTGGCGGATATTCGCTTGCACAAGGCGTGGCGCTCAGCCGTCCTCGGTCAGCATGTAGCCGCGCCCGTGCACCGTGCGGATGCGCCGCGCACCCTCCTCGGGGCTGTCGAAAAGCTTGCGGCGCAGGCGGCTGACAATGCCATCCACCGCCCGGTCGTTGATGGCGTGGCCGCCGCCCCGCGCCGAGGCGATGATCCGCTCGCGCGACAGCACCGTGTTGGTCTTGGCGGCAAGCACCATCAGCACGTCGAACTCGCTCGGGCTGAGATCGACCGGGCGGTCGCCGACGCTCACCAGGCGCAGCACGGCGCAGATCTCGATCTCGCCCACGCGCCGCAGGAAGCCGTCGGGAACGGGCCGCGCGCCGTCTGCATCCTTGGGCGTCACGACGGTGCGCCGCAGGATCGTGCGGATGCGCGCGCAAAGCTCGCGCGGGCGCACCGGTTTCACCATGTAATCGTCGGCCCCCATCTCGAGCGCGAGCACGGTGTCGATCTCTTCGTCGCTCTGGCGCAGCATCAATATCCCGGCAGGCGAGTCGTTGCGCAATTCGCGGACGACATCATACCCGTCCCGTCCCCTGGCGCGGTCGCCCACCAGGCAGATATCCACCGCCTCGCGCTTCACCGCGTCCGGCAGGTTCGCGGCAACGGGACAGGGCGTTATGAAGAACCCATCGGTCTCGAGGCACCCCGCGAGCATCGCGGCGTGCTCATGATCGTCGTCGAGAATGAGGGCCTTCAGATCGCGCACGCTAACGCCTGGGATTCGAAAACATGAGTTTTCAAGTAACAAATTCGTGAAGCCCGCGTCAATCGCCCATGCCCGGTCACCCGGTTTCACGATCTGCAAACGTGCATTTGCACACGGTTATACAACCTTGCCGCATTTCGAACAAAGTTTGTAGCAAAATGGGTATTGTTGCAAAAACGCGCAATGGAACAACCCGTGGGCGAGCCGGACGGCCGCGTCGCGGGTCAGCCAAAAAAGGAGTTGGTGAAATGAGCATCCAGTTTTTCGCTCCGCGCGGGCCGAGGAACGAGATGATCCGGCTGCCCGCCGCCCTGCGCCGGACGGTGCGCTGGCTGCCGCAGATCGGCGATATGTTTCCCGATTTCAGCGTCGAGACGACGCAGGGCGATTTGAATTTCTGGGAGTGGGCCGAGGGCTCCTGGATTCACCTGTTCAGCCACCCGGCAGCCAACACGCCCGTCTGCACAACCGAAATGGCGGCGGTCGCGGCGATGGCGCAGGACTGGCAGGAGGTCAACATCCGCCATCTCGCCCTCACCGGGTCGAGCCTCGCGAACCAGCACGCCTGGCACGACGATATCGCGCGGCTCTTCGGGCTGGAGATCGATTTTCCCTGTGCCCATGATCCCGGGCTCAAGCTCTCGCGGCTGTTCGGCATGATGCACGAGAAGTCGGACCCCGCCCGCCCGATCCGCAAGAGTTTCCTGATCGATCCGGGAATGCGCGTGGCCATGCTGTTCGAATGCCCCGCCTTTCTCGGGCGCAATTTCGAGGAGGTGCTGCGCGTCACCCGCGCCCTGCAACTGCGCGCCGAGACCGGCGCGGCGACACCTGCCGACTGGCAGGGCGGCGACATGGTCATCATCCCCGACAACCGCTCGGAGGCAGAGGTGATCCGCCAGTTCGGCACCGGCTCCGAGCAGCTTTTGCCCTACCTGCGGGTGGCCGGTGCGGGCTGTTCCGGGGTGTGATCGAGGATGGCGGCGGGCAGGCGTACCGGACGGCCCGATCGCGACAGGCACGCCGCCGTGACCGCCGCGCGGAACAACGCGGTCCCGCCGCGCCACACCGTCTGCGCCATCTCCAGCCGCGCGGGCGTCACGCGCAGCGTCCGCGTCTCGACCTCCAGCGCATCCTCGAAATGGGCGGGCGCGAGGAAATCCGCCTCCACCCGCCGCACGACGAACACCGTGCCCGCGCCGCGCATGGCGTTCTGATCGAGCCCCAGGTCGCGCACCCAGGCGCTGCGCGCACGCTCGATGAACTTGAGGAAATTGGCGTGGTACACGATGCCGCCCATGTCGGTGTCCTCGTACTGGACCTGGACGGGGTAGCGATGGGTCATGGCCGGCCTCCCGGGTTGCGCGGCAGAGACTAGGCGCGGGGCCCGGTCAGGTCCAGCCGGGATCGCGCGGCGCAGGCGGGTTTGCCCTTTGCCACCCGGACCGGACCGGGGTATCGGCGAACGAAGACCTCCGCCGCGCGCCCGCCGCGCCGGGCACGCCGCCCGCCGCCCTTCCGCGCGCTTCGGCAAAGTGCATAACAGCCGCCATCCCCGGCAATTTGACGCCGACAAAGCCCCACACAGCCCTTTCGCCCGCGCCCCGCGCGCCCTATAACGGCGCTTGGCCCCGGGGCACCCCCGAGTCGCGGGGCCTTTCACCTATGGGGCAACAGGATACGGGCACAGATGGCGATGTTTGACAGAATTCCGAGCTTCTTTTCCTCGGACATGGCGATCGATCTGGGCACCGCCAACACGCTGGTCTACGTCAAGGGCCGCGGCATCATCCTCAGCGAGCCGTCGGTGGTGGCCTACCACGTCAAGGACGGCGTCAAGAAGGTGCTCGCCGTGGGCGAGGACGCCAAGCTGATGCTGGGCCGCACGCCCGGTAGCATCGAGGCGATCCGCCCCATGCGCGAGGGTGTCATTGCCGATTTCGACACCGCCGAGGCGATGATCAAGCACTTCATCCGCAAGGTGCACAAGCGCTCGACCTTCTCCAAGCCCAAGATCATCGTCTGCGTGCCGCACGGAGCGACGCCGGTCGAGAAACGCGCCATCCGCCAGTCGGTGCTGTCGGCGGGGGCGCGCCGGGCGGGTCTCATCGCCGAGCCGATCGCGGCGGCCATCGGCGCGGGCATGCCGATCACCGACCCCACCGGCTCGATGGTCGTCGATATCGGCGGCGGCACCACCGAGGTGGCGGTGCTGTCGCTCGGCGACATCGTCTATGCCCGCTCGGTCCGGGTGGGCGGCGACCGCATGGACGAGGCGATCATCAACTACCTGCGCCGCCAGCAGAACCTCTTGGTGGGCGAATCCACCGCCGAGCGGATCAAGACCACCATCGGCACCGCGCGGATGCCCGATGACGGGCGCGGCACCTCGATCCGCGTGCGCGGGCGCGACTTGCTCAACGGCGTCCCCAAGGAGACCGAGATCAGCCAGGCGCAGGTGGCCGAGGCATTGGCCGAGCCGGTGCAGCAGATCACCGAGGCGGTGATGACCGCGCTCGAGGCCACGCCCCCCGACCTCGCCGCCGACATCGTCGATCGCGGCGTGATGCTGACGGGCGGCGGCGCGCTTCTGGGCGATCTCGACCTGGCGCTGCGCGAGCAGACCGGCCTCGCTGTCTCGATCGCCGATGACAGCCTCAACTGCGTGGCACTGGGCACCGGCAAGGCGCTGGAATTCGAGAAACAGTTGCGCCACGCGATTGACTACGACAGTTAACCGGCCCACCTTTTAGCCAAAAGGGGTTGCCAGTGGCCAGCGACCGCGGACAGAGCGATGATTACCGGGGCCCGCTGAGGCGATTGCTCCTCGGCGTCCTGCTTGTCTGCCTCGTGGGCGTTTTCCTGGTCTGGCGGATCGACAGCCCCCGCGTCGAACGCTTCCGCGCTCAGGTGGTGGACCGGGTGGTTCCCTCGATGGACTGGGCCATGGCGCCGGTCACCGGCGCGGTCAGGATTCTGCGGGATTTCCAGTCCTACCAGCGCATGTACCAGCAGAACCGCGAGCTGCGCCGCGAGCTTCAGCAGATGAAGGCGTGGAAGGAGGCGGCGCTGCAGCTCGAACAGGAGAACGCCCGCCTGCTCGACCTCAACAACGTGCAGCTCGACCCGCGGCTGACCTACGTCACCGGCGTGGTGATGGCCGACAGCGGCTCGCCCTTCCGGCAATCGGTGCTGCTCAACGTGGGCGCGCGCGACGGCATCATGGAGGGCTGGGCGGCGATGGACGGGCTGGGCCTCGTCGGGCGCATCTCGGGGCTGGGGCGCAACACCGCGCGGGTGATCCTGCTCACCGACACGTCGAGCCGCGTGCCGGTGACGATCCAGCCCACCGGGCAGCGCGCGCTGGTGATCGGCGACAACTCGCCCGCGCCCCTGCTCGATTTCATCGAGGACCCCGAGCAGGTGCGCCCCGGCGACCGGGTGCTCAGTTCCGGCGATGGCGGGGTGTTCCCGGCGGGGCTCGCCGTCGGACAGGTGGTGGCCGACCCCGGCGGACGGATGCGCGTGCGCATCGCCGCCGATTACGAGCGGCTCGAATTCCTGCGCGTGCTGCGCAGCTACGATCACGAGCAGATCGGCGAGCCCGGCGACCTGATCGCGCCCGCGGCACCCGGACCCGCCCCCGCACCGCGCGCGGCAGCGGAG
>Ga0102929_1001285_pt1 | contig 14939 bp, 15 predicted proteins | sample SalPonR1_B_D2_MG_FD_78510 | JGI IMG/M metagenome (GOLD analysis project Ga0102929, IMG submission 78510) | Salt pond soil microbial communities from South San Francisco under conditions of wetland restoration - Salt Pond MetaG R1_B_D2_MG | ecosystem: Environmental > Aquatic > Marine > Intertidal... | reverse complement strand
GTTCGCGCAGCACGATCCAGACCCAGAGCGGGCCGAGCACGGTCTCCAGCAGCAACACGAGGCTGACATTCACCGAGGCGGTGAGGCGCGAGGCTTCGGACATCAGGTAGAAGGACAGCGGCAGCACGACGAAGCTTGCCGTCGCGATGGCCCATGTCGTGCCGGACCCCATCTCGGTCGGGGTGGTCAAGGCAAAGCCGCTCAGCCCGGCCAGCAGCGACCCGGTGCCCACGGCGGTGAGCAGCGGCAAGTCCGGGTTGTGGCGCAGCAGCGTGAAGCTCAGCGCCAGGCTGAGCGCCACGCCTAGGCCGAAGGCCACGCCGAACAGGGCAGTGGCGCTGAAGGCCAGATCGGTCTTGCCGGACATCGCCAGAAGCACACCCGCGATCACCGCGACGATGGTGATCCATGTCGCCGGGCGGGTCGGATGCCGGTAAAGCAGCCACGACAGCAGCGCCGCCCAGATCGGGACGGTGGCGACGGCGATCAGCACCAGCGCCACCGGCGCCATCGCGATGGCGGGTGCAAAAAGCGCGGCATTGGCCCATTGCGCCAGCACCAGCCCGACACCTGCCCCCGAGACAAGGCGCGGCAGCAGGCGCATCTGGCCGGTCAGCGTGGCGGCGACGAGAAACAGCGTTCCCATCGCCAGTCCCCGCCACGCGACAAGGGGGGCGGCGTCCAGCCCGGACATGCGGATGAGAAGTGCGTCCGGTGTCAGGATCAGGACACCGGTACACGCCAGAAGAAGACCCTTCATGAAGGTACGTCGGGATCAGCTGTAAAGCGGCTGCACCCCCATCTGCATATGCAGCGCGTTCACCGTGGGCTGGTCAAGATCCATCGCGCGCGCCAGCGCGTCGAGATATTGCGCCTCGGGCTGGGTATCGAGCCGGATCGTCATGAGCGAGGCGGAATAGACCTGGCTGCGCAGCGGTGCCGGCGTGTCGCCGGCCAAGGCGTCGACATCGACCGGCGCGGCAAGCTGGTCCTGCACGAAGGCGATATCCTCGGCATCCGCATCCTCGCCCACGGTGTCGAGGATCTTGGCGCGTTCGGCCTCGTCGATGCCGCCGTCGCTTTTCGCGGCCTGGATCATCGCACGCAGCATGAGCGCGGCGGTCTGTTCCGCTTCGGGCCCGGCTGCGCCGGACTTGGAGAACTGGTCGAGCATGCCCCCCATGTTCTTGCCGCCCATCGCCGCCATGCCGCCGGCGGCCGCCAGGATGCCCGCCAGACCGGCACCGCTGCCACCACCCAGCGAGGACAGAAGGCCGCCGCTGTCGCCACCGGTCCGGTCGCCGGTCTGGCTGGAACCGCCGCCCATCATCGACGACAGGTCGAGCCCGCCCGATTGCAGCTTTTCCATGATCCCGGCAAGCGGATTGCCGTCGCCGGAGCCGCCCATCATGCCGCTCATCTGGGCCTGCATCTTGGCGAGCGGGTTGTCCCCTTCGACCTGGGCCCCACCCATCAGACCGCCAAGGCCCTTGCCGCCCGACAGGTGATCCACGCCGCGCGCTGTTGCATACCCGATGGCCACCTTGGCCAGTGTTCCCATGAGACTCATATCGTTACTCCGTCGTCCTGATTGCCGTGATCGCAGTCAGGATGCCCGATTCGTCCGGCGGATGTGGAAAAACCTTTGCGTCCGGTAACTCGGCGCGGGGAGGCACGCGGCGATTTCCGCTTGACCCCGACTGCTGCGGAGTGTCCCTGACGGCCATGGAGCGCAAGGATGCAATCGATCTGGCCGGGGCGACGGGGCTGGTGCTGTTCGCCACGATGCTGGCGTTCAACCAGGTGGTCATCAAGGTCACGAATGACGGGTTTGCCCCGGTCTTCGCCGCCGGAGTGCGGTCCGTGCTGGCCCTGGGCGTGCTGGGAGTGTGGCTCTGGCTGCGCAAGCGCAGGTTGGACGGGCTGCGGCGGACATTCTGGCCGGGGATGCTTCTGGGCGGGTTTTTTACCATCGAGTTCATCTTCCTCTTCACGTCGCTTGACCTGACCACGGTGTCGCGCGCCTCGATCCTGTTCTACTCGATGCCGGTCTGGCTGGCGGTGATCGCGCATTTCGTTCTGCCCGGCGAGACCCTGTCCTGGCGGCGGGTGCTGGGCCTGGTGCTGGCGATGGCGGGGGTGATCTGGGCGCTGTTCGACCCGCAGTCGCGCCAGGCCGGGAGCGTGCTGGGCGACGCTCTGGCGCTGCTTGCGGCGTTTTCCTGGGCCGGGATCGCCCTGACCGTGCGGCTGACAAAGGTGTCCGAGCTGAACCCCGAAGGTCAGCTGTTCTGGCAGTTGTCGGTGTCGGCGGTGGGTCTTCTGGCCGTGGCGCCGCTGTTCGGCGAGCTGATCCGGGTGCCGACCGCCGTGCATTTCGCCGGGCTGGGGTTCCAGGCGATCTGCGTGGCGAGCCTCGGCTTCCTGTTCTGGCTGCGGCTGATGACGATCTATCCGGCCTCGAACATCGCCGCGTTCAGTTTCCTGTCGCCGGTGCTGTCGGTGGCGATGGGGTGGCTGCTGCTGGACGAACCCGTGGGCCCCGGCCTTGTCGGCGCGATGTGTCTTGTCGCCGCCGGTATCGTGCTGATCAACCTGCGGCGCAAGCCGAAGGCTCAGGTACCGCAGAACGTGGCCTGAACCACCTCGTCGGGTTTCGGTGGCTGGCGCAGGTCGGCATGGTCCGGATGATCGGCATAGGGCGCGGCATAGGCGCTGTTCAGCCGGTGGAACGGGGCGTCATCGCCGGCAACGGCGGAGGCGATCATGTCCTCGATCCGGTGGTTGCGCGGGATCAGCACCGGGTTGGCGGCGCGCATCAATTCCTGCGGGTTTGCTTCGTGCGCGATCCGCGTCTTCCACGCCTCGGTCCATTGGTCGAACCCGGTGGGGTCGCTGAACTGGTCACGCGCGGTGCCCTCGATCAGGCCGCGGAACGTGTTGGTGAAATCCGCCTCGGAGATCTCCATCAGCGTCAGCAGGTCGGTGATCAGCCGCGCATCTTCGGGCGTCGGGTCCGCGATGCCGATCTTGGCGGCGAACCGCGTCAGCCATGCGCGGCGGATCATTTCCGGCATGGTGTGGATTTGCGCGGTGAACGGCTCGACCGCCGCTTCGGGGTCGGGCATCAGCGACAGGAGCGCGGTGGCCAGTTGCGCCATGTTCCACACGATGATGTCGGCCTGCGCGGCATAGCTGTAGCGCCCGAAGCGGTCGATCGACGAGTAGACGGTTTCGGGATGGTAGCTGTCCATGAAGGCGCAGGGGCCGTAATCGATGGTTTCGCCCGAGATGCTGCAATTGTCGGTGTTCATCACGCCGTGAATGAAGCCGAGGCTGAGCCAGTGCGCCGCCAGCGCCGCCTGTCGCTGCATGACGGCGTTCAGGAAGGTCGCGGGATCGGTTGCGTCGGGATAATGCCGGGCGACCGCATAGTCGAAGAGCGTTTGCAGCGCCTTGGTGTCGCCCCGTGCGGCAAAGACCTGGAACGTGCCGACGCGCAGGTGGCTTTGCGCCACCCGGGTCAGCACGGCGCCGGGCAGGGGCTGTTCCCGTACGACCCGCTCGCCGGTCCGTACGGCGGCCAGCGCGCGGGTGGTCGGCACGCCAAGCGCGTGCATCGCTTCGCTCACCACGTATTCGCGCAGCACAGGCCCCAACCAGGCGCGCCCGTCGCCCATGCGGGAATAGGGCGTGCGACCCGATCCCTTGAGCTGAATGTCGCGGCGGATGCCATCGGTGCCCACGGTCTCGCCCAAGAGCACCGCGCGCCCGTCGCCAAGCTGCGGGTTGTACTGGCCGAACTGGTGGCCGGCATAAAGCTGTGCCAGCGGCGATGCGCCTTCGGGCAGGGCATTGCCGGCGAACACGTCCGCGAGGTTGGGATCATCCAGCCCGTCGATGCCCAGGTCGTGCGCAAGCGGAGCGTTGATCGCAATCAAGGACGGTGCTTTCACGGGCTCGGGGGTTACCCGGGCGAAAAAGCCGTCGGGCAGGGTGGCGTAGCTGTTGTCGAAGGGAATCTGCAAGGTCATGTCCCCGATATAGGGACGGTGGTCCTGCATCACCAGTGGCTTGCCTTTGTCAGATCGGCGCTAGCCTCAAAGGGAGGTGGCAAAAAGGAGGTTTCCGGAATGGCAGCATCGAATACATATGGCATGACGTTGAAGGATCGCCCGGAGTTCGCGTCCAAGCCCAAACCGCTGTGTTTTTCTCCGACGGCGACGGTGGCAGAGGCCGTGGCCGAGATGAGCGAAAAGAACTTCGGCTCCGTGGTGATCGTCGACAAGGACGAGAAGGTCATCGGCATCGCCACGGAGCGCGACGTGATGAAGAAGCTGGTGAATGCGGGCAAGGACGCCAAAAGCACCACATTGGCCGATATCATGACCAAGGATCCAAGGATGGCGCGCGCCACGGATGACGTGGTCGACTGGCTGCGCATCATGTCGAATGATCGTTTTCGCCGCTTGCCGGTTGTCGATGACGAGGGCCGCATCATGGTGATCTTCACCCAGGGCGATTTCGTCAGCTACACGTGGCCGGACCTGATCTTCCAGGCGAAGGAGCTGGCCAAGGCCAGCGTCGGGCGCAATTACCCGGTCTGGCTCATCGGCGGGGGGATCATGCTTTACTCGATCCTGATGATCATCGTGGTGTCGTCGATCGGCTGACCGTCACAGCTCGCGGGACATGTAGGCATAGCCCTCGCGGGTGAAGAACTTGCTGCGCTGGTAAAAGCGCTTGAGGGTCTCGTCGGTCTGATCGGCCTCGATATGCAGTGCGCGGATGCCGCCCTCCTTGAGCGCCTTTGCCAGCCCGTTGAGCGCATCCGATCCCATGCCGCGATTGCGCACGGCGCTGCGGACGAACAATTCGTCCACGATGGCATCCATGCCGCCGTATTCGACCGACCAGCCGAAGGACACCACGACATAGCCGACCGGGGCACGGCGCGGACCGATCAGCCAGATCGCGCCATGCGGGCTGCCCTGCAAGAGCGGCAGGATCGCGTCGTGCTGGTGTTCGGGCGTCGTTCCAAATTTCTGGTGCTCATGGAACGCGGCCACCAACGGCAAGAGCCTGGGAAGGTCCTCGGGCGTGGCCAGATGCAGCGATCTCATAGCCGGGCCAACCGATCGGTGAGCAGGGTGAAGAAGCCCTCCGCGTCGATGTCGCCCATGAAGGTCGCGTTGGCCGGACGATCCGTGACGCCCCACCAGTCGGCCACCGTCATGCCGAGGGTCAGTTCGGACTGGGTCTCGATCTCGACATTGATGTGCCGCCCGGTGAAAAGCCCGGGCTGGATCAGGTAGGCGGTCACGCAGGGGTCATGCAGGGGCGCGCCTGCGCTGCCGTATTTTTCCTTGTCGAACCGTTCGAAGAAATCCGTCATCTCGGCCACGGCCACGCCGACCGGTGTGCCAAGATTGCGGAATGCGTCGTTGCGCGCCGGTGTGACCAGCGCCTTGTGGGTCACGTCGAGCGGCATCACCGTGATCGGCGCGCCGCAGTCGAAGACCACCTTGGCGGCTTCGGGATCGACATAGATGTTGAATTCGGCCGCGGGCGTGATGTTGCCGACTTCGAAATAGGCCCCGCCCATCAGCACGATCTCTTCGATACGCTCGGCGATATCGGGCGCGCGTTGCAGCGCCACCGCGATATTCGTGAGCGGCCCGAGCGGACAGAGCGTGACCGTGCCCTTCGGTTCGGCGCGCAGCGTCTCGATGATGAAATCGACGCCGTGCTGGTCCTGCAGGGGCATGGTGGGAGCGGGCAGGGTGGGCCCATCGAGCCCGGTCTTGCCATGGACGTGCTCGGCGGTGACCAGCTTGCGCATGATCGGCGCGTCATGGCCCGCAAACACCCTGGTCTCGGGCTTGCCCGCCAGTTCGCACACGATCCGCGCGTTCTTTTCCGTCAGCGCGAGAGGCACGTTGCCGGCAACGGCGGTGATGCCCAGAAGGTCGATCTCGTCAGGGGACGCGAGGGCGAGGAGGATCGCGACGGCGTCGTCCTGGCCGGGGTCCGTGTCGATGATGATTTTGCGGGGTGCCATCGAAAACTCCTTGAATGGCCGCGTCGTGACATGGGGCAGGCCCGGGATCAAGCGCGTTGATCCGGTGCGGGCGGGGCCTTGCGGTTTTCCGCGGCAACCGGATTGCAGTGCTGTTTGTGGCTGCTAGACTGCGGCCAGTCGTTGCGAAATTCGTTTACATCTGTGTCGTTAGCGCTAACAAAGCGACCAACGAAGCAGAATCGGAAGGACCGCACCATGGTGTCTCGCGTTATTCCCGTCGATCCGTTTGACCTTGTCATCTTCGGAGGGACCGGCGATCTTGCCCGACGCAAGATCCTGCCAGGCCTGTTCCGACGGTTCTGCGCCGGCCAGATGCCCGCAGGATCACAGATCATCGGCGCGGCCCGGTCCGAGATGGAAGACGGCGAATACCGCGACATGGTGGCCGAGGCGATCAACGAATTCGGCGGTGGCCGCGACTGCGAAAGCGGCACGCTGAACGCCTTCCTGGACGCCGTGTCCTATGTCACCACCGACGCCAGGGGTGAGGACGGCTGGGTCGAGCTGAACGGCAAGATGCGCGACGACAGGGTGCGGGCGTTCTACTTTTCGGTCGGACCCGCGCTGTTTGGCGATCTGGCGGAACGCCTGCACACCTTCGGCATGGCAACGCCCGAAAGCCGGATCGTGGTGGAAAAGCCGTTCGGCCATGATCTGGAAACCGCGCGGGCGCTGAACGCGACGCTGGCCAAGCATTTCGACGAAACCCAGATTTACCGGATCGACCATTATCTGGGCAAGGAGACGGTGCAGAACCTGATGGCGGTGCGCTTTGGCAACATGCTGTTCGAGCCTCTGTGGAACGCGCAATATGTCGACCACATCCAGATCACCGTGGCCGAAACCGTGGGCGTGGGGGGGCGCGGCGGGTATTACGACAAGTCCGGCGCGATGCGGGACATGGTTCAGAACCACCTGATGCAACTGCTGTGCCTGATCGCGATGGAGCCGCCGGCCAAGTTCGAACCCGATGCGGTGCGGGATGAAAAGCTCAAGGTGATCCGCGCGCTCGAGCCGGTGGATTGGCACCATATCGTGCGCGGCCAATATGGTGCGGACAGGAACGGTCCGAGCTACCGGCAGGACGTGGAAGACCCGAAATCGCGCACCGAGAGCTTTATCGCCATGAAGTGCCACATCTCGAACTGGCGCTGGGCGGGGACGCCCTTCTACCTGCGGACCGGAAAGCGGCTCAAGGCGCGGGCGTCGGAAATTGCCGTGGTGTTCAAGGATGCGCCACATTCGATCTTCGGTGCCGATGCCGGGCGGCATCGCAACGTGCTGGCGATCCGCTTGCAACCGAACGAGGGCATGACGCTTGACGTGACGATCAAGGAACCGGGGCCGGGGGGCATGCGCTTGCTCGATGTGCCCCTGGACATGAGTTTCGCCGAGGCGCTTGGACCGGATGCCGAAGAGGCGCCTGACGCCTACGAGCGGCTGATCATGGACGTGATCCGCGGCAACCAGACCCTGTTCATGCGCGGCGACGAGGTCGAGGCGGCCTGGGCCTGGACCGATCCGCTGATCGAGGGCTGGCAGGCGCGCAACGACGTGCCCAAGGAATACGACCCCGGAAGCTCGGGGCCCGAGGACGCGCTGATGCTGATGCATCGGGACGGGCGCAAATGGCGGGAGGTGAAACCATGAGTTATGACTTTCAAACCTATCCGGACCGCGAGATGCTCGCGATGGATCTTGCGAACCAGCTGGCGGGCGATCTGCGGATGCTTCTCAAGCACGAGGACCGCGTTGTTCTGGCCGTGCCGGGCGGCACGTCGCCGGGGCCGGTCTTTGACGATCTCTGCGCCGCCGATCTCGACTGGAGCCGTGTCGACGTCATGCTGACCGATGAACGCTGGGTGCCCGAAGATGATGAGCGCTCCAACACCCGCCTGATCCGGGAACGGCTGCTGGTCGAGCGCGCGGCGGCTGCGCGGCTCTTGCCGCTCTACGTGGCTGCGCACGAACCCGAAGACGTCCTGGCCGAACTCGAAGCGCAGATCGTCGACAAGCTGCCGCTGGCCGTCGTGCTTCTTGGGATGGGCACGGACATGCATTGCGCCTCGATCTTTCCGGGAGCCGACCAGCTGGCAAGGGCACTGGACCCGAGCGGGCCGATCCTCGTGCCGATGCGCGCGCCGGGAGCCCCCGAGCCGCGCATCACGCTCAGCGCGCGGGTGCTCAACGATGCCATACGCAAACACGTGTTGATCTACGGCACGGAAAAGCGCGAGGTGCTGGAGAGCGCGCGTGGGAAACTTCCGGAAGAGGCTCCGATCAATGCCGTGATCGACGAGGCCACGGTGCATTGGGCGGAGTGAGAGATATGTGGGACGCAGTGAAGCAGGCGGCGGAGTCGGGGCGGGACAGGTCCATTCTCGGGCTGTTCGCCGAGGACGAGAGCCGCGCGGAGAGCTTCAGCGTCAGCGCGCTCGACCTGCTGTTCGACTATTCGAAGACGCAAATCGACGCCGCCACCCGCGACGTGCTGATCGACCTTGCCGCAGCGGCGGATGTCGAAGCGCGGCGCGACGCGATGTTCGCGGGCGCGAAGATCAACGACACAGAGGGCCGCGCGGTTCTGCATACGGCGTTGCGGAACCTCGATGGCGACGCGGTGCTGGTCGACGACACGGACGTCATGCCGGATGTGCTGGACACGCTGGCCCGGATGGAAACGGTTGCGGACGAAGTCCGTGCGTCGGGCTTCACCGACGTGGTCAATATCGGCATCGGCGGATCGGATCTTGGCCCGGCGATGGCCTATCTGGCCTTGTCGCCCTATCGCGACGGGCCGCGGTGTCATTTCGTCTCCAATGTCGATGCCGCCGACATCACCGACACGTTGCGCGGCTGCGATCCGGAAAAGACGCTGTTCATCGTCGCCTCGAAGACCTTTACCACGATCGAGACCATGACCAACGCCCGCACCGCGCGGGCCTGGTTGCAGGACCATGGCGTGAGCACCGACGGACGCTTCATCGCGTTGTCATCGAACGCCGAGGCTGCGGCGGAATGGGGCATCCCCTCCGAGCGTGTGTTGGGATTTGCCGATTGGGTCGGCGGGCGCTATTCGATGTGGGGCCCGATCGGCCTGTCGCTGATGATCGCCATCGGACCGGTTGGGTTCCGGGCGTTCCTGCGCGGCGGGCATGCGATGGACCGCCATTTCCGGGCGGCCGCGCTGCCCGAGAACATGCCGGTGCTTCTGGCGCTGGTGGGTATCTGGCACAATCAGGGCTTGGGCCATGCAACGCGCGCGGTTTTGCCCTATGATAACCGGCTGTCGCGGCTACCGGCGTATCTCCAGCAGCTCGAGATGGAATCGAACGGCAAATCAGTGGCGATGGATGGCGCGCCCCTGCCGGTCCATTCCGGGCCGGTCGTCTGGGGGGAACCCGGCACCAACGGCCAACACGCCTTCTACCAGTTGATCCACCAGGGCACGCGGGTTGTTCCCTGCGAGTTCATGGTGGCCGCCGAATGCCACGAGCCGGACCTGCGGCACCATCACGACCTGCTCATCGCCAATTGCCTGGCCCAGTCCGAAGCGCTGATGCGGGGTCGGTCTCTGGACGAGGCACGGGCGATCATGGAATCCAAGGGGCTGAGCGGGGACGAACTGGAGCGGCAGGCTCGGCACCGGGTGTTTCCGGGAAACCGGCCGTCGACCACGCTGATGATGCCGAAACTCACGCCCGAGATGCTGGGCCAGATCATCGCTCTTTATGAACACCGGGTGTTCGTCGAAGGGGTGATCCTCGGGATCAACTCCTTCGATCAGTGGGGGGTGGAACTTGGCAAGGAACTGGCGACGTCGTTGGGGCCGGTGGTCAGTGGCGATGCGCCGGCCGATGGCAAGGACGGCAGCACGCAGGCACTGTTGGGTTATGTGAAACGCCATTCCTGAGTGCGAAAGGGTCTGACGCGGTTTGCAAACCGCGTGTCCAAGCGCGTTCGAACGCGCTTGATCAAGGCGCGTCGACGCGCCTTTCCACCCCGTCAACCCGGTGGAAATGCTCAAGAACATGGGCCGGGATCGGCATGCGCCCACTGCCATCGGTGAAAAGAAGAACGATCACGCACTCAAAGCGCGCGCGCTTGGTCCCGCCGGACCAGATTTCCTGCAGCAGCGTGAAGCTCGTGTTGCGGTACCCGATGGTGCGTGTGGCAACCACGTAATCCTCGTCGGCGACCATCTCCTGCAGCCAGTCCATCTCGCCGCGTCGGATGACGATGCGGGGCTCGGCTGTGCCCTCCGCGTAGGTCGACAGCCCGACATGCTTGAAATACGCCACCCGAGCGCCTTCGCACCAGGTCAGGTAGGCCACGTTGTTGACGTGGTTCAGCGGGTCCAGCTCGGCGAAGCGCACCCGGTCGGCCAGCGCCAGCGTCCAGGTTTCTGGCAGCCCAAAGGCGCGTTGCTGATCCGGCGACAGCGGGGTGTGGTAGGGCAGGGCGATCATGTCCGGGCTTTGTCAACTGGCGCGTGGAATGTCAAACCCCGGCGGCGCGAGGGTGAAGCCCTCGAAGCGGAAGGCCGGGCTGACCGTGCACCCGACCAGGGTCCAGCCGCCAGTGCTGCGGGCGGCTTGCCAGTGGCCCGGCGGGACAATGATCTGCGGGCGTTGGTCGCCGAACAGGTCTGGCCCCAGAAGGTGATCCGTGGCTGGACCTGCCGAACCGGCTGCAATCGACAGCATCAGCGGTGCCCCGGCATAGTGATGCCAGATCTCGGTGGCGTCGACCTTGTGCCAGTGGCTGGTTTCGCCGTCGCCGAGCAGGAAATAGATGCAGGTGCCCGAGGGCCGGCCGGGTTCGTCGGCGATCCAGGTCTGGCGGTAATGGCCGCCCTCGGGATGCGGCTCCAGCGCCAGGAGTCGTATGATTTCATCCGCTTTTTTATCTTCCAGATCAGCGGGTAACATGTCGTTCCTCCTGCACCGGCCGCGCTCTTGTCACTTCGTTAACCACAGCTTTGCAGTCTTTGCGGCACGGAGCAATCGGGGAGCGTGCGCATGGCGCGGCAAGGACAGGACGTGCGCGCGATCGCGCTCGAGATCGTGGCACGCGAGGGCGGCTATGTGAACGACCCGGACGATCCGGGCGGCGCGACCAAGCATGGTGTCACGATTCACACGATGCGGCGCCTGGGGCTGGACCTGACCGGGGACGGTCAGGTGACCACCGCAGACGTTCGCCAGCTGACCGAGGCGCAGGCGGTCGAGATCTTCATCGACCATTATTTCACACGACCGCGAATCGCGGATTTGCCCGAGGCGCTGCAACCGACGGTTTTCGACATGTATGTCAACGCGGGGGGCAACGCGGTGAAGATCCTGCAACGCCTGTTGGGCAAGATGGGCTTCGACGTGGCCGTGGACGGGGTCGTCGGTCCAAGGACGATCGCGGCGACCGCCCGCGCCTCGGGCGTTGCGCCGGATCATATCATGGATGCCTACGGGATCGAGCGGCGGAACTATTATTTCGCGCTGGCCGACCGTCGTCCGGCCAGCCGCAAATACGCGCGCAGCCGCAAAGGTGGCAAAGGCGGCTGGATCCGCCGCGCCGAGACCTTCATCGCGGCTCGGTATCATATGTCGGCAGAGGCATTTCAGCAAAGGGTCGCGGCATGGGATTGATCGAACAGGTGTTCTCGTTGGTCTTCGGTTCGGGGCGCAATGTCTTGCGGGACACCGCAGAAGTGTTCCGTCCCAACGCCGAAGCGCAGGCCCGCCGCGAGCACGATCGGTACGGCGCGTCACTGAGCCAGTTCGCTGCGGAATTTCATGCGCCGCAGCGGGGCTGGTTCGACCGGCTGATGGATGCGCTCAACCGTGTTCCGCGTCCGGCGATGGCGCTGGGGACGCTGGCGCTTTTCGTCGCGGCGATGGTCGATCCGGTCTGGTTCTCGGAGCGCATGGAGGGACTCGCGCTGGTGCCCGAGCCGCTCTGGTGGCTGCTTGGGGCCATCGTGAGTTTCTATTTCGGCGCGCGACACCAGGCAAAGGGACAGGAATTTCGGCGCGATCTGGCCAATCGCGTGGCCGTGGCTGCGCCGGACATGCCGCGCCGCGCCGACATCATGCCTGCCGAACCGGAACCGACAGGGCCGGTGCAGGCCGATGGCAATGCCGCGCTGGAAGAATGGCAGAGGCTCCGGCGCGGTGGCTGAGCCCGCTGCTTGCGACAATGTGAACCGCGCCCGAGGCCGAAACCCGTTGGCCGTGGGCGTCGCTGCCCCTATAATGACGGGTATGGTTACAGAACTCGGTCATTTCGCCCTCATCCTCGCGTTTCTCGTCGCGATCGTGCAATCCGTTGTCCCGATGGTGGGCGCGCATAAACGCTGGCCGGGGTGGATGGCGGTGGCCGAACCGGCGGCGACCGTTCAGTTCCTGTTGACGGGTTTTGCCTTCGTCGCGTTGACCTACGCCTTCGTGACCTCTGACTTTTCGCTGCGCCTCGTCTGGCTCAACAGCCATTCCGCCAAGCCGATGATCTACAAGATCAGCGGTGTCTGGGGAAATCACGAGGGATCGATGCTGCTCTGGGTGCTGATCCTGACACTGTTCGGCGCCATGGCGGCGTGGTTCGGCAAGGGATTGCCGCCTACGCTGCGCGCGCGGGTTCTTGCGGTGCAGTCCGCCGTGGCCGTCGCGTTCTTTGCCTTCATCCTGTTCACGTCGAACCCTTTCATGCGCCTTGCTGTGCCGCCCTTTGACGGTCAGGATCTCAACCCGCTGTTGCAGGATCCCGGCTTGGCCTTCCACCCGCCGTTCCTGTATCTGGGCTATGTCGGCCTCAGCATCTGCTTCAGCTTTGCCGTCGCCGCCCTGATCGAGGGTCGGGTCGATGCGGCTTGGGGCCGGTGGGTGCGCCCGTGGACCCTGGCTGCGTGGGTTTTCCTGACCATCGGCATCGCCCTTGGATCGTGGTGGGCCTATTACGAACTGGGTTGGGGTGGTTTCTGGTTCTGGGATCCGGTCGAGAACGCGTCCTTCATGCCGTGGTTGCTGGCAGCTGCCTTGCTGCACTCGGCCATCGTGGTCGAAAAGCGCGAGGCGCTCAAAAGCTGGACCATCCTGCTGGCGATCCTGGCTTTCGGGTTCTCGCTGATCGGCACGTTCATCGTGCGGTCGGGGCTTCTGACGTCGGTGCATGCCTTCGCCAATGACCCGGAACGCGGCGTGTTCATCCTGATGATCATGGTGTTCTTCACGGGCGGCGCGCTCACGCTCTTTGCCGCGCGGGCCAGCACGATGGAGGCCAAGGGCGTCTTCGGCGTCGCCAGCCGCGAAAGCGCGTTGGTCGCCAACAACGTGATCCTTGCCGTCAGCTGTTTCGTGGTCTTCGTTGGAACCATGTGGCCCGTCGTGGCCGAGATGTTCTTCGACACCAAGCTGAGCGTCGGCGCGCCGTTCTTCAACATGGCCTTCACGCCGTTCATGGTGGTGCTCGGGCTTCTCTTGCCACTGGGCTCGATGCTCAGCTGGAAACGGGCCAAGCTTCAGCGATCGCTGAAACAGCTGCTGCCGGGGTTCATCCTGAGCGTTCTGCTGCTGGGCCTTTTCTGGACGATGCAGACCGGCACCAGTCTTTTGGGGCCTGTCGGTGTGTTCCTGGCATCCTGGGTGATCTCGGGCGCCGTGCTCGACCTGATCAACCGCACCGGCAAGAACCGCGACCTGTCGCGCCTGCTGCGCCTGCCGCGCTCCGACTGGGGCAAGGCGACCGCCCATATCGGCTTTGGCGTGACCATGGTGGGCATTGCCGGACTGATGGCCTGGCAAGAGGAAGACATCCGCGTGGCGCAGATCGGCGAACCGTTCCAGGTGGGCGCCTTCGAGCTTGAGCTCCAGGACGTCAACGAGGTGCGGGGGCCGAACTACTTCTCGACCATGGGAGACGTGGTGGTGCGTCAGGATGGCGAACAGATCGCGGTCCTCAACCCGGAAAAGCGCAATTATCCCGTGGCGCAGATGCCGACGACCGAGGCGGCGATCGACTACCGCTTCCTGCGCGACATCTACGTGGTGATCGGCGATGAACAGGACAATGGCGGCTGGGTCATGCGCACCTACATCAAGCCGCTGGCGAACTGGATCTGGGCCGGCTCGATCCTGATGGCGCTTGGCGGGCTTCTGTCCCTGTCGGATCGGCGCTACCGCGTGGCGGCCGGGGCACGTCGTCAGGCGGCGGCACCGCAGGGGGTACCGGCGGAATGACGACGTTTCTGCGGATCCTGCATGCCCACGCAAGGCAGCTTGCGCTGATCCTGTGCCTGGCCATGTCCGTTCCGATGGCCATGCCAGCCCTTGCTGTTCAACCCGACGAGGTGCTGGACGACCCGGCGCTGGAACAGCGCGCACGGGACCTGTCCAAGGGCCTGCGCTGCGTCGTCTGTCAGAACGAAAGTATCGACGAATCGAATGCCGACCTGGCGCGCGAACTGCGCCTCGTGGTGCGTGAGCGCCTGGTCGAGGGCGACAGCAACGAGGAAGTGCTGGACTACCTTGTCGCACGGTATGGCGAATTTGTCCTGCTCAAGCCGCGCACCGATGGCTGGAACATGATCCTCTGGCTTTCGGGGCCGGGGTTGTTCCTGATCGCGCTCGGGGTCGGGGCGGGCTATATCCGCAGCCGGTCAAACGCCGTCGCGCCGACGGAAGCAGGGCTCTCGGCCGATGAAGAGGCGCGGCTTAAGGAAATCCTGAAAGACACGTGAATGGCAGATGCCGTGACGCGGCGTTGACCTTTGCCAAACCGGGCGCTTGTGTGTTTGATGCGGTCAACATCTTTCAGGAGTGCCCGGCGCATGAATTACGAGACCATCACCTTCGACATCACGGAC
>Ga0102929_1001279_pt1 | contig 14965 bp, 15 predicted proteins | sample SalPonR1_B_D2_MG_FD_78510 | JGI IMG/M metagenome (GOLD analysis project Ga0102929, IMG submission 78510) | Salt pond soil microbial communities from South San Francisco under conditions of wetland restoration - Salt Pond MetaG R1_B_D2_MG | ecosystem: Environmental > Aquatic > Marine > Intertidal... | reverse complement strand
CGAAGGAAGCGAGCGCGCGCCCAAATGGCTTGCCTTGCTGAGCTTTGCCGCTGGCGGCTGGCTTCTGATGTGGATCGACAGGGTGTTGTCGCGCAAGGGCGGCAAGGCCGCGCAGTTCACCGCGATGATGCTTGATTATCTACCCGAGGCGATGGCCCTGGGGGCGATGCTGGCCGATCAGGCGGCCACCGCGACGCTTCTTGCCCTGATGATCATGCTTCAGAACATCCCCGAGGGGTTCAATGCGTTCCGCGAGATGCAGCAGACCGGCAAGACGACCTCGTGGCATCTTCTGGCGCTCTTTGCCCTCATGGTGCCGCTTGGCCCTCTGGCCGCGACGGGGGGCCTTGTTTTTCTGGTGGATCAGCCTGCAACGCTGGGCGCGATCATGATGTTTTCAGCCGGAGGCATCGTTTACCTCATGTTTCAGGATGTCGCGCCACAGGTCCGGCTTGAGCGGCATTGGGCGCCACCGCTGGGCGGGGTTGCGGGGTTTCTTATGGGCCTTGCCGGGCATATCCTGCTGATCTGAGGGGTCAATCGCGGGTAAAGAGGATGAAACCGACGCCGGCGATGACCAGCGCACCGCCCATCAAGGTCTGCGGACCCGGCACTTCGCCAAGGAAAACCATGCCACCAACAACCGCAAAGAGCGGCAAAAGCAGCAGGAAGGGGGCCACCTGACTGACTGGATTGCGGCGCAGGAGCGTGTTCCAGAGACCATATCCAAACGCGGTCATGATCAGCCCAAGGTAAAGAACGGCGGACCATACGATCCAACCCGCCCCCTTGATCGCGGCGATCTGACCGCTTTCCACCAGCAATGAGCCGAGAAAAAGCTGAGGTGTGGCCATGACCGCGATCCATGCGGTGACGGTCAGGCCGTCGATCCCCTCGAGCCGTCGGATCATGGCCTGACCCACGGCCCAGAAAAACGCGCCGCCAACCACCATCAGCACCGAGGTCCAGGCGCTGGCGATCTGTGGCGCGCCGGAAATATACCATACGCCGACAAAGGCGAGCGCGATGCCCGCCCATTTTCGCCACCCCGGTGCCTCGCCCAGAAAGAGCGCGCCGATGATCACCAGAAACGGCACTTCAAGCTGAACGATAAGTGCGGCCGCCCCGGCATCCAGTTCCTTGAGGCCGGTGAAGGTCAGCCCGTATTGAAACCCGGCGGCGACGAACGCGATGCAGAACAGTGAGAGCAACTGCCCGCGTGGCATGCGGACAAACCAGATCAGCGCCAGCGCCGTGACTGAAAACCGAAAGGCCATCAAAAGGATAGGTGGGAAATGCGCGATTGCCGCCTTGGCAAACACAAAGCCCATACCCCAGACCAGCGCAACCATGACGCCAAGCGAGATATCAAGCGGCGTCAACCCGAGGGGCGCGGGGGGTGAGGGGGCAATACGGCTCATGAGGGCGGACTGTAGTGGCGATTGCGGGATGCCGTCCAGTCAGGAAATCGCGAGGTTTCAAATCTTCCGCGACGCGCCGTTTGGCAATGACCAAGCTCAACCACATGCCGGGCGGTGTGGCACGAAAAGCCGCGCAAGCGCCTGCACATTCGCATGGGCCTGTGATACCGGTTGAGACCACCCGGCGTGCCAAGCATGGCCGAGAGTCCTTAGCGTTGTGTTAACCGGAGGCGCGTATGATCATTGTTGCGGGACTTGTTCTGGCCTTTGTCCTGATGTTGATCTTTTCGCGGCCGGATATGCGCCTTTGCCGATGGCGCAAGAACCGCGATGCCGGGCAGTGGCGCTGTGCCTATTGCGGTGCGGTTTGGGAGGGGCTTGAGCAGCCAAACCGCTGTCTTCGGCGCAAAAGCGACGGGACGGAAAAGTGATTTCGCGTTGACTTGACCGGCATTAGGGGCCATGTGCCCCCCAAGGCCATCGTCCCCCGCCGCGTGAGCGGGGCCGCCAGCAGCAATTGCAAAGGGCGCAGACGAAGGCATGTTTCACCGGGGTCCATATCACGCAGGATGCCAATGGAACGGGCGCGGCCCTTTCCATACCTGACGTACGTGCCCCTTGGGGCCATGGAACCGGCGTTGCCGGAAAAGGAAAAATTGTGAGTGATTTCAAAATGCTCGGTCTGTCCGAGCGACTGGTGACCCGTTTGACGGAAAACGGCATCACAGACCCTACCCCGATTCAGAACCGGGCGATCCCGGTTGCACTGGAAGGGCGCGACCTGATGGGCCTTGCCCAGACCGGAACGGGCAAAACCGCCGCTTTTGGTTTGCCATTGGCGCAGATCATGCTGACCGAACAGGTCAAGCCGGGACCGCGCGGCGTTCGTGGCCTTGTTCTGGCGCCGACCCGTGAGCTGGCCAACCAGATTTTCGAGAACCTTCTGATGTATCTGGGCAAAAGCCATCTGCGCCTCAATATCGTGGTGGGCGGTAAATCCATCGGAGCCCAGATCAAGCGGCTTGAGCGTGGCACGGATATTCTTGTGGCGACGCCGGGACGGCTTATCGACCTGATGGAGCGGCGCGCGCTCGACCTTGGGAACACCCGGTTCCTCGTGCTGGATGAGGCGGACCAGATGCTCGACCTCGGGTTCATCCACGCCCTGCGCAAGATCGCGGCAGTGTTACCTGCGGAGCGGCAGACCATGCTGTTCTCGGCGACGATGCCCAAGCAGATGAACGAGATCGCACAAACCTATCTGACTTCGCCCGTGCGTGTGCAAGTGTCGCCGCCGGGCAAGGCCGCCGACAAGATCACGCAATCCGTTCACTTCATCGCACAGTCGGAAAAATCCGGCCTTCTCAAGGAATTGCTGGGTGAGCACCGGGAGGAGCTGGCGCTTGTCTTTTCGCGGACCAAGCATGGCGCGGAGAAACTCAAGCGCAACCTGGAAAGCGCGGGTTTCGCGGCGGAATCGATTCATGGCAACAAAAGCCAAGGTCAGCGCGACCGCGCATTGAAGGCGTTCAAGGAGCGTGAGGCGCGGGTGCTTGTGGCGACGGATGTGGCAGCGCGCGGGATCGACATCCCGGATGTGCGCCATGTCTATAATTTCGATCTGCCGAACGTGCCTGACAGCTATGTTCACCGTATCGGACGGACCGCGCGGGCCGGTGCCGAAGGGCGCGCCGTGGCCTTCTGTTCGCCCGACGAGGCGGGGCTTCTGAAGGACATTCAGAAAATATTGAAGATGGATGTGCCCGTTGCCAGTGGCCGCCCGTGGGAGGGTGTGCAACCTTCTGCGAACAAAGGAAAACCTGCTAATTCACCGGGTAAGGGCCGTAGGCGCAGACCTGCCCGGGGTCGGGGCCACGAGCGCAAGGCCGGCTAAGGCTTTACAACCGGGCGGGGACTGGACAGTGTGGCGGCGCATCACCTGAGAGGAGCGCCGCCCGATGACCCGAGAGCCATCCGATGCTGCCCGTCGCCGTGCCGCCGTGCCGGTGATCTGCTATCCGAATGAAACGCTGCCGGATGTGCCGCTTGACCTTTATCGCCGGGCGCGTGCGAGTGCGCGCAAGGTGAGCGAGGCCGTGGCGGCCCCGCGTGACGCCTGTGCGTTTCAGGTCAAGGCGGGCCAGTTCTTTCGCATCACGAGCGTTGAGGGGCCGCAGGTCGGCGATCTGAACCTGTGGAGTGCGGAGACCCTCAGTGAGAGGTTTTATTCAGGAAAAACAAGGGCTTTGCATGGAACTCACCTGACGACAGGTGAACGCATGTGGTCATCCTTTCCGTATCTGCGGCCGATGGCCACGATCATCGAAGATACGCTGAACTGGTATGGCATGGATGAATTCGGGGGCTCGGTGCATGATGTGATCGGGACGCGGTGTGATCCTTATACGGGGACTCTGCTTTCCGGGTCACAGTATCATCATTGCTGTCACTCGAACCTGACCCGTGCGCTCGTTGAGGCGACAGGGCTTGAGCCGGAGGTCGCCGAGGCGGCTGTGCATGACGTTCTGAACGTGTTCATGTGCACCGGTTTTACACGCGACACGGGCCAGTATTTCATGAAGGCTAGTCCGGTGCGCCCCGGTGATTATATTGAATTCATTGCAGAAATTGATCTTCTTGGTGCGCTGAGCGCGTGCCCCGGCGGTGACTGTTCGGCCGAGCATTCGAGCGACACGGCGGCGTGCTATCCGCTGCTGGTGGAGGTGTTCGACCCCGAGGAGGGCGCCTTGGACGGATGGCAGCCACCTGCGCCCAACGCATACGACCGGAGCCACGGACTTCCCAAAGGTTAACGCGCCGCCCGGCACGTCGGTATTACGTCGGTAGTCACGTATGTATCGCGTCGGTGCCGGGCGAGTCGTGGCAACTGTGAAGCGGGCGCGCGCAGCCTCGCTTTTCGCGGTTAGCTCAGGACATCGCATGACGAAAAAAGGCCCCGGTTTTGAGCCGGGGCCTTTTCGATCTTTGGGAACGGTCGCGCGTCAGTGCGCGTGATGCTTGTCCCAGTCCTCGCGCTTGGGAAGCTGCTCGAACGTGTGTTCGGGCGGGGGCGAGGGCAGGGTCCATTCCAGCGTGTCGGCGTATTCGTTCCAGGGGTTCGCCTGTGTCACACGCGGACCGCGCAGAAGCGAGTAGGCGATGATGCCGAAGAAGAACACGAAGCTGGCGAAGGACAGGAACGCCCCCATCGACGACCACCAGTTCCACGGCGCGAACGCCTCGGGGTAGTCGATATAGCGGCGCGGCATGCCCTGACGGCCAAGGAAGTGCTGCGGGAAGAAGGTGATGTTCGCACCGATGAACATTGTCCAGAAGTGGAGCTTGCCCGCCCATTCAGGATACATCTTGCCGGTCATCTTGGGGAAGTAGAAGTAGATCCCCGCGAAGATGGCAAAGACGGCGCCGAGCGACATCACGTAGTGGAAGTGCGCCACGACATAATAGGTGTCGTGATAGGCACGGTCGACGCCCGCCTGACTAAGAACGATGCCGGTGACGCCGCCCACGGTGAAGAGGAAGAGGAAGCCGAAGGCCCAGAGCATCGGTGTCTTGAACTCGATCGAGCCCCCCCACATGGTTGCGATCCACGAGAAGATCTTGACCCCTGTCGGCACCGCGATGACCATCGTGGCCAGCATGAAGTAGCTTTGCTGGGTCAGGGACATGCCCACCGTATACATGTGGTGCGCCCAGACGACGAAGCCCAACGCGCCGATCGCGATAAGCGCCCAGACCATCGGCAGATAGCCGAAGATCGGCTTGCGCGAGAAGGTCGCGATGACGTGGCTGATGATGCCGAAGCCCGGAAGGATGATGATATACACCTCGGGGTGACCGAAGAACCACAGGATGTGCTGATACAGGATCGGGTCACCGCCGCCCGCCGGGTCAAAGAAGGTTGTCCCGAAGTTACGGTCGGTCAGCAACATCGTGATGGCCCCCGCGAGCACCGGCAAGCTGAGCAGGATCAGCCATGCGGTCACGAAGATCGACCACGAGAAGAGCGGCACCTTGAAGAGCGTCATTCCGGGCGCGCGCATGTTGAGGAAGGTGGTGATCATGTTGATCGCGCCAAGGATCGAGGACGCGCCCGAGACGTGGACCGCGAAGATGGCGAGGTCCATGGACATGCCCGCCTCGGAGGTGGAGAGCGGCGCATAGAGCACCCAGCCCACGCCCGAACCAAGCTGACCGTTGCCACCGGGCGACAGGAGCGAGGCGACACCAAGCGAGGTGCCTGCAACATAGAGCCAGAAGCTAAGGTTGTTCATCCGCGGGAACGCCATATCCGGCGCACCGATCTGAAGCGGCATGAAGTAGTTGCCGAAACCGCCGAAAAGCGCGGGAATCACCACGAAGAACATCATCAGCACACCGTGATAGGTGATCATGACGTTCCAGAGGTGCCCGTTTGGCGTACAGGCCGCAGAGCTGTCAGCGATGAAACGCGCCCCTTCGAGGCACATATACTGAACACCCGGCTCCATGAGTTCGAGCCGCATGTAAACGGTGAAGGCGACCGAGATCAGGCCCACGAAGGCCGACACGATCAGGTAAAGGATACCGATATCCTTGTGATTTGTTGACATGAACCAGCGGGTGAAGAACCCGCGGTCGTCGTGATGGTCGTGGCCGTGAATGGCTGCGTCTGCCATTTGATGCCTCCTGCTGACATTTGTGGCGGGTGAGCGACATGCACCCATGATCACTGGATGTTTTAGAGTGCAGTGAGGTGCGGGGCAATGTTCGAAATTGACGCACATCAAATAAATTGGCGCATCCGGCAAGAAGATCGCCCGCCCTTGTGAGCCAGAGCGCGAATCGGACGCGGCAAAGCGGGCCCGGGTCATGTCAAAGAATATGCATTTCGCGATCTGCAGAATGTCGGAGAAAAAATTCCCCGAGGTGTGGCTTTTTCTGGAACCCGGGGGCGGTTTGTCCGTTGTGGGCCCATAGGTTTTCACCAACGAGGACCGTGCGCCAAAAGGTGTGCGGACCTGTCCAAAGGAGGAAAGTAATGAAAAATCTTATGCTCAAGACCGTTTCGGTATTTGGCCTGACCGCCGCGATGTCGATGCCTGCCGCCGCGATGACCTGTGGCGAATTCGACGCCCTTAGCACGGATGAGCAGTTGGCCACGATGTATGACATGGGCGGCCGCGAAGGCGCGCGTCATGAACGTATGGGCAACGAATCCAACATGGGTGGCGACGATGAGGTGATCGTTGAAGATACCGGTGATACCGAAGGTGGTCGTGAGGGTGCCCGCGAAAGAAGGATGGGTGCCGACGTTATCGTGAAGATGCGCGAAATGTGCGAAGGCAACCCGGACGCGGACCTTGACGAAATCATGAACAGCAAGGAAATGCGCGGTTAATCCGAGTATTCCAGTTCAAAGAAACGGCCGCGATTTCGCGGCCGTTTTTTCGTGGCGCTGGCTCAGGAGGCGTCGTCTTCTTCGCCGTCCATCCCGGCGTCGTCATCGGACGCACCGAAAGTGGCGAGATAGGCTGCGACATCTTCGCTACCTTTTCTGAGGCGCAGGCTCATCTTGCTTCTGGCGCCATTGTCGTCGAGATAATCCTTAAGATAGGCGCGCGGATCCTTTACATATTCGGCCACTTCTTCCTTGGTCCAGACAAGACCCGCTTCGCCGGCTTCGACAAGGCTGTCGCCATAGCGGAACCCCTCGACAGTGCCGGCGGTCCTGCCGATGATACCATAAAGGTTGGGTCCGGTCCGGCCGCCCCGGACAATAGTGTCATCGCCATCAGCGATCATGTGACAGCTTTTGCATTTGCGGAAGGTTTTCTCGCCTTTCTCTGCATCGCCTTCGGCATGTGCGGGCAAGGCCAAAGCAAGGCTGGCGAGGGCGGGCGCGATGAGATGTTTCATGGGCTTCCTTTCTGAAGTCGTGACATCGGACGTTTCCAACTGGGACTATAGGCTGGTGACGCGGAAAGTGTAGCGGGGGCCGCCCCGGTAAAGTGTCGCAGGCATCTATCAGCCGGGTGACCTTAGCGCGCCTCGCGATGCAGATCGTCTAGATAGGACCGGGTGAAACTGGTGTATCCGGGCGCGGTTGTCACAAGGTGGTCGGCCATCAGCGTATTGAGCCGGGGCAGCCCATGGAAGGGCACATTGGGCAGAGTGTGGTGTTCGATATGGTAGGGCATGTTCCACGCGAGGAAGCGGATGACATGATTGGTATAGGTGGTCCGGGTGTTTTCCAGCATGTTCGCGACGAAGGCACAGCGGCCATGTTCGGCCAGAAGGTATAGCCGCAGAAAGGGCTGCCCCAGAAGCGCGGGCAGGAGCCAGACCCAGAACAAGAGCGGCGTGGCCAGCAGGCTGACTGCGACGAGTGCGTAGAGCGCGAGCATGATGCGTGCCTCGCGGCGGAGGCGCGGCAGGGCGCGGCGCGGCACATAGGCGCCCGGATCGTGGCCCTGAGCGTTGTGTAGCGTTTGCCGCGCCATCGCCCACCAGACAGGCAGCCCCGAGACGTGGATCACATAGGCACGCCAAGTGTCGGGCTTGCCCCCGGCAAGGAGTTCGGGATCACGCGCGGGATCGTTGGTGTGGCGATGGTGGGCAAGGTGAAAGTAGCGGAACCATTCGAAGGGTTGCAGGATCAGAAACCCGGCGGCCCGCCCCGCCCATTCATTGAGCCATGGGGTGCGAAAGGGCGTCTTATGGGTGCATTCGTGCTGTAAAGTGAAGAGAAAGCATATCGCGATGCCCTGCGCGACAAGCGCCGCTTGCCAGAGCCACCAGCCTTGGGCGATCCACACCGCGAAGCCCGCGATGAGGCCCATATGCCCGGCAAGATGCCAAAGCCCCGTCCGGTCATTGAGTTGACCAAGCTCGGCCAGTTTGCCGGCGGGGAGCGTGGAAATGAAGGCTTTGTGATCGGTCATGTCGCTTGCCGTTCGAGCATCGCGAGGTAATCAGAGACATACGCTTCTGCGGCGTCGCGATCGGGCGGACGGCCGATAAAGCACCGAAAATAGGGATCGAGATAGCCAAGCCGCTCGGGCCCCGGATCACAGATGCCAAGCGCATAATAGCTGACCTGCGTGAGATAGATCACCCGGGCGCGGATATACGCCTCGGGCTGTGCGAAGCCGTGCCGGATAAGGAAATCCGAGATGGCGGCCATGCGCGCATCGTCTTCGGCGCTGACCGCGCGGGCGACATGGGGCGCGTGGCGGGCCCAGTCGCGCACCGCCTGATCGAGCGCCGGATCGAAGCGGGTATGATCGACCCAGACCGAGAAGAGCGCGAGCAGCCCGCCGTCAAGGTCGCGCGCCCCGGACAACGCATAGAGCATGACGCCGGTATTGCGCGCGCGCCACCGCGCGATCATTGCCCCGAGCAGATCATCGCGATTCTCGAAATGCCAATAGAAGCTGCCGCGGGTGATGCCCAGCGCGCGGGACAGCGCGGTGATCTGCACCGTTTCGATGCCACCGGATTTCAGCAGGCCGATCGCGGCCTCAAGCCAGTCATCGCGGGTTTTGCGCAGGGCGCGGGGGGCGGTCAAGGGGGTGATCTCCAGACGGGTTCGGTGAAAACATGCAGGGGTGTATGTTTTCTGTCAAGACCGGTTTCAGGCGCGGGCCTTCTGTCGGGTTCCGAATATCTGGTGGCCTGATCGCTGCCCTCAGGGCTGTGATTTAAGGTGGTCGAGTGCGGCCAGAACCTCGGACGTATGCGTGTAGGCGAGCGCGTGGCCCGCCCCCGGAACGATAATGTTACGCGCCGAAGGGTTGAGCGAGGAGAGCTTGTCCGCGCCCGCGACCGGGATGATGTCATCCTCCTCGGCCCAGATCGCGAGCACGGGGATGCCGGCGTCGGCGATGGTTTGATGCTCTTCGTCAAGATCGTGATCAAGCGTGTGGTAGAGCGAGGACCAGACCGCGCCGACAAAGCCGCGATAGCGCAGTTCATTGAGTTGCAGATCAACAATGCCGGGGATCGAGCTTGTTTCGAGGTCGCGCTCGGCGCGGGTGGCGGCGCGGTAGGAGCGGGCATAAGACAGATGCATCAGCCATTGGCCCAACCGTTTGTGGTTGGTGACAAGCCGCGCGACCGGCCCGAGGTCGTGACCCAGCCCCGCCGGTGCCAGAAGCACCGTTTCATTGACATGGTTCGGGTCTCGCGCGGTGTATGCTGTGGCGATCGCGCCGCCCATCGAATACCCCAGAAGCGTCACCGGCCCGTCCGTCTTGAGCGCCGTGAGCAGGTGGGTGAGGTGATCGCAGAAGAATTCCAGATCCTGCGCGCCGCGTGGTCGGTCAGAATAGCCGCGGCCATAGTGGTCATAGGTCAGGACACGATACCCGCGCCCTGCAAGATGTGCGGCGATGGGGCCAAAGACGAAGCTTGGTGTTGTGAGGCCGTGAATGCAGACGATGACCGGCCCGCCCTCGGGGCCGTGCCACTGATAATGCGTCTTGCCGCGGGGCAGGTCCACAAAGGTGCCGGGGGCCGTGGCGCGTGCGCGATCGTCCATACGCGCGCGCAGCCAATCGCGCAGAAGCGGGGCATAGAGAAGCAATACCGCCGCTGCCAGCAGCCACCATATCATTTGCCGCTGTCCCGCCACGCATCGAGGATATAACGCGAGGTCATCAGGTCGAGATGGGCGCCGCCCCCGTTCTTGAACAGCGTGATTTCGTCATCGCTTTGCCGCGTGAATTTCCCGGGCTCGTAATAGTCGGCGATAAGGTCGTCACGGGCGATGGTGCCGGCTTCGAGCGGGGTCTTGATTTCACCGATATGGCCCGCGGTGGTATCGTAGCTGTCGACGAATATCCGCGCGCGATTGAGCGCCTCGTCATCCGCTTCGCGCATGTCCGGGCGGTAGGCGCCGATCAGGTCGATATGCTGACCCGGGCGGAACCATGCGCCTTTGAGAAGCGGTTCGGTGGACATGGTGGCCGAGGTGACGATGTCGGCGGCGCGCACCGCCTGTTCGAGGTCATCGGCCACAGTCAGACCCGGGCAATCCGCCGCCATGGCCTCGGCGTTGGCGCGGGTGCGGTTCCAAACTGTGAACCGGGCGTTCGGGAAGGCGGCGGAATAGGCTGCGAAAAGGTTGCGGCCCACGGTGCCCGCCCCGACGATGAGGATATTTTCACTGTCGGGCCGCGCCAGACGGGTGGCGGCATAAAGGCTGTCGCCCGCCGTTTTCCACTTGGTCACGAGGTGAAAGTCGATGAGCGCCTCGAGCGTGCCGTCGCTATTGGAATAGAGGCAGACCGCGCCATTGATCATCGGCTTGTCGGCCTTGGGGTTGCCGGGAAAGATCGTGGCGGATTTTACCGCAAGGCCCATCCCGTCGATCCAAGCCGCCCGCGACAGAAGCGTGTCGGGATCGCGATAGAGAAACGTATCTCCGATCTCGGCCTTGGGGAGGGTGTGCCCCGCCTTGAATGCGCGCGTCAGTGCCATCCAGTCGAGGTTGGCCTCGCCCTCGGTGAAGGGGATATGGGTGAAACTCATGTGATCTGCTCCTTGCTCAGTAGCTCATGTCCTGTCAGGCAATTGGCGAGGCCCTGCGGCGTTTCAAAGAGATGCGTGTGCCATCCCCGTGTCTGTGCAGTGGCGATGTTGTCGGCGCGATCATCGGTGAACAGGAGTGTTTCCGGTGGGAACCCGCAATCGGCCTCGACGGCGGCATAGATCGCGGGGTCGGGTTTGGCCATGCCCATCGCGCCCGAAATATAGCGCCGGTCGAAGACGCGCAGGAAAGGGAACTGCGCCTCCGAAAGGGGAAAGTTCTGGGCACCGAAATTCGACAGGGCGAAGACCGGCACCCCCGCAGATTTCAGCGCATGCAGGAGCCGCACCGAGCCGTCGATCGCAGGCTGGGCGATGTCGGTCCAGTTGTCGCGCAGGGCGCGGATCTCGGTGCTCCAGCCGGGGTTTTCGCGGGCCGCGTCTTCGAGTGTGTCGCCAAAATGCGCGCCAGCGTCGATCCGGTTCATCACGCTGTGAATGTCGACCTCACGGAAGAAGGCGGCGCTGTGGTCGGGGCCGAACCGCGCTTCGTAATATGCCTCGGGGTGCCAGCGGATCAGCACGTTGCCGATGTCGAAGATGACGGCGCGCACGGTCATTTGTAGACCCTCGTGCGGGGATCGGCCCGCCTCTGCCCGCGGGATTCGGCCCAGATGAGGAAGAGCCCCGAGCCCACGATCAGCACGATTCCAACCCAGGCCGAAGGGCCTGGAAAGGTGCCGAAGATGGTGATGCCCCAGATGATCGCCATGGGCATCGAGACATATTCGAACGGTGCGGCGAAGGCCGCCTCGGCAATGCGATACGCTTGGCTGATGAGGAGGCCACCCAGAACGCCCGAGGTGCCCAGCATGATGAAAATGAGAATATCGTCCGGGTCGACGGGCCGCCACGCGCGCAGGAGGAATTGCAGCGACGGGTGCGGCGAGGTGGCAAACCGCCCGTCGCCCGCGACGGCCCAGACCGCGACCGAGACCACCATGAACGAGACGAGGATATAGAAGGTCATGGTGGCCGCGCTTTCGGTGCTGCCGATGCGGCGCGCGATGATGTGCATCGTGCCATAAAGGACCGCGGAGATCATCGGAAAGAGCGCCGCGACCTGAAAGGCCGAGGTGCCGGGGCGCACGATGATCAGCACACCGACGAAGCCCACCGCGATGGCGGTCCACCGGCGCGGCCCCACGCTTTCGCCCAGAAAAACAACCGACATGAGCGTGATGACGAGGGGCGAGACGAAGAAGATCGCCACGGCATCCGCGATAGGCAGCACCGCCAGACCGAGGAAGAGAAACGAGTTGGCGAAGACCACGCAGAGCCCGCGCGCGATATGCCAATGCAAGCGGCGTGTCCGCATGAGCGCGAGCCCGCCCGCGAAGGGCATGATGAGCGCGAACAGCGTCGCCGCCCCGACGAGCGAGCGCAGGAAGACCACCTGATGCAGGGCGTAGTCGTCCGACAGGAACTTGATCCCCATGTCGTTGAGCGAAAAGCACAGCGCCGCCACGCTTACGCAAAGCGCGCCGAGTATATTGGAGCGAGGAAGGGCAGTCAGGGTCACGGGGCGATTCCGGTCTTGGGGATTGGCCGCAAGGAAAGGGGAGGGGCGCGCGATTGTAAAGGGCCGCGCTGTCCGGATTTTCCTGCGGGACCGCGTGGCGGGTATCTTTGGGTGATTGTCACCGCAAAGATACAAGGCGCAGGCGCAAGGGATCACCCGACCGCGCCCGGACCGCTGAGGTCAGTCGCGGGCGGCTTGCCGGAGTGCGCGCTCAAGCGCGTCGAGAAAGCGCGAGCGATCGGCCTTGGAAAACGTGCGCCCGCCGCCTTGGCGAAACGGATCGGCGGCGCGCAGGTCGCTCATCAGGTCGCGGGTGGCCAGCGCGTTGCCGATATTGGCCGGGGTGAACGGGTCTCCGTCATGCTTGAGCACCCGCGCGCCCGCGTCGACGCATTTGGCGGCAAGGGGAATATCGCCGGTGATCACCACATCGCCCGGGCCGGCGCGCTCGGCGATCCACATGTCGGCCACATCCGGTCCGTCGGGCACGATCACCGTTTCGACCAGCGGATTGGGAGAGGGGCGCAGGCCACCGTTGGAGACGATGAACATGCGCACGCCGTGCCGGGTGCCGACGCGCTCGACCTCGGATTTCACGGGACAGGCATCGGCATCGACATAGATCGGCATGGCGTGAACTTTCAGAGGGCCTTCGGCGTGCGACCGCCCGTGTCAGGGTTTCGGGTGGCTTTTGTATTCCTTGGGAATGGGCATGCGGTTGAAGGCGTCAAGACCGGCGATCTTGTAGGCTTCGGCGAGGGTGGGGTAGTTGAACGTGTTCTGCACGAAATAATCCACCGTGCCCTTGAGGTTCAGAACCGCCTGCGCGATGTGAATGAGCTCGGTCGCGCCCTCGCCCACGATCTGCACCCCCAGCACGCGCCGTGTCTTGAGCGAGAAGAGCATTTTCAGCATGCCGTGTTCCAGCCCCATGATGTGCCCGCGCGAGGTTTCGCGGAAGCGCGCGACACCGACCTCGTAGGGGATGCCGCGCTCCTGCATTTCTTCTTCGGACATGCCGCAGGTCGAAATTTCGGGGACCGAATAGATGCCGTAGGGAAACCATGGCGATTCCGGCAAGGTGGGGGTGTCGAGCGCGTGGCAGGCCGCAACGCGCCCTTGCTGAATGGCGGTGGAGGCAAGCGAGGGATGGCCGATCACGTCGCCGGTCGCATAGATGTGCTTCACCGATGTCTGATAAGTCTTGCGGTCCACATCGAGGCGGCCGCGGTGATCGGTTCCAAGACCGGCCTTGTCGAGATCGAGGCGCGATGTCGCGCCCATGCGCCCGGCGGCAAAGAGCAGCATTTCGGACCGCACATGGCGGCCGTTGCCCATCGTCACCTCGACATGTTCGCCCGTGTCCTCGATCTTTTCGATGGGAGAGCCGAGGCGCAGGTCGACGCCGTTTTCGCGGATTTGATGGGTGAATTCCTGAATGATCGTATGGTCGATGAAGTCAAGGAAGCTGTCGCGCGGTTCGATCATGGTCACCCGCACATCGAGCGCCGAGAACATCGTGGCGTATTCCACCCCGATCACGCCCGCGCCCACCACGGTCAGGCTGCGCGGTATCTGCCCGAGTTCGAGAAACTCGTCACTGTCGAGCACCGTCTTGCCGTTGAAGGGCACGTAATCGGGGCGATATGTGCTGGTGCCGGTCGCGATGAGGAAACGGTCGGCGGTGAGCGTGGTGGTATCGCCCGCCTCGGTCGCGACCTCAATCTCGTTCGGGCCGATGAACCGCGCCATGCCCATCAGCGTGTCGACATGGTTGCGGTTGAACTGATGTTCGAGCACATCGACCTCGTAATCGAGGGTCTTGTGCAGGCGGGCCTTGAGATCCTGTGCCTCGATATCGTCTTTCACGCGGTAGGAGCGGCCATAGAAGCTTCGTTCGCGCCAGCCGGAAAGGTTGAGAACCGTTTCACGCAGGGTTTTCGAGGGGATCGTGCCGGTATGCACCGACACGCCGCCCAGCCGGTCCTTGCGGTCAACCACGAGCACGCGGCGCTTGAGCTTGCCGGCCTGAATGGCGGCGGAGCGCCCGGAGGGGCCGGAACCGATGATGATCAGATCGTAATGCGACATGTGGCGCGTGCCTTTCGGAGGGTTACGCGTAGAGCGCCTCGGCGTGGAAGCTGACGTGATCTTCCATGAAGGTCGAGACGAAGAAATAGCTGTGGTCATATCCCGGTTGGAGGCGCAGCGTGGCCTGCTGCCTGCGCTCGGTCACGGCGGCGGCGAAGGCCTCGGGCTTGAGCAGGTCAAAGAACTGATCCTTGGTGCCGGTATCGGTCAGGATCGGCCCGTCAAAACCCGCCTCACGCATGAGGTGGGTGGCATCATGGCCCGACCACGTGTTTTCGTCGTTGCCCAGATAGGCGGAAAGCTGTTTGCGGCCCCAGTCGCTCTGGCTTGGGTGGCAGATGGG
>Ga0102929_1001277_pt1 | contig 14975 bp, 15 predicted proteins | sample SalPonR1_B_D2_MG_FD_78510 | JGI IMG/M metagenome (GOLD analysis project Ga0102929, IMG submission 78510) | Salt pond soil microbial communities from South San Francisco under conditions of wetland restoration - Salt Pond MetaG R1_B_D2_MG | ecosystem: Environmental > Aquatic > Marine > Intertidal... | reverse complement strand
GGTCTATGCGAAAGCATTTTAAATGGACCAACTGGTTTTTGCCTTATTACTCAGCCGGATGGATTTCAACCGGTTTATTTATTTTGATGACTGTATTTGAATTATAGTGGGGGCAATGGATGGCTAATCTTATGATAGTTCTGACAGTTACTTTTTTCATATCTGATCTTTTTTTATTGGTTTGGTTAGTGCCAACAGATGGTTTGGCCTTTTTTCAAAACTGGCGAAGTAATAGAGATCATTCTACCAACGAGGATAGACGTATGTTCATCAAGAATTTAGGAGTGGTTATGGCTGGATTGCCTTTTTTCTCATTTATGCATGGTTTTTTCCTTGGTAGGTATAATTTCAAGGTGAAGAAGGTAATCCTGCAAAGTTCTTTTTTACCAAAGGCCTTCGAAGGTTTGCGTTTGGTACAGTTCTCAGATTTTCACGCTGGAAGTTTTGACAATCCGGAGGAGGTCCAAAAAGGACTTAAAAGGATTCAATCCCTCAATCCGGATCTGCTCGTGTTTACCGGAGATATGGTTAATCACTCCTATAAGGAATTGGATCCCTATCATGATATGCTAAAGGCATTGGATGCGAAGTATGGAAAGTTTTCGGTTCTTGGAAATCATGATTACTACGGGGAAAATGGCCAGGCTGACGTTGATGCCCTTTTGGCCAGGCAAAAAGAAATGGGCTTTTTACCATTGATCAACGAGCATAGATTCATTAATATAGGTTTGGACCGCATATGTTTGACTGGTGTTGAGAATTGGGGTAAAGGTCCGTTTCCTAAAAGAGGGCGGCTGGAAGAAGCGGTAGAGGGCATTGATAATAGGGAATTTAAAATTTTACTTTCTCATGATCCCAGTCATTGGGAATTGGAGGTCAAAAAGCACCCCCTGAGGTTTGATTTGACACTAAGCGGACATACCCACGGTATGCAAGTGGGCTTTAACCTGCCTTTTCTTAAATGGAGTCCTATCAAATATGTATACAAATATTGGTTGGGGCACTACAAAGAGGGTGAGGAAAACCTGTATGTCAATAGGGGATTTGGTTGGTTGTTTTTTGCTGGAAGAATTGGGATGTGGCCAGAGATCACAGAATTTGAGTTGAGAAGAAAAGAAGCTAAATAATAGTTCATACTTTGTATATTTAAGTGGCATATTCTAAGCTCATGTCCGCTTTTTTATCAGACAGTATCCCTTTCCCCACATTTGGAACACAGCATTTATTAACGCTCATGGCTTTCATCACCCTGGTCATCGTAACGATGCTGTTCGCGCCACGTTGGTCTGAGGAAAAAAAGAAGATGCTCTTTATTGGTGGATGTTGGGGTGTGTTTGGTAGCTATTTCACTCTTTTATTATTGCTCTATGCCGTAGATGGTATTCAACCCTCTTATAACCTACCGCTTTATCTATGCAACATTACCGGGTTGGCGCTGCCAATATTTGCACATCGCATTAATCAGGCTTTTTTTGAGGTCTTCTACTTTTGGATCTTAGGAGGTACACTTCAAGCAATCATTACTCCGGATATTACAAGCGGGTTTCCAAGTTTCTACTATTTTAAGTATTGGTTTTTGCACCTGGGACTCGTTTATGTCATTCTCATAGCGACTTTTGTATTGGGATACAGACCTCGTTTCAGGGGAATTTGGCTGGCTTGGATATGTTTAGAGCTCTATTTTTTACTCATGATGGGCGTGAACTATCTGTTGAAATCCAATTATTTGTATTTAAATGAGAAGCCGGTAATGCCTACTGCACTTGACTTTTTCGGTCCCTGGCCTACCTATGTTATCGTTGTACAATTGGTTGTCATTCCCGTGTTTATTTTGCTATATCTTCCCTTCCGAAACGCTCACCTTAGATATTGATTTATTTACCTTGCAAACTGTATATTTGGCGCATTTATTGGCTTAGGGCTTTTTCACTTAATTTTTCAAAATGAAGATTGTCATTTCTGGGGCGGGTGCAATTGGCTTTCATTTGGCTGAACTGCTTTCTAAAGAAAACCAGGATATAACGCTTATTGACAGAGACTTAGACGTTCTTCGGCAGGCAGATCGTCACTTAGATGTCCTCACAGTTCATGGGGATGTCTCTTCTTTAGAGGTTTTACGGCAGGCCAATGTTGGTGACGCTAAGTTGTTCATTGCCGTAACTACTTCTGAAGCAACCAACATACTGACCTCTGTTTTGGCAAAGAAGATGGGTGCGAAGAGGACCATTGCGCGTATTTCGGACGTAGATAAATTGCATGATGAGAATAGACAGTTTTTTGAAAAAATTGGGGTAGATGTTTTGATCTCACCTCAGCAATTGGCCGCTCAAGAAATCAAACGACTAATTGAAAGAGCTACATTCACTGATCTTTTCGAGTTTGAGAATGGAAAAATTTCCATAGTGGGCTTCACCTTGGACACTAGTAGCCCTATTATTAATAAAACAATTGAACAGGTAGACAATTTGGATGAGGAATGGAAATTCCGTGGGGTGGCACTTCTAAGAGAACATAAAACGCTCATTCCGAAAGGATCCACCTTACTTCAAAAAGGGGATCACCTGTATTTGTCTGCTAAAAGGGAATCCATAGAAAGAGTTAAGAAATTTGTCGGGCGTCAGCTTAAAGATATTAGGAGGGTGATGATTGTAGGCGGATCTTCATTGACTTTAATTACAGCGAAGGAGCTAGAGAAAGAATACAGCGTGACAGTGGTATTAGAGGATGAGGATCAGGCCAAGTATTTCGTATCTCAATTACACCGATCTCTGGTAGTGGTTGCAGACCCATGTGATGTGGATGCCTTAAAAGAGGAGGGTTTGGAGCAAATGGATGCTTTTATTGCCTTGACCCCGAATTTTGAGTCTAATATCGTAACCAGTCTTATGGCAGAGGAAATGGGCGTATATAAAACCATTGCTCTTGTTGAAAATGTCAACTACACACACATATCTCAAAATATTGGTATAGATACAATTATTAACAAAAAATTGATTGCTGCGAATAGTATTTTTCGTTTTGTAAGAAAGGGTAAGGTTGAAGCTATAGCCGGATTACATGGAGTAAGTGCTGAAATAATAGAATTTGTTGTACACAAGACAAACAGGCTGCTGAATCATCCGATTAAAAATCTGCATTTTCCAGACAAATCCATCATTGCTGGCGTAGTTCGTGGAGACCAAAGTTTCGTTCCCGAAGGGGATTCATTTTTGGAACTGGGCGACAAAGTCATCGTCCTTGCTTTGCCCGAAGCCATTCACAAGCTGGAAAAAATCTTTAAGTAGTGTTTAATTTCCGAATAGTTGTTAATGTCATTGGGGCTCTTTTGCTCATGTTGGGTGCATTCATGTTGGCTCTGGCACCTTTTGGTTGGATTATGAATTCTACTGAAGGTATATTTTCATTGTTTCTGTCCGGTTTGCTGACAATTGTACCCGGATTTTTATTCTTCTGGTTTACAACAAAGGCGGATAAAAGCATCAGAAAAAAGGAAGGGTTCGCCATAGTAGCTCTGGGTTGGATATTTGTATCCTTATTTTCATCAATGCCTTATCACTTTTCAGGTGTTTTTGATCATCCAGTAGATGCTTTTTTTGAAACGGTATCAGGTCTTACTACCACTGGTGCTACTGTGCTTGAAGATATTGAGTCTGTTCCTCAACTATTACTTTTATGGCGGAGTCTCACGCAATGGATAGGAGGCATGGGGATTATTGTTCTCACTGTAGCAATATTACCACTATTGGGCGTAGGAGGAGCTGAACTCTTTGTGGCGGAAGCACCAGGCCCAACAAGTAACAAGATACATCCTAGAATCAGAGAAACAGCTAAAAGACTGTGGTATATTTATGTCGGGCTTACGGCCATTTTGGTATTGGCCCTGAGTTTTGTTGGGATGACTGTTTTTGATGCTATTAATCACGGCCTAACAACTATGGCCACTGGTGGATTTTCTACAAAGACAGCCAGTATTGCTTACTATGAACAACCCCTTGTTCACTATATCATCACCTTGTTTATGTTTGTGGCCGGTGTGAATTATACGGTGATTTATTTTGGGGTCAAGTTGAGATGGAAGCGGGTATTAAAAAGCGACGAATTTAAAACTTATGTCATTGGCGTGATTGCCTTGGTCCTATCATTGACCTTATACCTTTACTTTAATGAGCAATATGATTTAGAGCGGTCTTTTCGAACGGCCAGCTTTCAGATAGTATCTATTATCACCACCACCGGGTATGTCACCGAAGATTACACTTCTTGGTCTCCTCTCATCAGTTTACTGTTTTTCTGTTTACTATTTAGTGGTGCTTGTGCCGGTTCGACTAGTGGCGGAATAAAGGTGATTCGGCATCTCGTCCTTTTTAAGAATTCCCTCCTTGAATTTAAAAGACTTTTGCACGCCAAGGCACTGATAAGGATCAAAATTGATGGAAATGTGGTACAACCAAGAGTAATGACTCATATTTTGGTTTTTCTTCTTTTGTATTTGGGTACTTTTGTGATTGGTTCACTGGTCATGTCTACAGTGCTGTACGATTTTGATGAACCCATGTTGAGTGCCATGGGTTCGGTGGCTACATCCTTGGGCAATGTAGGACCATCTATTGCTGATTTGGGGCCTGTCGATAACTTTGCAGCTATTCCCCTTGCCGGTAAAGGCTTTCTTTCCTTTTTGATGTTATTGGGCAGGTTGGAGATCTTTACAGTTTTGATTCTGTTGACTCCTTACTTTTACCGAACCAATTAAATTAAATTTTCGGGTTGCTTGTTGTTGAGTAGTAAGGGGAAATGTTTCCAACTTCTAGAATTAGGCGCTTGAATAATAAGACACCAAATCTTTGTATTGGACTGGTTTTGATTGCATCATTGCCTCTATCAGATAGAGGAATATAGCTCCTCCTTTTAATCTGTGATTCATTCGAAAGCAATACTCGTCTACATAAGCCTGAATATCTCTTGCATGGCCATGAGTGCCGCGCAGCCAGCCCAATAGCATCATTCGGGTACGTTTAAAAAGTCTTAAGGTTTTTTTAGAGTTATTGAGGTAGTAATTCTTTGTCAAAGGATATCCCTTGGTAGCAGCAATAAGTCCCGGCCAACTGTCTGATTCAAGTATTGCATGCATTGAAATATTTGATGATAGAAATTTCATCACCTCTTCCTTAGTTTTTCCGGTGGTGCTTAATGCTTTTATTTCTGTGATCTTATCTTTTTTCTTACCCACTGCGAGTAGACAGTATTTCTTTGTACTATTCGAAGGCTGTAAGCCATCTTTACCGGTAAATAAGAAGCCCAATTCAATATTTCCATCCAGTTTCTCCTCCCTAAAGCAGGACATTGCAGTCATCACCTTTCGACGAAACAGCCAACAAGTTTTTTGTCTTAAGGCTAGTTTTCTGGAAAGCTCGGTCGAGGATATACCTTTCTTGCTAGATGAAGTGAAATAAACGATGTAAAAGGCTTTTTTTAAGGAGAATTTTAGGCCATGAAATAATGTATTGGCAGTTGGGCTTTCACTGTATCTGCATTTGGTGCATTGGCGGCTAAGGGGCTGCGGACCAGGGCAATAGTTAAGGTGATGACATTTAAAACAGCGGTAACCTTTTTCCCATTTTAATTTCTCTAACCACTTGAGGCAATGATAATCGGTTTTGAAGAAATTTTCGAATTCAGGTATGGAAAGGCTTTTAACAAAAGCTTGCATATGTTGGATTTTAATAGCCGAAATATACAACAAATTGTTTTATTCGTCAAGCGCCTAATTCTAGTTTTGCTTTCAAACCCGCCTCACTCCTCTGATACAACCCTCAACACCCGCACAGAGTCAGGATGGAAATCCAAAACCTGTACAGATGGTAAAGCTGAACTAATTTCCAGCGCTCTGAGTCCTTGCAAACTATCTTGTACTAAACTATCGCTAGTCAAGGTAAATGAAAGCATATGCTCTGAAAAAGATTCGTACTGTGAGATAGGAAGACTGACTTTTATGCGGGCGTTGGGAGGAACAATTAAGGTGTTTTTCTCATGCTCTAAACTTAAGTGATTTCGCAAAACTACTTCCATCTCTTTTTCGGTTAGTTGCTCAACATAAAGCCGAAAGTTAACTTCCTCAGGATTCAATTGAACACCTGTTGTTTTTTTTAAGAGAATTTTGTCCTCAAGCGATTGCGATAATTGACTGATCGTCTTTACTCTTGTTGAAATATGGGGTAGGGTATCTATGATTTTTTTAGGTCCCTTTACTTGAACTGAATCAGGAAGGAATTCAATATCACCTTGAACAATATATCCAGGTTTTGCTCGAAACGTAATCGCACTGACAATAGGAACTCTTTTCTGGATCTGCAAGTCTGAGAAAAGTCGAATTTCCTCCAGGGTATTCGCGATGATTTCGACTTCCGTTTCATTTTGTTCGCGAATCAATGCGTTCAACTGGTCATTTCTAAATACAAAATCACCCTGGCGATCGGGTAGGGATATGTCAATTTTTCCTTTGTGAAAAAGCTTGAACTTCAGGATATCGAAACCACTGCCAAAGTAATTAACTGAAACATCTGATAAGTCCTGCTCAGACAAAATGTATCCCATTGGGGGTATGAAATGAATATCCAAATTGCCCTGTGCGGTGTAATCTTTTTCAAGTTTGACAGGTACCCAAACCAGGAAAGCAAGAATGAGGCATATCGTCAACTGTCCTCGATCAGTGGATCGAAATTCTTTGAACCAATCGAAAAACCGTCCAAAACTACTCTTTGTCTCCTGATTCAAGGGCTTGGGTCATTTCTTGATTGATGCTAGACCTGAGGAAAGTAATGTAACTCTTTTGGTCGACCATCAGCGTCACACTTTGGTCGTCCAACTTGCTAATTTTGCCTATTACGCCACTTCCTGTGACCACCTCGTCCCCCTTTTTGAGGTTTTTCACGAATTCTGCTTGTTCCTTTGCTTTCTTTGATTGCGGGCGAATAAAAAAGAAATAAACCACAACAAACATTAAGATCAAAGGCCATGCACCTCCAATGGTATTCATTATATCTCCTTGTAAATACATACTCCCTATTCCACTTTTTTTCCAATCACTTTACCCTTCAAATATACAATAGTTTTATTGGGATACGTATTTCCTATAATCGTTATGGCTTTGTTTTGATAGCCTGTTTTGTTCTTAGTATCAAATACCACGGAAATGGAATCTGAAGCACCGGGGGCAACCATGTATTCAGGCCATGTCGGCACAGTGCATCCGCAACTTGTTTGGGCGTTCTTTATGGACAATGGAGACTTTCCCGTGTTGACGAAATGAAAAACGTGCTCAATGGTGTCACCTTCACGAACTTCTCCGAAATAATAGCTGGAGGTCTCGAAATTCATTTTGGCAACATGAACGGTGTCTAGCTTCCCTTCTTTATCAAGGGGGCTCGAAATGATCTCTGATAAATCTTGGCCATCTTCAAGTGTTTTCACTTTTATTTGGCGCTCCTCCTGCTTTTGTGTACAGGCAGCCGCAAGGAGTGCAATTAGCAGTAGAAGAAATGATTGATTTCGCATAAATTGAGGTCTATTGTTGAAAAGAAATAAAACTAATGGTTCTTTCCATGAGTTCCAGTTTAACAAAGCTGAAAGTTAGAAAATGTTGCTTCATTGGATTGCCGGGATCAGGTAAAACTTATTGTTCAAAGATATGGAGCAAAGGGACTGGAGTTGCTCGGATCGACCTTGACAAGAGTATAGAGCTTGAATACGGAGCTTCGATCAGTCAAATTTTTGATCAAAATGGAGAGACGTTTTTTAGGCAAAAAGAGAGCCTCATGCTCCAGAATTCTTTGAAAAAACCATCATTTATTTTGGATCCTGGCGGTGGTGTTGTTGAGAATGTAAAAAACCGCGAATTGATAAAAAATAACTGTTTGGTCATTTATCTCTATTGCCCGTTGCCTACTTTAGAAATCAGGCTCAATAATAAAGATGAAAGATCAAAGCGGCCTCTTCTTCAGTCAGCTTCAATTTCAGAATTGAATGATTTAATTGTGAAAAGGTCTGTTCTCTATGAAAATATGGCAGACATTACACTGCATTCCAACTATGCGGAAGAGTGCCTGCCCTCATTAATACATTGGTGGAAAAGCTCTAATTGTTAAGTATTGCATTGCCTTTCTTCAGGATACTCGGAATGGAATTGCTTTTGAGTTTGTTTTGGTAGGATAAAGCCTCTGCTTTATCTGAAAATGATCCGGTAAGGACTCGATATATACGATTGCTTTCCATGAGATAGACTGGTAAGGTATGTTTCTCACCTAAGTCATTCAGCAAGTACAAGGCAGAGTTATAAGAGCTGAAAGCTCCGAGCTGTAAGTACAGTTTATCTTTCTGAATAGTTTCTACACCCTGGATTCGAATCATGGATAAATTCCGAGTTGTTGATTCAGCAGTTTTTTCTATTTCCTTATTCGTGAATGGTTCAATCTGACCCTTCTCCAGGAGTTTATATTTAACCTCTATTTGTTTTCCCAATTCAAGCCCAAGTGCTTCATAAGCGGCATCAGAAATAATAAAGTTACTGGAAGCTTCTTCTATCCTGTCATTGACAATGACTATAACAGATCTGCCCGTTTTTCTTTCCGTGAGAAGAACTTTTGAGCCCAGGGGAATGTTATAATGCGCTGCAGTATTCAAAAATTTGGAGTACCGCTGTCCGGATTGTACTTTTGTGCCGTGATAGTCCGGTGGATAGGAGTTGGCCGAATAAAATTGGGCTTGCCCAAAGAAAATGAAGTTGCAGAAACAAAGTATCAGGAAAGCGCGTAACATGGTTGATTCTTTACACCAAAGTAATCATATTTCAGCGTATTTAATGTAAGATTTTGTCCCATGAGTAAGAAGGGTAGGGTATTGGTAGCCATGAGTGGAGGAATAGACAGCACTGTTACAGCTTTAATGCTGCACGAGCAGGGCTATGAAGTCGTTGGCATTACTATGAAGACCTGGGATTATGCGAACTCTGGTTCCTCAAAAAAAGAAACTGGATGCTGTAGCCTTGACTCTATTAATGATGCTCGTGCCATGGCGGTTAAATTGGGTTTTCATCACTTCATTTTTGATATCCGTGAGGAATTTGGAGACTATGTCATTGATGATTTTGTCAGCGAATACATGGCAGGACGTACGCCTAATCCCTGCGTGCTATGCAATACCCACATCAAATGGTCAGCCTTATTAAAGAGAGCTGATATAATGGACTGTGAGTTCATTGCTACTGGTCATTATGCCCAAATCAATCAATTGCAGGACCGTTTCTTTATTTCTAAAGCCAAAGACCAAAAGAAAGATCAGTCTTATGTCCTATGGGGACTATCACAGGAATGTATGACGCGCAGTATATTTCCATTGGGACCGTATACTAAACCTGAAGTAAGGCAAATGGCCTACGATGCTGGTTTTGTAGATTTATCCAAGAAGGGCGAGAGCTACGAGATTTGCTTTGTCCCGGACAATGATTATCGCAGCTTCCTGAAAAATAAAGTGGACGGATTAGAGGAAAAAGTTGATGGTGGTGAGTTTCTGAATACAGAAGGCAATGTCATCGGCCATCACAAGGGGTATCCTTTTTATACAATTGGACAGCGGCGTGGTTTGGGACGGGCATTTCAGGAACCCATGTATGTAACTGAAATAATACCGGAAACAAATCAGGTCGTGCTTGGCAGAAAAAAAGACCTCCTTCGCAATGGTATGGTGGTAGGTAAGGTTAATTTAATGAAATACCAGGATTGGTCGGATGATAAAGAGTTTATCACTAAGGTCCGCTATCAAGACAGTGGTGCCCTAAGTCACCTAAAGAAGCGCGAGGATCAAGATCTGGAAGTTGAGTTCTTGGCTCATGTTTCAGGAGTTGCACCCGGGCAAAGTGCTGTTTTTTATGATGGCGACGATGTAGTAGGAGGAGGAATTATCAAGAGCAGCCTTTAGTTTGATTATTTTTTTTCAACTTTGGTGTTTTCAATAGTATTTGTCAACTAATGCGTCTTAAGCATATTTTCGCAGAAGATTTCATACCCATTGGTCGTCTGGGGAAAACACGGGGCAATGAAGGTCACTTGAAAGCCTATTTTAATGAAAGCTTCACAGTTCCTGTGAAGGGTGATTATTTATTTTTGAGCATGAAAGGTTTGCCTGTTCCTTTTCGAGTGGAGGATGCAAGCGAAAAGGGTGAATTTATTTTGCGTTTTCATGAATTTGATACTCCTCAGAAAGCTGCGATTTTTGTTAATGCAGAAATATTGCAAGCTCGAGTAAAAGTAAAAGATCCCAGAAGTAAAGAAACTTTGACTCAGGCATTCGAAGAATTTTCTCTGTGGAATAATAATGTCCAAATTGGTATTATCCACGAAGTGCGTGAATATCCCGGTCAATGGATGCTCATAGTAAAAAATGCTGAAAAAGAAGAATTACTTATTCCCCTGGTGGAAGACTGGATTCAATCCGTGGACCTGGAAAGCAAAGAGCTACATATGACATTACCCGACGGTTTACTATCTTAACCTCTTAGTTTAATTTAAATAATACCTCATGAAAAACAACGTGATATATGTACTTGCAGCTATCTCAATATTTTTGGGCTGCGATGGACAAAAAACTGGAGACATGGCCAATAAGTACAGCAAAATGACAAAGGATTACCCAGACACCAAAAAAGTTGAGGTAACAGAGAATTATCACGGACAGGAAGTATCTGATCCATACCGTTGGCTAGAGGTGGATACAGCAGCAGAGGTTGAGGATTGGGTGGATCGTCAAAATGAGGTGACCTTCTCTTATCTCGAAGAAATTCCTTACCGCAGTAAAATTGAAGAGCGCTACAGAGAAATTTTCAACTATGAAAAACGCAGTGCGCCTTACAAAGCAGGTGATTATTATTTCTTTTACAAGAACGATGGTTTGCAAAATCAAGCCGTCATTTACCGCCAAAAAGGCCTGGAAGGGGAACCGGAAGTATTCATCGACCCGAATGAAGCATCTGATGATGGCACGGTGGATATTAATATTAGATCTGTGTCTCCAGATGATAAATACGTGGTTATTTCGAAACAGGAAGCCGGCTCAGATTGGGCGCAATTAAAGGTTCTGGAAGTTAATTCAGGAGAAGATATTGGAGATGAGTTGAATTGGACAAAATTCACCAGTATCGCATGGAAAAATGATGGATTCTATTATTCTCGCTACCCCAAACCAGCAGAGGGGACGGAGTATTCCAAAGCAAATGAATATCACTCGATTTATTATCACAAATTGGGAGATAGTCAGGAGAAAGACAAATTGATATACCGCAATGAGTTAAAACCTAAAATGTATCATTGGGCTACGACTACAGAAGATGAAAAGTATCTCATCATGAGCGCTTCAACTGGCACAGATGGGTATGAAACCTTCTACCTTGATTTGGATGATCCTAGTGCTGATTTTGTTAAGCTATTTAGTGGTTTTAAGCATAAGAATACGGTGGTTGACCATAAAGAAGGTGACTTTTATGTACTTACAGATATTGATGCTCCGAATTACCGTTTGGTAAAGTTTCCTGTGAATAATCCAGAGAAGGAAAACTGGAAGGACATTATTGCTGAGAACGAACATTTGTTGCAATCTGTGAATACTGCTGGAGGTAAATTTTTTGCAGTTTATATCCAAGATGTGACCAATAGGGCTTACCAAATGAATTACGATGGATCTTCAGTTGAAGAGATCACGTTGCCCGGAACGGGTTCTTTATCCGGATTGGGAGGCAAGAAAGAAGACGAATTTGTATTTTACACCTTTACTAGTTTTCTCAATCCCGGTAATATTTACAAATACGATATAGCTTCTAACAGCTCTGATATTTTCTGGTCGCCTGAGCTTGCTATTGATCTTAATGAGTTTGTAGAAAAACAGGTTTTTTATACGTCGAAGGATGGTACCAAAGTCCCTATGTTTATTGTGCACAAAAAAGGCTTGGAATTAAATGGAAATAACCCGGCGTTGCTTTATGGTTATGGCGGATTTAACGTCAGCTTAACTCCTTCATTCAGCACTTCAAGACTAATTCTACTCGAAAATGGTGGAGTTTTTGCCCTTGCCAATTTAAGAGGCGGAGGAGAATATGGTGAAGAATGGCACCAGCAGGGAATGTTGGAAAACAAACAGAATGTATTTGATGACTTTATCAGTGCTGCTGAATACCTGATTAGTGAAGGGTATACCTCCAGCGATAAATTGGGTATACAAGGTGGTTCAAATGGTGGTTTACTCGTTGGAGCATGTATGACTCAACGCCCTGATTTATTCCAGGTGGCTTTCCCTGCTGTGGGTGTGATGGATATGTTGCGCTTCCACAAATTCACCGTGGGATGGGGCTGGGTGCCTGAGTACGGTTCCAGTGATACCTTGGAGCACTTTGATTTTCTCTACGATTATTCTCCCTATCATAATCTTAAAGATTCTGTGGATTATCCCGCCACGATGATTACCACTGCTGATCATGATGACAGGGTTGTGCCTGCCCACTCGTTTAAATTTGCAGCGCGTTTACAGGAGTATCATTCAGGAGAGGATCCTGTATTAATCAGAATAGAAAAGAAAGCAGGACATGGAGCTGGCAAGCCAACCTCTAAGATCATTGAGGAACAAACAGATATTTGGACTTTTTTCTTTGCCAATACTGAAACTGAGTTGATGGAATAGGGGGGGGGTAAAAACGAATAGGAATAGCTGGGGCTTGATCTCCGGCTATTTTTTTGTTCATAGTTGAGCAACAAGCATTTGCCAAAGATGATCATTTTTTATAATCGGTGCTTCTATGCTCTTCTTTCCTTTATTTTTGGAAGACCAATTCATCTGATGACCGTGCAAGTCAATACTTCTGTCACGATGACCGCGTCTTGCCCCGTATTTCACATCTCCACGAATTGGATGGCCCAGGAAGCCCAATTGAGCGCGTATCTGGTGGAATTTTCCTCCCGACAGTACTATTTCGATGGCCGTGTAGTGATTAAAACGCTCTATGACTTGTAGATTCAATTCGACTTCTTTCGCATCTTCAGTCTTTTCTGAAGAAATAAAAGCCCTTTTTCGGCGGCGGTCAGCGCTTAAAAAATGTCTTTGGATTCCTACTTTGGCATCATCCACTAAGCCTTCTACTATAGCGACGTATCTTTTTTCTACCTGGTCTCTTTCTTGTAGCCCAAGATAATATTTAAGAAAGTTACGGTTCTTTGCCAATATTAATAGTCCACCGACTGGACGGTCTAGTCGATTGAGCAAGTGTAAGAAATTGTTGTCGTTCTCTTGTTTCAACACCTCAAAAACAGAACTGGAAGCGTCTTTTCCTGACTGAGACAACACACCGTGATTTTTATTGACGGCGATGAAATCCTCACATTCTTCGATTATCTGATAAAGCGCTTTCATCATGGTTAGGCAGGTAGATCATCCACATGATCATCCAGTTTCTCATACTGGTTGTGAATGGCTAAGATAGCAACTCCAAAACTTACAGCTGTTACAATTAGAATGGTATTGAGTAAGCCTGAGGCTCCAAAGGAGATTCTGATAAGAATTGTAGATATAATAAAACCTGAATTTCTGATCACTCGATGAAAACTATTGGTGTGGAAAAAGGAAAATAAGAGCAACAGGACATCTGTTAATATCAGAACAGTAAAAAATTCATCGTAGAATATTTTGTTCACATCTTTGACATATTCCACCATTTCCGGAATGGATAGAATATGAACCTGTAACCAGTCCCACAGGCTGTAAATGGCAAGACCAAAAAGTATAGGAATCAATAAAATAGCGAGTATATTTTTGCGGCGAATAAACAAAATCATCTTTTCCGGCAATTCCTCTTTATTCTCGTAGAGCTTTTTACGCTGATCGTTTAAGCGATAAAAAATATATATCAGAACGAAGAGAATCAGGGTCCCTGCAATATCGTAAGTCAACTGAAGATCATTCTGAATTTGGAACCAGTCCGTGCTCAACTGTAATTTGGATAAATCTTTAAAAAGCCTCCTTATGACAATTAAAGTGATTATTTCGTACTGCCTGGCGATATATTCTGTAATGGATTTGGGCAGGTAATAGATGAGGAGATATACCTCGTAAATAAGGATGAAGGAGAAAGGAGTATAGATAGCAGATATGGGATTCTGAAGCAAGTCGTTATTATCCTGGATGGATATTACTTCCAGGTCGTTGAGCAAAATAAATAGCAAATGCAATAAAAAGCTCCCTATGGCTATCCATACAATAACATGTTCACTTTTTTCTTTCGTTTCTTCAGAAAGAAATAAATCGTAAAAATAATTGTAAAGCTTCTTCGATATGGACATTCATTTCTATTGATCCGCTATTGAATCAATGAAATTTATAGCCTCTTTGTTGAAAATTTCCGGATTCTCTACATTCACAACATGCCCACATTGAGGTATGACAAGCAACTGAGAATGCCTGTGATCCTTTACAAGTTTACTAATGGAAGGTAAGAACATATGGTCTTCCTCGCCCATAATATAAAAGGTGGGAATGCCGCTGTCTTTCATGCGAAAAAAGGAGAGTAGGGGATTGATCTCGGAGGCAAGGGTAAACCATTTTTTGAATTCTTTCTGATAGAGCTTTCTGGCTTCCCTTACGAAAAGATTTCGAGATTCTCTATGCTTCTTGCGTGGCATAATAATAAAAGCAAAGAAGCGGTATAGCAGTAGGTAGGGTAATACAGACTTGAGCATGACGCCCAATTTCATGAGCAATTGTCCGCGCAGATTGAGTTTCATCACTGCTCCGCCAAGAATAAGGGATTCAGTTCTGGATGGATACCTTTCCGTAATTTCCCTGGCAATGACGGTGCCCAAAGAAATTCCTACAAAATGGGTAGAAGAGATTTTTAAATAATCCAGCACCTCGATGACATCATCGCCAACCCTATCAAATGTGTACTT
>Ga0102929_1001273_pt1 | contig 15008 bp, 16 predicted proteins | sample SalPonR1_B_D2_MG_FD_78510 | JGI IMG/M metagenome (GOLD analysis project Ga0102929, IMG submission 78510) | Salt pond soil microbial communities from South San Francisco under conditions of wetland restoration - Salt Pond MetaG R1_B_D2_MG | ecosystem: Environmental > Aquatic > Marine > Intertidal... | reverse complement strand
TGTTGCTATAATTAAATCAGAGTATTTTTGTGTGAAAAAGAAAAATTTTAAAAGAGGAGAAAAACCATGGATAAAAAGATAGCTATTGTTACTGATAGTACTTCGGATTTAAAAAGTGAAGAGTTAGAGGAATTAGGAATAGAATCATTACCATTAAAAGTTATATATGACAATAAACAATTTCATGATAGAGTAGATATACAACCCCAGGAAGTTTATGAAAAATTAGAAGAGGAAATTCCTACTACATCGATGCCTTCCCCAAAAGAAATTAAAAAAACATATTTAAAATTAAAAGAACAGGGTTATACTCATATTATTTCTATTCATATTTCTAGTGGTCTCTCAGCTACTTATAATAATTGTAAAATGGTAGCTGACCAGATGGAAGAAATTACTGTAGAAGTAATAGATTCAAAAATGTTGTCAAAAGGATTGGGAAGGTTGGTCTTATATGCCCAGGAATTAGTTGATAAAGGTGAAGATGATTTTGAAGAAATAATTGAAAAAATTGAAGCTAAGAAAGAAAAGATAGAGGTATTTTTTGTTGTTAAGACTTTGAAGTATCTAAAAGAAGGCGGCAGGATTGGTAAAGTTGCTGGAACCATTGCCCAATTATTAAACATTAAACCCATTATATCAATTGATGATGATGGAGAATATTTTACTTTTGATAAAATTAGAGGTAGAAGTCGTTCTCTAGATAAAATGTTTTCTATAATTAAAGATAGATTAAAAGAAGATAAAAATTATTTATTAGATGTAGTTAATGCTGCTGCTGAAGAAGAAGCTAGTAAGCTAAAAAACAAATTTGAAGGATTAGATTCTATTAAAGAAATATTTTTAGGAGAAATAAGTCCGGTTATGATTGTGCATACTGGCCCTGGTTTAATAGGGGTTGTTCTCACAGAAATGGATGATAAAAATTAAATTATAAGCTTTATTAACAAAATAAAATATATTTAAAAGTTAAACCTCTTTCATAAATTTTGAAAAATATGATATAATTTATGAAAGGGGTTTTGTTAATTATATAACAAACGATTATACAGTATAATCTTTTGTTATTTTAGATTTAGTAGAGTATAGTATATAATAGTTTTGAAAGAAGAAAAAGAACTAATGCTCAAATTTTTTTGAATTCATTTGAGAATTCAAGTACAATCTATTCAAAATTTTATTTTATCACTTATATAATCTAATAAATAGTTTTACAAAACCCAATAAAAGAAAAATTTTGAATAAAAATTAAAGGGGGTAAAAAAATTGAGTAAGTTAGAAAAAATAATAGGATTTATATTAATTTTTGTAGTATTGATTTTATCTAAATTTTATTTTAGGGATTTAACATTATTTGCAAGATTGCTTATAGGTACAGGAATTGGTTATTCTTTAGCTAGAGCATATACTGGATTTGCTGGAAGTGTGAATAGAGCTTATAGAACAGGGTCAACAAAATTGATGAGAACTATGATGTTTATGTTTTTTATAACAGCAGTTATTAATGCAGGATTGTTTTTGGGAGCTGGAGCTACAAGTTATAATATCTGGATAAAACCAATTAATATGGGATTACTTGCCGGTGGATTTTTATTCGGTTTTGGAATGTCACTTTCAGTTTGTTGTGCTAGTGGAGTTCTTACAGATCTTCCTTCTGGATTTCCAAGAGCTTTTATAACTTTAATATTCTTTGGTTTAGGAGTTTTCCTTGGTTTTCCTATACAAAGAACTGCAAGCTGGGTTAATGAATCCTGGTTTACCAGTGCAGTAGGAGAAAAAACTATGGGAGGAGTATTTTTACCTGATCTTTTTCAGGGAGATGGTCTTTACGGTTATTTAGGAGCTCTCTTATTAATTGCTGTTTTTGGGGCAATAATTAGTTATTTCTCTTATTTGTATGAGAAAAAACAATTGAGGAATAATAAATATACTGGCCTTGAAATAGAAAAACAGCAGGAAGAAAAAGAAAGCTTTAAAATTAGTGAATTCAAATTATTTAGTGCTGAAACATATAAACACTTTTTTGTGAAACCATGGACTTTAAAACAGGGTGCGATTGCTCTGGCAATTATTTTTGCTGTATTAATGGGAGTTACTAAAGCCGGTTGGGGTGCATCTCAGCCTTATGGTATCTGGTTTGGTAAGGTACTTATGTTATTTGGAGTTTCGTCTGAAGCTCTTGCTAATTTTACTAATATGCCAGCTGGATTATATGAACTTCCATTTTTTGAGCATCAAATCTCTGTCCAGAACTTTGGAATTATAGCTGGAGCTATTATTTATCTTCTTACAGCAGGCAAGTTTAGTGATGCATTTAAAGCGGGCCTTAAGATAAGAGGTAAAGAAGTAGCTGTTTATGCTTTAGGTGGTATCACAATGGGTTTTGGTACTCGTTTAGCTAATGGTTGTAATGTTGGAGCTTTATATACTCCAATTTCAAATCTCTCTCTATCAGGCTGGTTTTTCTTGATCGCTATGATAGTTGGAGGTATTGTAAGTAATAAATTTAATGATCGGATTTCTGGTTAAAAGGCTTTAATGATACAAAATTATAATTAAAATCTTAAATAGGAGGAAATATATTATGAGTAAGAAAGTATTAGTTGTAGGTGGAGTAGCTGGTGGAGCTTCAGCAGCTGCAAGAGTTAGAAGACTTGATGAATCAGCAGAAGTAATAATGTTTGAACGTGGGCCAAATGTTTCTTTTTCAAATTGTTGTCTTCCCTATCATTTAAGTGGAACTGTTGAAAATAGTGATGATTTGGTATTGATTTCTCCACAGGAATTTATGGATAAATATAAGATTGATGCCAGAACCCATAATGAAGTTATTGATATTAAAAGAGAAGAAAACAAAGTAGTAGTAAAAGATCTGGAAAAAGGTGAAACTTATGAAGAAGATTATGATAAGTTAGTTTTATCTCCAGGAGCTGCTCCGATCTGTCCAAATAGTATTCCTGGTGTAAATAATGATAATGTTTTTACAATTTGGAATGTACAGGATATTAAAAAATTGAATGGATATATTGAAGAAAATAATATTGAGGATGTAGCAGTAGTAGGAGCTGGATTTATTGGGTGTGAAGTTGCTGAAAACCTAAAACATGCTGGCAAAAATGTTAAATTAATTGAAGCAATGGATCAAATAATGCCTCCATTTGATAATGATATGGCTCAAATTCTCCATAAAGAATTATATGATAAAGGTGTAGAATTAATTTTAGAAGATGCAGTTGAAGAAATTAATAATAACCATGTTGTATTAAGTTCAGGAGAAAAAGTAGATGCTGAAGCTGTAGTAATGGCCATCGGTGTTTGTCCTGAAACTGAATTAGCAGAAAAAGCTGGTTTAGATATAGGAGAAACTGGTAGTATAGAAGTTGATCATAATTATCGTACAAATGATAAAGATATTTATGCTATTGGAGATGCAATAGAAGTATATTGTAGAATGACAAATAGAAAGACAAGATTACCTCTTGCTGGTCCTGCTCAAAGACAGGCTAGAGCTGCTGCAGATGCTATTTATGATAAGGATCATACTCATAATGGAATCATTGGTTCTTCTGTAGTAAGAATTTTTGATATGAATGCAGCTTCAACTGGTATTAATGAAAAACAGGCCCAGGATGTAGGAATTCCTTATGATATAGCATATGTAATCCCAGGAGACAAAGTTGGCTTAATGCCAGAAAGTCACCCAATGCACTTTAAATTAATCTATGAATATCCAACTGGAAGAATTCTTGGTGCACAAGCAGTTGGTAGAGGTAATGTCGATAAGAGAATTGATGTTATTGCTACAATGATTCATATGGGAGGTACTCTTGAAGATCTTAAAGAATTAGAATTATGTTATGCTCCTGTATTTGGAACTGCTAAAGATGTAGTTAACCACGCAGCATTAGTAGGACTTAACCTTTTAAATAATGACTTTGAACAGGTACCAGTTACTAAAGTAAGAGAATTAGTTGAAAATGATGCCTGTATTATAGATTGTCGTGAAGAAGATGAATTTGCTGAAGGACATTTTAAAAATGCAATTAATATTCCATTAAGTCAACTTAGAGATAGAGTAGATGAAATTCCTGAAGATGAGCCAGTATATTTACACTGTCGTTCAGGACAGAGAAGTTATAATGCAATTAGAGCTTTACAGGGAATGGGTTATGACAATCTTTATAATATTTCCGGTTCGTTCCTTGGAGTATGCTGTCATCAGTATTATTTAGATCAGGTAACAGACAGAGAAAAGATTGTTACAGATTATAATTTTGAATAAACATTAATATAATGATATAATGAAAAGAGATTGAATAGTATTGTAGTTGATCTCTTTGAATTTCAAATCAGGATGACCATCGGGTTTATAGCTCGATGGTCTTACTGATTTATTTTAATGAAATATTTTATATATAATAAAGGTGGGTAAGATATGAATTTGAGTAATCAAGACCACAATGTCAAAAAAGAGTCTGATCCTAATAAGAAAAAAAATAAAATTAACAAAAAACGAGTTGAAAGTTCTTTAACTATTGTAACCTGGATAGGAATTTTTGTAGCCTGGTATTTAGTTACAAAATTCGAACTTTTTTCTCCCACTTTATTACCCTCACCTTTAAGAGTGGCAAAGGCTTTTATAAAACTAATAAGGTCAGGATATAATGGAGTTCCTTTATGGTCACATATGCTGGCCAGTTTTAGAAGATTATTTATAGCGCTTGGTTTAGCTATTTCGACAGCAGTCCCTCTTGGACTTTTAAGTGGCTATTTTAGCAAAGTAGAGGCTATTATTGATTCTATAGTTGAATTTTACAGACCTTTACCACCTCTTGCCTACTATACTTTACTTATCTTATGGTTTGGTATTGATGATGAATCAAAAATAATATTACTATTTTTAGCTGCTTTCGCCCCTATTTATTTAGCCTGTGTTTCAGCAGTTAGTAAAATTAACGCAAATTATATTTTGAGTGCTAAATCCTTGGGAGCAAGTCAGAAAAAAGTATTTTTTAAAATAGTATTACCTGCTTCTATGCCTGAGATTTTTACTGGAATTAGAACAGCATTTGGAGTTTCTTATACAACTTTAGTTTCAGCTGAAATGATAGCTGCAACATCAGGTATAGGCTGGATGGTTTTAGATGCAGCTAATTTCCTTAAAAGTGATGTTATCTTTGTTGGAATTATAATTATGGGTATTACTGGAGTTTTAATTGATGCCGGTTTACGCTTTTTAGAAAGGAAATTTGTTTACTGGAAAGGGCATGTCTAAAGAATATTACACTGGAGGTAGATTATGAGAAAAAATATAATGAAAAAACTATTGATTTTTGTGTTAATTGCATTTGTAGCTGTGAGTCTTAGTGCCTGTGGAGGTAGTGAACAGTCTGACACTACTTCTGAGAAAACAGAATCTTTACCAGAAGAAATACGATTTGGGATTCTTAGAGTACCAAATGATGAAACAATAGCAATGGTGGAAGGAATGTTTGATGAATACTTTGGTGAGAAAGGCATAGAAAGTAAATTTACTGTTTTTGATTCAGGAGCTGAAGCAAATCAGGCTCTTGCGTCAGGAAGTATTGATTTTGCGACAATGGGTAATGTAAATGCAGTAACTGCCTTATCCAGAGATTTAGGAGTTGAACTTATCTGGATCCATGAAGTATTAGGAGAAATAGAAGCTCTGGCTGTAAAAAATGGATCGGGAATTAATAAAGTTGAAGATTTAGCTGGAAAAAGAGTAGCAGTTCCTTTTGCTTCAACCTGTCATTATGTCTTATTAAATCTTCTTAAAAATGCTGGTATTGAAGATGAAGTTCAGTTATTAGATATGCAGACAACTGAAATAGTTGCAGCCTGGAAAAGAGGAGATGTTCAGGCGGCCTATCTTTGGCAACCTACTTTAGGTGAGGTTTTAGAAGATGGAAAAGTATTGGTTACAAGTAAAGAAATGGCTGAAAGAGGTTATTTAACAGCTAATGTAGAGGTTGTAAGAAAAGAATTTTCCGAAAAGTATCCTGAACTGGTAACTTCATTTATTACAATGATGTCTGAAGCAGCTGATATCTATAGGGAAAATCCTGAAAAAGGAGCAAATATTGTATCTCAAAAATTAGAAATAACTGCAGATGAAGCTTTAAAACAAATGCAGGGTTCTACCTGGCATACCAGAGAAGAACTAATCAGTCAGGACTTTTTTGGTACAACTGAAGATCCTGGAAATTTTGCAAAGGTTATGAAAGAAACTTCCGATTTTCTTAAAGATCAGGATTCAATTGATGATTCACCATCTCAGGAAGAATATAATGAATTTGTTAATTCTTACTATATAGAAAAATCCTTAGAGCAGACGGAAGGAAATTAGTAATGGAAAATGAAGAAAAAGAAGAAGTTTTAATAGAAATAAATAATTTAAGGACTGTCTATGGTAAAGAAGAAGAGTCTATCTTAGCTTTAGATGATATTAACTTAGAAATAAGGCGAGGAGAATTTCTATGTGTTTTGGGGCCTTCCGGCTGTGGTAAAAGTACTTTGTTAAAAACTATAGCTGGATATATCCCCCCCACAAGTGGTCAGTGCTTAATGCAGGGAGAACCTATTGAAGGTCCGGACTGGCATAGGGGAGTAGTTTTTCAATCCTCAACTTTATATCCCTGGATGTCAGTGAAAGATAATGTGGAATTTGGCCCTAAAATGAGAGGACTTCCTAAAGAAGAAATAAAAAAGATTCGCAAATACTTTCTTGATGAAGTTAATTTAAGTGGGTTTGGAGATAAACCAACTTTTGAATTATCAGGTGGTATGAAACAAAGGGTTGCTCTGGCAAGAGTTTTAGCTAATTATCCTCAGGTAATTTTGATGGATGAACCCTTTGGAGCCTTAGATGCTTTAACCAGAACTAATATGCAGAATTTGACTCGTGATATCTGGATGGAAAATAATAGTACAATATTTTTTATAACTCATGATGTTGATGAAGCTCTTGCTTTAGGAACCAGAATTGTAGTAATGTCAAGTCGCCCCGGTAGATTACTTGCTGAATTTGATGTTGATTTTACTCATACTTTATTTGCTGATAAAGAAAGAAAAATAAAGCATGAAGATGAATATTTTAGAGTAAAAGATGAGATTATGGAATTAATCAATAATCAAATTGAAACTTAAATTAAAAAAATAAATAACTTAATTTAAGATGTCCTATTTTTTGGGCATCTTTTTTTATTGAATAATTTTTATAATTTTCTTAAATTTGACATTATTTAAATTATTTTTTAGAATATGTTTATAACAAAAATAATGGAGTAGAGGAGTGGAATAATGAAAAAAGTAGTTATAATTGGTGCCAGTGATGTTGGAATAAGTACAGCTTTACGTATTAGAGAACTTGATGATAGTATAAGACCTTTAGTAATAGCTAATAATGACTTTCCAAATTACAGTATTTGTGGTATTCCATTTTTTATAGGAGGAGAAGTAGAGAATTGGCAGGATTTAGCTCACAGAGAAAAAGAAGATATTGAAAATGCTGGAATAGATCTTATGTTAAATACAGATGTAACTAAGATTGATTCTGAAAATAAAAAAATTTCTTTTATTGATGAAAATTGGGAAGAAAAGCAAATAGAGTATGAAAAACTTGTATTAGGAACTGGAGGTAAAACTATCGTTCCACCTATTGAAGGTCTTAATTCACCTGGAGTATTTTTTATGCGCTGGATAGATGATGCATTAAATTTTAATAAATTTTTGGAAAAGAATAACCCTCAAAAGGCAGTAGTTGTTGGAGGGGGATATGTAGGTTTGGAAATGACAGAAGCCCTTATTAGAAGAGGGCTGGATGTTACTTTAATTGAATTTGAGGACACCGTCTTAAATACTGTAAATAAATCTTTTAGAAAAATCATTCAAAGCAAACTTGAAGAAAAGGGAGCCAGAATAATTACTGGTACTGCTGTTAAAAAATTAGAAAGTGATAATAATAAAGTGTATGTTTCTGGTACTAATGATTTTGAAATAGAAGTTGATACTGTTTTAGTTTCTGTTGGAACAAAGGCTAATACTGAATTAGGAGAAAAAGCCGGAGTTCAAACTGGGAAAACAGGAGCTTTTAAGGTAAATGAAAAAATGGAAACAAATCTTAAAGATATATATGCAGGTGGAGATTGTGCAGAAACTTTAAATGCAGTTAGTGGCAAATATGCCTATTATGCTCTGGGTTCAGTTGCTCATAAACATGGCCGAATAATAGGTAGTAATATTTGTGGTCAGGATAAAGAATTTGCTGGTTCTTTAGGGACTCAGGCTTTAAAGATTTTTGATACTGTTGTTAGTAGGACAGGTTGTGATCAAAAGAAAGCAAAAGAAAATGGAATTGATACTATATCAGCTGATTTAGACACATTGGATCATAAAGTTTATTATTCACCAGCTTATGAAATGAAAATTAGAGTAATAGCAGAAAAACAGAGCAGAAGGATAATTGGGGCCCAGATTTTAGGTAATATAAATGCTGAAGTTTCTAAAAGATTGGATATATTTGCTACAGCTATCCACAATGAAATGACTATTGAAGAATTCAATGATTTAGATTTAAGTTATACGCCTCCTTTAAGTAGTCCCTGGGATCCAGTTCAGATGGCAGTCCAAAAATTTGATGAATAAATATTATTATATTAGAAAATTTTAATATGAAAATTAGAAATTCATTATTATTGGCTTTTAGAAGGATTAAATATCTTTCTAAAAGCTTTTTTTATTAGCTTTTTATTATTTTTTTCTTGACATGAGAACTAAATCACGTTATACTCATATTAGTAAATATTAATATCAATATCATTTAATAAAAACAAGAAGGTGAAAAAATGGATAAGATATTATCTTTTTTAAAATGTATTGGAGATAAAACAAGACTTAAAATGTTAAAATTACTTTTAGAAGATGAATTTTGTGTCTGTCAACTAACTGCTATTTTAGATAAATCACAATCAAGCGTTTCCCAACATTTACGATATTTTAAAGAATTGGAATTAGTTAAAGAAAAAAAAGATAGTAAATGGACTTATTATTCAATTAATAGAAAAAAATATGATGAATATTTAGCTAAAATTTTTACACTATCAGGAAAAACCTTTTCAGAATTAAATTTGGATAAAATGGAAGAAAGATATGAAATAGTAAAATCAGAAAAACCATGTGAAACAAGACAGAAAATAAAATGAGGTGGTAATTAATGATAGAATGGTTTGCAGATATATTAGTATATAATTGGATAGGCCTGGATTCAGCTACCAGACTTGGTGATTCAGTTCATTTTTTCTTTTATGATACGATAAAGATCTTAATTCTTTTGAGTATAATGATTTTCTTTATTTCAATCATTAGAAGTTTTTTTCCTCCTGAAAAAACCAAAAAATTATTGAGTCATCGCAAAAAGTTTTTTGGTAATATTTTTGCTTCAATTTTAGGAGTTGTAACACCTTTTTGTTCCTGTTCTTCAGTACCTATTTTTATAGGATTTGTAGAATCTGGAGTACCTTTGGGTATAACTTTTTCTTTTCTTATTACCTCACCAATAGTTAATGAAGTAGCACTGGTTATGCTTTATTCATTATTTGGCTGGAAAATAGGAACATTATATTTGATAAGTGGAATTATAGTTGGAGTTGTAGGTGGAATAGTAATTGGAGCTATGAATATGGAAAAATACGTAGAAGAATATGTTTATGAAATTGAAGCAGGAGAAAGTGAAGTAGAAAAATTGAGTTGGTCAGATCGAGTAGATTTTGCTAAATCACAGGTAAAAGATATAGTAGGTAGAGTCTGGAAATATGTAATTATAGGTATAGGATTAGGAGCGTTAATTCATGGTTATGCACCTGCAGAAGTACTGGCAGAATATGCTGGAAAAGGAAATCCGCTGGCAGTAATTGTTGCCGTGGGAGTAGGTATTCCTCTTTATTCTAATGCTGTTGGAACTATCCCTATTGCCCAGGCGCTTTTAGGAAAAGGAGTAGCATTAGGGACTGCTCTTAGCTTTATGATGTCAACAACTGCTCTTTCTTTACCGGCTATGATTATTCTTAGAAAGGTTATAAAACCTAAATTAATTACTTTATTTGTAAGTGTTGTTGGTATTTCAATAATTGCTGTTGGTTATATGTTTAATTTTGTAATGTAATAAAAATAAAAGATAAGGAGTGATTTTAATGGAAATTAAGATCTATGGAACAGGCTGTAAAAACTGCGTGAAACTGGCTGAAAATGCCAAAGAGGCTATTAAAGAATTAGGAATTGAGGCAGAAGTTATTAAGGTAGAAGACATGAAAAATATTGTTGAAGCAGGTGTAATGTCTACCCCAGGACTTGGTATTGATGGTGAAATTAAAGTTAAAGGAAGAGTTCCTGATGTTGAGGAAATAAAAGAATTAATTTCTTAATTACAAAATAATAATATAAAATTGTGGTTCCGCCTTATTACTTTCAAGGCGGGATCTTTTTTAATTGATAGTAAAATATTATTAATAAAATTAAAAGAAGGAGATATTAAATTTATATTGAAAAAATATTATAAGAAAACTAAAAATTATAAATATTAACTAAATTTAAAAGGAGGGAAAAAGTATGGAAAAGCGAGATCAGTTTACCTCTAGGTTAGGAATGATTTTAGCCACAATTGGTTCTGCTGCTGGGGTGGGTAATATCTGGAGATTTCCCTATATAGCAGGAGAAAATGGTGGTGGAATTTTTGTTCTATTTTATTTACTTATAATAATTATTATTGGTTGGCCTTTGTTAACTTTAGAAATTTCTTTAGGTACTTCCACTAAGAAAAATCCAGTAGGTGCTTATAAAAAATTATCTCCAGATAAGCCCTGGTTTCTTAATGGATATTTAAATGTTATTGCTGGAATATTTATTGTAAGTTATACTTTGCCAGTTTATGGTTGGATTTTAAAGTATGCTTATGAAATATTAATGGGCACATTTGTGAATATGGCGCCTGGTGAAGTAGCTAATTATTTTAATAATTTTATGGGTAATAAATGGCAGGTGTTATTTTGGGTAATATTAAATATTTTATTAATATTATTTGTAGTTAGAAAAAAATTACAGGATGGTGTAGAAAAAATTGCCAAGATACTACTTCCTGTATTGGCTGTAATGTTTATAGTTTTGATAATTAGAGCAGTAACTTTAGAAGGAGCTATGGAAGGTCTTTCTTTTTATCTTAAACCTGATTTTGCAAAATTTAGCTGGAGTTCTGTTTTTGTAGCAATTGGTCAGGCGTTTTTCTCTCTTGGTCTGGTGATGGGAGCAGCTTTAGTATTTGGTAGTTATTTAAAAAATGAAGATAAAAAATTGGTACCTACCAGTGGTTTTATTGTTCTGGCTGATTCATTAGTAGCTATAATGGCTGGTTTAGTAATTTTCCCAAGTGTTTCTGCCTTCGGGTTGGAACCTGCTTCAGGACCGGCTTTAACTTTTATAACAATGCCTAATGTTTTCAATAATATGCCTGCTGGAATTCTCTGGGGATTTATATTTTATGTTGCTTTCTATATTGCAGCATTTACCTCAGCTGTAGCTGTTTGGGAAGGAGTTATAGCCTTTATTAAAGATGAATTTGGTTTTGCAAGAAAAAAAGCAGTTTGGACCACTCTTGGACTTGTAGCTATTGTTGGTCTGCCTTCAGTATTTTCAATGAAATTCTTTAATATGATTGATTATTTAGAAAATAACTTTGTTTTAATTTTTGGTGGATTTTTTATGACAATTTTTGTTGGTTGGGTCTGGGGTACAGATAATTTTGCCAAGGAAGCTAATATTAAGTCTAAAAGTCTTAGCGTATTATGGAAAATTTTAATTAAATATATAATTCCTCTTATCATAATTGCTATCTTTTTAAATAGTGTTATATTTTAATTGTTAAATAGCTAACTTTAGTTTTTAGTGATTTAAGTTAAAATATATATAATAAAGATAGTTATAATTTACAGGGAGGAATAAATATGGATATGAGTGTAAAATGGAAAGGTGGATTGGAGTTTGAAAGTAAACTTCCATCTGGCCATAGTGTAACAGTTGATGCTAAAAAAGAAAGTGGTGGGAATGACAATGGTCCTCGCCCTACTGAACTTATTTTAAATGGCTTAGCTGGATGTACTGGAGTAGATGTAGCTCTTATATTAGGTAGAATGAAACAGGAATTAGTTGATTTAGAAATAGAGGTTAAATCAGAAAGAGCTGAAGAACATCCCAAAAGATTTACAGATATTCATTTGATTTATAAAATAAAAGGTAAAGATTTAGATGAAAAGAAAGTTGAAAGAGCAATTGAACTATCAGAAGAAAAATATTGTTCTGCTAGTGCTTCTTTAAATGCCAATATTACATCAGAATATATTATTGAAGAAGTTGAATAATCTTCTGATATAGGATATCCTGTCATTAAGGCAGGATATTTCTTCTTTAAAAGGGGTGAGTTGATGTTAGCAAATATACTTGGTATTATTGTTATCGCTTTGATTTTTTATTATGTTTCAAGAGTAGTTTATAAAAAAATTAATCCTAACTCAGATTGTGGTAGTTGTAGTACCTGTGATCAAAATTGCCCCTTTTCAGCCAGTGATTATGAATTAAGTATAGAGGATAAAGATCATAAAAACGAAAAAAACGAAGAAAACCCTGATAATAATAGTTAAATATAGAAAATTGTAAAATATTTTACTTGCATCTGGTATAAACAAGTGATATTATGAAATGTAAATAATTTTAATTTTTAAAAGCAACAAAAATATTTACCTAAATGGCAGAGTAAGGAATAGTGCGTAAAGTGCTTCAGGATGGGACGTTGCCTGGAGACGAAAGATTAATCTGCGGTATTATTCCTGCGTCCGCTGGTCACTAAAGAAACCCCTTTTCTTTGGTGTGTAGTTGGTGCTGCCATGATGAGGAAAAGGGAGGATTTTTACAATGAAATTAAATGTTAAGAAGATGGTTTATTTGAGTCTTTTGATTGCAATGGGAGTGGTATTGAAAATTTTTAAAATACCTGTGCCATTTATTGGTCTTACTTTTACTGGTTTCCCCCCCATTATTGCTGGTGTTCTTTTTGGTCCGGTTTCAGGATTTATCGTAGGAGCTTTTGGGGATGTGCTTGGTTTTATTTTTAGACCAACCGGTCCTTATATGCCTCATTTTACTTTAAGTGCTGCTTTAACAGGAGCTATTCCTGGGTTAGTAATTTATTATTTCAAAAATAGAAAACTTACCTTCTGGCATTATTTACTTGCCATAGGTATTGGGCAGACAATCACTTCAGTATTAATGGTACCATATTTTCTCAATATTTTATTTGGACTACCATTTAAAGTAAAATTCTATGAAGGGATAGTAAAACAATTACAACACATCCCACTTTATGCAATTCTGGCGAAAATTATTGTAGAAAGAGTTCATCAATCAGGAGTTTTGAAAGCTAATGATACAGCATGATTTAAATAAATTGTAAATTCATAAAAATATAATTAAATAAAATGATTTTGACCACAAAGGTCTGCTGCAGATAACTGTGGCAGATCTTTTTTTGATTATTTTCTAGAGAAAGGATGATAAAATGAAATTTAATATAATAGCTACAGTTAAAAATTCTTTTAAAGAACCTGCTCCTTTAGATGAAATTAGAAAAGATATTAGTGAAATCATATTAAAAGATAAATATTTGGATGGTTTATATAAAATTGAAAAATATGATTATCTTCAGATTCTTTATTATTTTGATCGATCTAATGGATATAAATTAAAAGCTCCCAGACATAGTGGAGAAATAAGAGGAGTTTTTGCTTCACGCAGTCCAAATCGTCCTTCTGGAATAGGAGTAACTACTGTGCAATTTCTGGAAAGAAAGGATAATATCCTCAAAGTAAAAGGACTTGATGCAATTAATGGGACACCTGTTTTAGATATTAAACCCTATTCGGCTGATTTAGTTGAAGCTAGTTTTTTTAAAGAGAATGGAGGAGGAAATGAAGATGTTAAATCAAAATAAAATAAAGAAAATATTAGAATCTGTAGAAAAAGGTGAAATTAGTTCAGATAAAGCCATGAAAAAACTAAAAGACCCAGGTTATGAAGATTTGGGTTTTGCAAAAATAGATCATGATCGAGAAGACAGAAAAGGTTTTCCTGAAGTTGTTTTATGTGAGGGGAAAACTACAGAACAAATAGTAGAAATAATGGAGAAGATGGGCGAAAAAAGCAAAAATATATTAGGTTCAAGAGCAGAAAAAGAAGTTTTTGAAGAAGTGAAAAAAGTATTACCTGATGCCCGCTATAATGAATTAGGAAAAATGATAGTCAGAGAAAAAGATCCTTTAGAAAGAGTTGGAAATATCTTAATAGTTAGTGCCGGTACTTCTGACCAGCCAGTTGTGGAAGAAGCAGCTGAGACGGCAAAAATAATGGGTAATAAAGTTAGCAGATTGGTAGATGCCGGGGTGGCTGGAGTACATAGACTTTTAAATAATGTTGATAAATTAGACAAAGCAAAGGTAATTATTGTAGTAGCAGGAATGGATGGAGCTTTACCCAGTGTTGTAGCCGGCCTTGTTAATAAACCTGTCATAGCTGCTCCTACAAGTGTTGGTTATGGAGCGAATCTAGGAGGAATTGCTCCTCTTTTAACAATGTTAAACAGCTGTGCTTCTGGAGTAGGAGTGGTTAATATTGATAATGGATTTGGGGCAGCTTATTTAGCAAATTCTATTAATAAAATTGGAGTAAATGACAAATAAGTTCAAAGGAGAGATTTTATGAAAGTCAAAAACAGCAGTAAAGTCAGTGATGAAACTAAACTAAAATATAATAGATTACAGGAAATTCTTACAGATATGAAAGAAGTACTTATTGCTTTTTCAGGTGGAGTTGACAGTAGTTTTTTATTAAAAGTAGCATTAGATACCTTAGGAAAAGAAAATGTTATGGCTGTTCTTGCTGATTCTCCA
>Ga0102929_1001272_pt1 | contig 15011 bp, 14 predicted proteins | sample SalPonR1_B_D2_MG_FD_78510 | JGI IMG/M metagenome (GOLD analysis project Ga0102929, IMG submission 78510) | Salt pond soil microbial communities from South San Francisco under conditions of wetland restoration - Salt Pond MetaG R1_B_D2_MG | ecosystem: Environmental > Aquatic > Marine > Intertidal... | reverse complement strand
GCGGGCCAGGGGTTCTGGGCGCGTATGTGTATGGCCCGCACGCCTATGCCTACAACTCCATGTCGCCGGAAGAGCGCCTTGAATCCGTGCTCGAATATGGTTCGCAGATCCATCCTCAATACAGGGATGAATTCACCACGGGCGTCGTGCTCAGCTGGCACCGCGTGCCATGGATGCTGGGCTGCTATTCGAACTGGGATGAACGCGGGCGTGACTACGAAGTCGCGGCGACGATGGACAACCGCTTTGTCTGCGCCGGAGAGCATATCAGTTACCTGCCCGGATGGCAGGAAGGGTCGCTTCTGTCCGCCCTCGACGCCGTGCGTCAGATCCACGAACGCGCCACCACATCTCAGTAAGGAGGCAGGAACCCATGTTCAAACGTTCCGCATTCATCCTGGCCCTCACGGTCGCACCGATGGTTTCGGCTCAGGACAAGGCCCCGTCGAAGGCACCGGGTTCCGAGGAACTCGGGGCGACGACGGATGTCTTCACACAAACCGACGGCGAAACGATCTACGGAACAGCGTGTTCGGGATGCCACGGACCGGGCGGCGGCGGGGCGTTTGGGGCAGCGCAATACCCGGCTCTTGCGGGCAATGCAAAGCTCGAGGTCGCGCGCTATCCCGTCAACCTGGTCGTCGAAGGCAACGGCGCCATGCCCGCATTCGGCGATTGGCTGGACGATGAACAGATTGCCGCAGTGGTGTCCTATATCCGCACCGCTTTCGGCAACGATTACACGGACGAGGTTTCCGCCGAAGACGTGGCGCGGATGCGCGAGGATTTCGCCGACCTGGATGAAGGATAACCCGATGCGCCGCTTTCTGACACTTGCCCTGGTTCTGGCGTTCGGCTTCGGCGTCGAAGCGCAGGACTTCTCGAACCCTGTCGGCACGTCCGACAATGATCAGTCTCCGGACGCGGGCACCCTCGAACGAGGTCGCCTCATTGCCGCCGGGGGTGCCCAGCAAGGCGGGGTAGAGATGAAGTGCATGGCTTGCCACGGGCGCAGCGGGCAAGGCGGCGGGGCGGCGCCGATGCTGGCCGGGCTGCCCTGGTCCTATCTTTCGGATCAGCTTGTCGCCTATCGCAAGGGCACGCGCGAAAGTCGCATCATGTCCGAGGTTGCATCGCGACTGACCGCCAGTGAAATCCGCGCGGTGACCGCGTGGTATGCCTCGAAATCCCCATCCTCGGACGCCGCCGATCCAGAGGCTGACACCCGCCTGCTGGAACGGGGTGGAGCCTTGGCCCGGGCCGGATTGCGCAGCGGATCCGCAAGTGCCGAGATGACGGCCTGCGTCATGTGTCACGGGCAGGATGCGATGGAGAGCGGCACCGCGGTTCCGCCCTTGGCAGGGCAGTCCGCCGACTATATCGCCAGCCAGCTTCGCGCGTGGCAGAACGGAACACGGCACAACGATCCGTTGAACGTCATGCGCGAGATTGCAGAACAGTTGAGCGCCGATGACATCGAAGCTGTCGCAGCCTATTATGCAAATCTGCCACCGCAATCGGATGAAGAATGACGGGACCGTTCTTCAGCGTTCGTCAAACGAGAACTGCCTCGTCATGTCTTGTCTGAACTGCCCATCCGACCCGGCGATCATCCGGGTCACCGTGCATTGGCGCTCTTCGATATCGAGAATCGCGAAGTCATTTTCCTGACCGCGCAACCGTGTCGACAGACCGGTTCCGACATGCACCTGCAGAATGCTGCCGCCGGTCCGGGCGACGAAAGGTTCGGCGTACCAGCGATGAAGGTGCCCGGTCAGGATGGCATCGACACCGCTGTCGGCAAGCTCGTGCAGGGCCGTTTCGGCGTTCGGCATGAGCTCCTTCTTCGTCTCCGGCGATTGCTGGAACGGATGATGCGCCACAAGGATGCGCGCACCCTTGAACGCACCGAAATTTTTGCACACCTCTTGCAAGTGCCGGCGCCGCAGATGGCCGCGCTGCCAGGCAAAGGGCCAGGCGGTATTCAGGCTTTGCACAAGAACCCCGTCCGTACGGAACTCGGGCCGCAGGCACCGGCTGATATGGCGCTTGTACCCGGCATAGGGCCACAGCAGGCGCGCGGCCAGGTTGTAGAGCGGGACATCATGATTGCCGGGCACGCACAGCCACGGTGCAGGCAGACGATCAAGAAACGCCCGCGCCGCACGAAACTGTGCGCGCCGCGCGCGTTGGGTCATGTCTCCGGACACGACAACCAGATCGGGCCTGGCCGTGGCGATGGCCTCGTGCAACGGCGCGATCAGCGTTGCGTCATCGCGACCGAAATGCAGGTCCGAGATATGAACGATGCGGGTCACGAGTCGGCTTTGGGCGCGATCAACCGAAGCGGCGTTGCATGACGTTTGATGACAAGCGGGGTGTCCATCTGCATCTTCTCTCCGTCGCACGCGACGAGCACATCCGGTTTCTCCGGCTGGATCGTGATTTCGTCCGCCGTATACAGGTCATAGTCGGGGCCCTTCGCCGCCTTGCCCCACGCCAGCCGCCACGCGGTCCGCAGCAGCGCCCGCCGGCGCACCCGCGGCGCCACCAGCATTGCAAAGGATCCCTCGCGGGGGGCCTCGACGCCGGCAAGATCGAACTCCTCGAGCTGGTAGGCACTGGCGGCCACAAACGCCAGCGGAGTGCGCAGGCGATGTTCGGCACCGTCCAGTTCGACCGCCAACCTGAGCGAACCAGGACGTCGCGCCAGAGTTTTCAGCACCGACCAATAGGCCGCCGGTCGCGAGCGACCGAACCGGTCATACACGTCTTCGCGCGCGCGCAGGATCGAGGGATACAACCCGATGCTGACATTGTTCAGAAAGACCCGACCATTGACCATGCCCAGCGCAACCGCCTGTTCCGGTCCTCGAGCCAGGTTTTCCGCTGCGTGGTCAGGGTTTTGCGGAATGCCGTGGGCGCGTGCGAAATAATTGAAGGTGCCCATGGGGATGACTCCAAGGCGCGCCCCCGCGGCATGGCACGGTCCCGCCAGAGCAGCGATCGTGCCATCCCCGCCAGCCGCCACGAGCGTCTCGGCTCCTTGATCCAGAAGCCGCTCTGCACAATCCGACAACGACTCGCGGGCTTTCGGGGTCACCACGTCAGCCACGAGACCCGCCGAATCCACGGCCCGGCGCAACTGCGCAATCCTGCTGTCACTGTCAGCCCCGTCGCCTGCGTGCCTGTTTACGATCACGTGCATCATGCCTGTTTCCCTTCCCGCGCCTAGTCGACAACGCCGCGCGACTTGCCCATGTTCCTCAGTTCCGCGACGGAACTGCTCGGGTTGGCTGGTGTTGGGTTCACACGCATCCGCACTTTCGCAGGAGAACCGATGCCAGCCGATCCGTTGGCGAACCGCACAATGATCCGGGACGTTCTGCGCTGTCTCACGGCGGCAGCGGCCTGTCTTGTCATGCTGGCATGGTGCAACGCGGCTTCGGCACAGGAGACGTCGGAAACCTGGTACGAAACCGACCGCATCAATGTCGGGCTCGAAGATCCACATCCGACCGGGATCGACCGGTCCTCGCCGCGACAAGCCCTGCGCGGCTTTGTGAACGCCACCCAGCAGGGCGAATACAGCCGTGCCGCGCATTATCTGAACCTGTCGGACCTGCCACCGGATTCCCAGCAGGACCGCGCCCCCGAGATCGCCCGCAAACTGGCGTCCATATTGGCCCGCCAAGTCTGGATCGACTGGTCCGCCCTGCCCGCGCGACCCGATGCAATGGTCGAAGGCTCTCCGGATTCCAACGCCCGCGCGGGGCAACCCCGGCGCAACCTGATCCTCGGAACGCTCGAGACCCATGCGTCCGCCTATGACTTGCGCCTTGGTCGGTACAAGCCCGCCGACGCCCCGGCAGTCTGGCTGTTCACGCCGCAAACGGTCGAGAACGTGGCAGCGCTCTATGATGCGTTCGGCCCGCGACGCTTCGAAAGCTGGATTCCGCAAAGCCTGAAGAGCGATTTCGCAGGTCTCTGGCTCTGGGAATGGATTGCGTTGCCTCTGTTGGCCGCCGGTCTGTTGCTGCTGGGTCTGGCGGCACGGACGGCTGCGCTCTCGCTGTCCCGGAAGTCCAGCCGGCCATGGCTGAGCAACGGTCTTGAACGCAGTGGGATGCCCGTGGCGATCCTCATCATGGCGGGCGCGACCCAACTCATCCTGAGCCACGTGATTTCGTTCTCCGGCCCAGTTCAGGCCGTCCTGCGACCGACCTTGATCATTCTGATGGTTTGGGGTGTCGGGATGACCGCCCTTCGACTGCTCGATGCGGTCCTGCATCGCGTCACGCTGCGATATGTTGGCGACATCGACGACAAGCGGGGGGCCGATGAGCGCGAATTGTTGACGTCGATCTATGCGCTGCGGCGCCTGATCGTTCTGATCATGGTCGGACTTGCCGCGATCGTGGTCCTTGCCGAGTTGAACCTGTTCGAAAGCATTGGCCTGACCTTGCTGGCCTCGGCCGGTGTGCTGACCGTGTTGCTGGGCATCGCCGGTCAGGCTGTGCTGGGCAATATCCTCGCTTCACTTCAGATCGCCTTTGCCAAGCCCGTCAGGATCGGCGATTCCGTTCTGTTCGAAGGCGATTGGGCATATGTGGAATCGATCTTCTACACCTTTCTGCGCCTGCGCACCTGGGATCACCGGCGGATCGTCGTGCCGGTCACCTATTTCGTGTCGAAACCGTTCGAAAACTGGTCCGTCGCCGAGGCGCGCATGATGAAGGTCATCGAACTGTGGCTGGATCATCGCGCCGACGTCGCTGAATTGCGGTCCTATTTCGACAAGCTGGTGCGAGAGGGATCGGACATTTCGGATTCCGAAAGCGCGATCACCTACGCCGTGGATCAGAACGCTGAAGGTCTGAAGATCAGTTTCTACGCGATGATGGATGACCCCTCGACCGGTTGGGCGGCGCAGAGCCGACTGCGCGAAGAGCTCATGGCTTATATCCGCGATCACCATCCGGACTGGTTCCCGCGCGAAAGGGTGCAGGAGGTGCCTCAACCCGACGCGACCGACCCGGAATCGGGAAACCGAAGCACAAAGCTGAGCGTGTCCGGTTCCGGCTGACCTGAAAAACTCTGAAAAACCGAACGAGAATGGAGCGATAAAGACATGGCGACAGGAGCCACGACACGAACGAAAGCCCTGATGCAGGCAATCGAACTGCGCTGGCTGGTCTTTCTGGTTGCCCTTGTCTGCGCCTTCTGGGCGCTGGCGGAACTGGCCGACGAGGTGGTCGAAGGATCGACGCGCAATCTTGACCGCGACATCCTGCTGGCCCTGCGCACACCAGGAGATCCTGGCGATCCCATCGGGCCGGGATGGATCGAGGAAATGGGGCGCGATCTCACGGCCCTGGGGGGTGTGGCGGTGCTGACGCTCGCGACCGGGCTGGTGGCGCTTTATTTCCTGATGCGGCATCGGATCAGTTCGATGCTCTTTCTCCTGTCCGCTGTCGGTGGCGGGATCGTCTTGTCGGGGATCGCGAAAGAGTTTTTCGACCGACCCCGCCCAGAGCTCGTGCCGCATGGATCCATCGTGCATACGGCCAGTTTTCCCTCCGGTCATTCGATGATGGCGGCGGTCGCGTATCTGTCCCTCGGCGTGCTGATCGCGCGGGTTCAGCCACAGCGCCGGTTGAAGATCTTCATACTTGCCACCGCCGTGCTTCTGACCCTGCTTGTCGGTGTCAGCCGTGTCTATCTTGGCGTGCATTGGCCGACCGACGTGCTGGCTGGATGGCTGGCCGGCGCGGCATGGGCCGCGATCTGCTTTGGCGCGGCGCAGGCCCTCGCGCGGCGCGGCCGGATCGAACCGGACGGGTGCGATCCCGACTGACCTGTGCGGCACTGCCTCACGGCGTTTCTGCCCACGCAAAGCACCTCTTGGAACTGCGCCCTGAGGCGGGGCGTTTTCCGGAATATTGGAGACCGACATGACCCGAGGCCGCGATGCCAGACATCCGCTCTCCCTGCCAAGATCCGGGTGGCTGGACATTCTTGCCCGCTGCTGGACACGGCTTGGCGAACTGCATCTGGGACTGATTTCGGCCGGCATCGCCTTTTTCGGAATCCTGTCGCTGGTCCCGGCCTTTTCGGCGATCGTGGCGCTGGTCGGGCTGGTCTATGACCCCGTCATCCTTGCCGAGCAGACACGTGGGCTCTTTTCCTCGATGTTTCCGCCTTCGGCTGCCGATCTGATGTCGGCACAATTGACCGACATCGCGGACACGGCAGAGGAATCCCTCACCTTTGCGGCGGTGATTTCCATCGGGGTGGCGCTCTGGCTGGCGTCGAACGCCACCGACAGCCTCATGCAGGGGCTGGCGATGATCTACGAGGAAACCGAGACCCGCGGTTTCTTCAAGCGCTGGTTGGTCGTCATCGGATTGACGATTGCCCTGATCCTGGCGCTGTGCCTCACGGTGCTCATCGTTGCGGCGCTTCCGACAATCGCGGGCCAGGTCGCCGCCGGCCCGCTTGCCAAGTCCGCGGCGACAGTCCTGCGCTGGCCGCTGATCTTCCTCGTGGCGGTCACGGGCGTCGCAACCCTGTTCCGGCACGGGCCGAACCGGCGCAAGGCGCGCTGGCGCTGGCTTTCGCCCGGGGCCGTGCTGGGATGTACGCTCTGGGTCGCGGCCACATTCGGCTTCAGCTACTACGTCCAGACCTTCGGAAACTACAACGAGGTTTTCGGAACCCTTGCCGGTGTCGTCGTGCTTCTGACATGGTTCTGGCTGTCGGCCTTCATCGTGCTGCTCGCCGCCTTGTTCGACGCAGAGACCGAGGCGCAGACGGCGCAGGATTCTACGATTGGCCCGGACCGCCCGATGGGACTGCGCGGAGCCACCAAGGCCGACACGTTGGGGGCCGCCCGTGGCGAAGAAAAGACCCGCTCCACGGCCTGACCCGCGTCGGCGAATTCCCTCAGCCAAGCATCGCCTGAATTGCGATGGCCGCGAAATAGATCGACAGAAGCAAGACGCTTTCCCGTCCGATCCCCGCAGGTCCCTGTTTTTCGCGGAACAGAAGCCCGAGCATCAAGACACCGGTCATGATCATCGCCACCGCCAACCAGAACAGGTCGCTTCGTTCGATTGCGTGGTACAACGATCCCTCTCGATACCCGATATCGGAAATGGTCAGGAACAGGGTGTCGAACGTATTGCCCCCGATGATCCCGCCGACGGCAAGCTGCAATGCGCCACGGCGGACGGCGGCCAGCGTGGTGACGAGTTCGGGCAGCGAGGTGACAACCGCGGTCATCAAGGCTCCGACCAGCGAGGCAGACAACCCAAGACGGTCCGTCAACTGCGCACCGACCTGCGAAATCACCCAGCCCGCACTGCCCATGACAAGCATGAGGCCAACGAACTGAACGATGAGCCCCCGTGCCGGCTGGTCCGGACTGTCGCCCTCGTCCGGCGTATCGTCGCGTGTCTCTTCGGTCTCGACCGGCCGCCACATCGGCGACTGTCGCAAGCGCGACGTGGCGACGACGCCGACACCGTATATGGCCGCCAATGCGAGCGATGCCGGATGAACGCCGAAAACCGCGATTTCAGGTGCCGCGTAGGCCGCAAAGGGGACGGAGAGAAGCAGAAGAAGCTGGCCACACTGGAACACGTTGGCGAGTTCGGCAGAGGCATGCTCGAGATTGGCGCGTCGATACAGGAGATCCGCCACGGCGAGAAATGCGGTCTGTGCCGCGATGCCCCCGATGCCGTTCGAAAAGGCCAGCGACGCGCGCCCATCAAGCGCCGCCGTCAGCGAAACCACCGTGCCCGAAAAAGATGTGGCGCCGCCCAGCAGGACACCGCCGATCAGCGCCTCGCCGAATCCGGTCCGGTCGGCGATGCGATCTGCAAGGCCGGTCATCCGAAGGCCGGAAATCAAGACGATGACGGCAGCAACGCCGCCGATGGCCAGAAGCGCGGTCAGAGTGAAAGCGTCAAACACCCCCGTTAAACGCGCCGGGCGCGATCGGGTTCACGCTTGAATCCGGTTTTTTTGAGTGCCGGTCGATGTCTGCGGGAACATCTGCGCCCATAGAGGCTCCGGAACAAAGCCCGCCAAGGCAACGTTTCGGCGACACTGCAAAATTCGCAAGCGCACTGGGAGTGCCTTTCATGGAGAACCGCCCGCCTCGGAAATTCGCAATGCCCGGCATGTCCAGAACGGGCGTGTGGTTGACGGGGGCAATTTTTGCGATCCTCGCCATCTGGCTGTTGCGCACCGCAGCGATCGTTGCTGTCCCGGTGACATTTGCCGTGCTCATCGCCCTGATGCTGGCACCTCTCGATCAGAAGATAAAACGCGCGCTGCCAAGATGGATCGGTTGGCTTGCCCATTTTCTTGTCATCCTGTTCCTGATTGCGATTATCTGCCTGCTGTTCGGCGCGCTTTACTTCGCGGCGCTCCAGGCGCTTCAGGTGCTTCCCAGCATTTCTGACGAAATAAACGCGCTGATGCCGCAGGCCGGATCCGACGGGAACAGCGAAACAGCGCCGCTTGCCGAAGACCTGCGCGCCGTCTGGGGCAATGCCGGCGGCATGATCGGCGGCTGGATCGTCGATCGTGCCACCACTGTCGCCGAGGCAGCCGCGACAATGACCGGCGCCTTCCTGTCCGCCTTGATCGTCATTCTTTTCATCGTTCTTCTCGCGTTGGCCGAAGCGCCGTGCTGGGCCGCGAAAGCCCGGGATCTGGTGGACGAAAACGGGCGCAGCGCCTTGGACAAGGCCACCGGATCGATCACGCTCAGGCTGCACCGCTTCTTGCTGGTCCGGACATTCGTCGGGATGCTCACGGCCGGACTCTATGTCGGATGGCTTGCGATCTTCGGGATAGACCTGCTGGTGGTCTGGGCCGTCCTGACCTTCATCCTCACCTATATCCCCAGCCTCGGATCGGTGATTTCAGGAGCGCTTCCGGTCCTCTACGCCTTTCTGGTGGTAGACCCCGCGACGGCGTTCTGGATCGGCGTCGGCATCTTCGCAATCGAGCAGTTGCTCGGAAATCTTGTTGACCCATTGTTGCAGGGCCAGCAGATCGTGCTGGCCCCGACCGTCATCCTGGTCTCGCTGATGTTCTGGAGCTGGGTCTGGGGGATTGCCGGAGCATTCCTGGCCACACCGATCATGCTGTGCATGCTGGTCATCTTCCATCGCATCGAGGCGTTACGCGGCGTGGCGTTGTTGCTCAGCAACCAGGAAAATCTGGAGGAACTGGACGCGGCCCTTGCAGATTGATCCCGTGTCAAAGGGTCCTCGTCTGGACCGCTTGCTGCACACACGGGCGGAACCCTGACACATCTGTGGCGTTAATCGCCAAACCTACAGGAACCTCGCAACATGACAACGACGCTTCCGCATCGCCCTCAATTGCTTGTCATCGGCGCAGGCGTTGCGGGAGGCTTGGTCGCGCAGCGCGCCGCCGAAGCCGGGATGCGCGTCACCATCCTGTGCGACGGGCCAGAGCTTGACCGCACACAACTCGTGGACCGATTCCGCCAGGCCGATCCGCAGACGATGATGTCTCCGTATCCGGTTGTGCCTCACGCCCCGCAGCCACAGGTCGCGCGCACCGACGACTACCTCATCCAGAAAGGCCCGCGCCCCTACAATCAGCAATATATCCGCGCCGTGGGCGGCACGACCTGGCATTGGGCCGCATCGACGTGGCGGTACCTTCCGAACGACATGAAGCTCAGGACACTTTATGGCGTCGGACGCGATTGGCCGCTCGATTACTGGGACATCGAGCCGTGGTACGCCGAGGCCGAGCGCGCATTGGGCGTCGCGGGCCCCGAGGATGCGCCCTTCGATGCGCCCCGGTCGTCGCCCTACCCCATGCCGCCAGCCCCGTTCTCCTACATGGACCAGATCTTTCACGAGGAACTAGAGCGGCTTGGCTATGCCCATATCAGCGCCCCGCAGGCGCGCAACAACCAGCAGGTCTATGACGGACGTCCGCCATGCTGCGGGAATGCCAACTGCATGCCGATCTGCCCGATCGGCGCGCAATATTCCGGAAACATGTCGATCGAAAAGGCGCAGGCCGCAGGCGCGCAACTGATCACCGATGCGGTGGTTCACCGCTTGGAGGTCGGCGAGGACGGTCGCATCACGGCCGCACGATACCTGACCCCGAGCCGCGAAGAGTTCCGGGTCGAGGCCGATCGCTTCGTGCTCGCTGCCAACGGGATCGAAGGACCGAAGATCATGCTGATGTCGACGCAGGACCGCGCGCCGCAAGGCGTGGGCAACAGCTCGGACATGGTGGGCCGCAACCTGATGGATCACCCCGGAACGTCATCTTCCTTCGACAGCGAAAGGCCGCTCTGGCCGGGGCGCGGCCCCAACGTGATTTCGGCGATCACCAGCCTTCGGGATGGCGACTTCCGCAGCGAATACTCCGCGCGCAAGATGATGATCCTGAACATGAACCCGGTCGAAGGCATCGCGCTGGCGGCGATTGACGAAGGCCTGACGGGCGACGCGCTTCGAAACGCGGTGCGCCACCGAACCGCACGGCGGCAGGTCATCACGGCGTTCCACGAACAGTTGCCGGATCCCTCGAACCGCATGCGCCCCTCGACCGAGGGGCTGACCGATGCGCTCGGCCTGCCGCGTCCCGAGATTCATTACGATGTCGACGACTACGTGACACGCGCTGCGGAAGACACGAAACGCCGCGTCGAAGAGATTGCCGAACGGTTCGGCGCCGCCCCCGGAAGCGTCGAGCATAACGAGGGATATCTGCCGAACAACCATATCACCGGCGCAACGATCATGGGGGAAGATCCTCGCGACAGCGTGGTCAACAGCGACTGCCGGACGCATGACCACCCCAATCTCTGGATCAGTTCGTCTTCGAACTTTCCCTCCGTTTCCAGCGTGAATGTCACGCTCACCATCGCGGCGCTTGCCCTGAGACTGGGAGAGCACATCGCAACCGAGGCACAGCCATGATGCAGAAAAGACACAAGACCGTGGCCGTTGTGTTGGCGCTGTTGGCGACCCCGATGGCCCATGCACAGTCGATGGATGTGTTGCTGAATTGCAGCACCTGTCACGTTGCCTCCCCCGATCCCGAGGCCACCGCGACCGCGGGACGGGAAATCTATCCCGTCCTGAACGGCCAGCCGGCCCGCTATATCGAACGACAGTTGATGGCGTATCGACAGGGGCTGCGCCAGCATCGGCAAATGGAGCAGACTGCCTTGGCTCTGGGCGAAGGAGCCGGGGCGATGGCACGGCTCTATGCCGGCGCGCCGCATCCCGAGCTGGTGTTCCGTGACCCGCCCGAGGATCATGCGACGGCGCTGGATCTTGTCGAGGACGGGGATTGGTCGCGGGGTCTGGCGCCCTGCGCGAGCTGCCACTCGCTTGACCCCGAGGACGACCGCGCCCGCCTGTCTCCGCGCCTGCACGGCCAGCCCGAGGCTTATCTGGCAGATCAGCTGCGCGCCTATGCCGACGGCACGCGATCCTCCGACCCGATGGGCCGCATGCGCGGCTATTCCGAACGGCTGACGCCGTCCGAAATTTCGGCTTTGGCGCGCTATTTCGCAAGCTGGACGCCGGACAGCGAAAATTCGCAAGGGGGTTCGGAATGACACGTACACCCACCCTGACCCGCCGTTCTGTCCTTGGCGGCGTCTCCGCAGCGGCGCTGCTTCCCGGTTGGGCATCCGCGCAGGCCAGCGGACCGTCGGTCGCCGCTTTCGCGGCGAAATGTCGGGAATTGACGGGCTTCGATCCGATCCCACGCGCCTTGCTGACGGGCGTCCGCGAGATCTATTCCGCGAATGATCAAACCGCCCTTGTCGCGGATCAGGCTGACGATGCGTTGCACGCATCGCTGCTCAAGTCGCTTTATACCGGCATGCATCGGCCGGAAGAGGGCGAGCCCGGTCGCTTTGCCTATTCCAGTGCCCTGATGTACGCGGCCGTGGAGGACAGTCTGAACGTTCCCAGCTATTGCGGAGGACTGCCGGGCTTCTGGGCTGAGAAACCGGCTGACGTCTGACCGCAGGTCACCCCAGAATGGCCTTGAGAGACAGATCCGCCTCGCGCGGTTGGCGCAGTTCGAGTGCGGAATGGAGATCGACAAGATGGCTGCGCATCAGGTCTTCGGCGCGGTCCTGATTCTTGTCCCGTATCGCTTCTACCAGAGAATGATGCGCATGTTTTTCGCACAGGGCGCTCTCGCGCTTCCAGTACAGGGCCACGATCAACGAAGATCGGGCAATGAGGTGTTCGATGAAACCGGCAATGATCGACTGGTCCGCAATGCGGGAAATGTGGATGTGCAACTGCCCGGACAGGTATAGCGCCTTGCCCTGATCGGCCTGGGCCAGAGCTTCATGTTCTTTCTCGATATGCGCCTGAAGCATCGCGATGTCTTCGGGGGTGGCCTTCAGCGCGGCCATGCGCGCGCAGCGCGGTTCCAGCAATTCACGGGTTTCAAACACCTCGCGGGCTTCCTTGGGCGTTGGTTTCGCCACGAAGGCTCCGCGGTTGCGCTGCGTTTCGACCAGGTGACCATGCGCCAGGGACTGAAGCGCCGTGCGGATGATCGTACGGGACACACCGTATATTTCAGCAAGCTCGCCTTCGCCCAGTTTGGTGCCCGGGGCCAGCCGTTGTTCATGGATCGCCTGTGACAGGGCCTGGCATACCAGATCGCTTGATGGCGCGTCGCCACGCCGTGCCAGTGCCTCGCCAACCGCTTCATTCATAGCAATGTCCTTTGCGAATCGTGATGCCATGTCACTCCTTTGACGACAAGTACCGCAGAGGTTGAGAGCAAAATTTGACCGGAGTGTATACAATATTGTGCACAAAATCTGAGCAGCTGCCTCTCAAAACGACCGATGATGCACCGTCTGGGAAACTCCGATGCATTTGCGGCCCGAATGTCTTCCCGAAGGCGGAACATAACCGCTTTGTTCAAAGCAGCATCAGGGGGAAGCATGAACGCTGCGAAACAGGATCTCGAGCTGGTGTCGCTTACCAAGCGGTATGGCGACACCGTGGCGGTCGACACGATAAGCCACCATTTCAAACCGGCGAGCTATACCTGCCTGCTTGGTCCGTCGGGGTGCGGCAAGTCGTCGACGCTTCGCATGATCGCAGGGCACGAGACCGTATCGGAAGGGTCCATCCTTCTCGCCGGGCGCGACATCTCGCCCTTGCCTCCGGCGCAGCGCGGCACGGCGATGATGTTTCAGAACTACGCACTTTTTCCGCATCTGAGCGTTCTCGACAACGTGGCTTTCAGCCTCAAGATGAAGGGCGTCGACAAGTCCGAACGTGACAAGAAAGCCGGCGAGATGCTGGAACTCGTGGATTTGACCGCTCTCAAGGATCGGCGCCCGGCGCAGCTTTCGGGTGGTCAGCAACAGCGTGTCGCGTTGGCCCGCGCGCTGATCACCCGCCCACAGGTCCTCTTGCTGGACGAACCGCTGTCGGCGCTGGACCCGTTCCTGCGGATCCGCATGCGCAGCGAGCTTCGCAAGTTGCAGAAAGAGCTGGGCATCAGTTTCCTGCACGTCACCCACGGTCAGGACGAAGCCTTGGCGCTCGCCGACGAAGTCGTGGTGATGAACAACGCGGTCATCGAACAGGCCGGTCCCGCCCGCGAAGTGTTCAATGCGCCCCGCACCAAATTCGTGGCGCAGTTCATGGGCGGTCACAACGTCATTTCCCTGCCCGAAGGCCAGGTGGCAATCCGCTCCGATGCCGTGGCGCCCACCGAAGCCGGGCAGGGCCGGATCGAGGCCAGCGTGGTCGCCGTCGAATACCAGGGCACGCATGTGTCGATCCTCACGCGGGCGCAAGGAGACCAGGAGGTGACAGCCGTGGTCCCCGATGCCGATTTCTACGCCAGCCCGCACAATCCAGGCGACCTGATCGGGCTGACCTGGGACCAGACCAACCAACACCACCTGACCGCCTGAAACGCGGCGTTTGACACTGACAAGGAGAAGAAGATGACACGATACACGAAAAGAAACGGGCTGAGCCGCCGGACATTGCTCAAGACGGGGGTGGCTGCCGCCGCCGGCACCGTCGCCGCACCGATGGTCTGGGCGCAGTCCAACATCGTTCTGAGACAGGCGGGCACCGGCGTGTCGGCCTTCAACGAGATCGCCGACAAGGCACTCGAAGACCTTGGCATCACGCTCGAAATGACCGCGCTGGATTCCGACAGCGTCACTCAGCGTGTGGCCACGCAGCCCGACAGCTTCGACATCGCGGACATCGAATACTGGATCTGCAAGAAGGTGTGGCCCACAGGCAACCTTCAGGCCATGGATACCTCCCGGATCGCGAATTACGACAAGATCGCCGGCACCTTCCGGACCGGCAAGTTGACCCCGACAAGCGAGATTGCACAAGGCACCGCGCCGCACACGGTCGGGTTTGTCGACGGGCCTGACGGCACCTCATTCGTCGACAACGAAAGCGGCTGGATGACCCTCATCCCGACGATCTACAACGCCGACACGCTGGGCATCCGCCCCGATCTCATCGGCCGTCCGATCAGCAACTGGTCCGAGCTTCTGAACCCCGAGTTCAAGGGCAAGGCGTCGATCCTCGACATCTCTTCGATCGGCATCATGGACATGGCGATGGTCTGCGAATCCATGGGTGAGATCACCTATGCCGACAAGGGCAACATGACCCGCGAAGAGATCGACAAGACATTGGCGATCTTCACCGAAGCCAAGCAGAACGGCCAGTTCCGTGCGTTCTGGAAATCCTTCGACGAAAGCGTCAACCTGATGGCCTCGGGCGAGGTTGTGATCCAGTCCATGTGGTCGCCGGCGATCACCGCCGTGCGGGCGCAAGGCGTGCCCTGCGTCTACCAGCCGCTTGAAGAAGGCTACCGGTCATGGGGCGGCGGCATGGGTCTTGCAGCCAGCCTCGAGGGCGCCAAGCTCGATGCGGCGTATGAATACATCAACTGGTACCTGTCCGGCT
>Ga0102929_1001270_pt1 | contig 15021 bp, 7 predicted proteins | sample SalPonR1_B_D2_MG_FD_78510 | JGI IMG/M metagenome (GOLD analysis project Ga0102929, IMG submission 78510) | Salt pond soil microbial communities from South San Francisco under conditions of wetland restoration - Salt Pond MetaG R1_B_D2_MG | ecosystem: Environmental > Aquatic > Marine > Intertidal... | reverse complement strand
GTCAATGACCACCTCTTCCACTATCATTTGTGAGCTGTCTTTTTCTTCCACTACGACCGGCGTGTCAGACTTGTCTTTCAGGGTTACCTTATTGTTGAATAGCCCACAAGACTGAAAAAAAAGCATTGCCGCAACGAAAAGGAGGTATTTACTCCCATTCAATCGTAGCAGGAGGTTTCGTACTGATATCGTAAACGACGCGATTGATCCCATTGACCTGATTGATGATTTTTGATGATATTTCTCCCAGTATGTCGTAAGGTATTTGACTCCACTCTGCCGTCATTCCGTCTGTGGACCACACAGCTCTTAACGCTACGACACGCTCATAGGTGCGCTCATCTCCCATCACTCCAACGCTCTGAATCGGAAGAAGTATTGCCCCGGCCTGCCAAATTTTGTCATACCAGTCGTGTTTTCTCAATATTTCCGTGTAGATGTGATCAGCTTTTTGCAAAAGATGAACTTTCGCCGGAGTAATGTCACCCAAAATGCGGATGGCCAGTCCGGGACCCGGGAAGGGATGCCGGTGGAGTATATTGGGCGGTAAATTAAGCGTGTCCCCTACTCTTCTCACTTCATCTTTAAATAGAATGCGGAGGGGTTCAATAACTTTTAATTGTAATCGCTCGGGCAAGCCACCTACGTTGTGATGGGATTTAATGCTCACGCTTGGACCATATACTGATACGGATTCTATAACATCAGGGTATATGGTGCCTTGTGCCAACCATTTGATTTGAGGTACCTTTTTAGCCTCGCGCTCGAATACTTCTATAAATACCCGCCCAATTATTTTGCGCTTTTTTTCTGGGTCACTGACCCCTTCCAAGGCAGTATAGAATTCATTCTTTGCGTCAATGCCGGTGATATTGAGACCGAGGTCTTTATAGCTTTCTAAAACAGATTCATATTCCTGGAATCTTAGCAGGCCATTGTCTATAAAAAAGCAATGGAGTCGGTCACCAATGGCTTTCTTGAGCAATAAGGCGGCAACTGAGCTATCCACCCCTCCACTGAGTCCTAATAATACGTGATCCTCCGCACCAATTTCCTCTTGTAGCTCGGCTATTTTTTGCTCAGCAAATTCCTGAGAAGTCCAGTTGCCTTCAGCTCCACATACCTGAAAGAGAAAGTTGGACAGCAACTGCTTTCCATCGGTACTGTGGTAAACCTCAGGATGGAATTGCAGCCCGTACCATTTTTTGTCTTGTTTCCACCTGTAGGCAGCTACGTTAATGTCTTCTGTAGAAGCAATGCATTCCGCAGTATCCGGTAGTTCGACAATGGTATCTGCATGGGACATCCAGACCTGGCTGTTTTCAGGCACACTGTGCATTAAAACATCTTCTGATTTTTTTCGGAGCAATGCCCGACCATATTCCCGGTGGCTTGCCCTCGAAACCGTACCACCAGTTTGATGTGCCATCAATTGTGCTCCAAAACATATGCCCAGCACGGGCACTTCAGGCAGGCTTTCTACCGAAATCACTGGCGGATCGTCATCATGCACGGAGGCTGGTGAGCCGCTGAGAACAATACCCAATAATTCTTGATCTTGCAATTTTTCATGCTGGTGAAAAGGCCATATCTCGCAATAAACGTGCAGCTCCCGGATTTTACGGGCAATGAGCTGTGTATATTGGGATCCGAAGTCGAGGATGATGATTTTTTTCATTCGGTAGGGATCGTTGTGAAAGCTTATTTTATGCCGTAAAGATGGTAATTTTAATCAATATTCTTATCCTTGACGCTATGAGCAATAGCAAAAGACCTGATATGTGTAAACGAGTATTTATTCCTGTATTTCTTCTTATTTCTTCATTCATCGGTCTTTCGGCGCAGATATCCGTGGATCAAGTTAATGATAGTCCATACGGTGTGGTATATAACCATTTGTATTATTTACAGGATGAGAATTATGATGCTGTCAAGGCACTTCGTTCTTTTCAGATATCAGATGCCGTGACTGTGGAGGAGGCGGAGAAATTAAAGGCCATACTCGATGGAAGGGGTTTGTATGTAGAATTGGACAGACTACCGAGACAATCAAATTATGCGGACAGTATAACCGGTGACTCAAGGTATCTTCTTTTTCCAAGCCTTCCGGAAGTATATTTAGAAAAAAATAAGGGTCAATGGTTCTACAGCAGTGAAACGGTACAATCGATCGATAAACTGTATTCGGATGTGTATCAATTCGGCCATTTTCTGCCGGATTTATTTCCACAGAAGCCTTGGCATCAGAAATTTCTTGGTGTCAAATGGTGGAAATATGTCGTTTTTGCCATTCTCTTTTTCCTGATCCTTCTCATCTATTTCCCGCTGAAAGCCTTACTGAAACTGATATTATTGCGCTTAATACCTTCTCGTTTTACTTTATTTGAGAATTTTAGACCTGAACTGGCAAAATTGACTCATGTGATAAGTCTATGGCTGGTATTCAAGTTGTTCAAATCCCTTCTTCCTCAATTGTTTTTGCCTGTTTACATCAATTCAACCATCTTTCTGATCCTGAATATTGCCTTGATCATCTTTCTCATGATAGCGGGATTAAGGGCCACACAAATTATCTTTGATTACCTCAAGTCATTGACAGATCAGACCAGTAATACGATGGATGATCAGTTGATTCCTGTGTTGAGAAAGATGACGAAAGTGGTGCTCATTGTATTGGCTATTCTCTACATTCTCAATCAATTAAATGTGAACATCACTGCCATCCTTGCCGGTGTGTCTATAGGTGGTTTGGCCCTTGCTTTGGCGGCTCAGGATACAGTAAAGAATTTCCTCGGATCCGTTATGATATTTTTAGATCGCCCTTTTCAAATAGGAGACTGGGTGGAGTTTGAAGGTGTCTCCGGCAGCGTTGAAGAAGTCAGTATTCGCTCTACGCGCATCAGGACATTTCAGAACTCTGTTACTTATGTTCCAAATGGTGCTCTGGCCAATAAGATTGTAGACAATAAAGGATTGAGAATTTATCGCAGATATTCAGGAAAGATCGGCATCCAATACGATACTCCGCCGGATGTGATTGAGTTATTTGTGAAAGGGATTGAGAAACTTGTTGAAGAGCACAAGACGGCATTGAGTGACAGTTACGAGGTCCACTTGAATAATTTTGCGGATAGTTCCCTGGAAATATTTATTGCCGTTCTTTTCGATGTACCTTCTTTTTCAGAAGAGTTGAGGAGCAAGCAGGACCTGATGCTATCCATCATACGCCTGGCTGCAGCCTTGAAAGTTGACTTCGCTTTTCCTACACAAACTGTTCATTTAGCATCTAATTCAGAGAGAGATAAAAACTTTGATTTCAAAAAAGCTTATGAGGACTTTATGAATGAAAGGAACAACAATCAGACGACCGATAGCTAAGCATCCTTACTTCTTAATCTTTGCCCGTAACAAGAGGGAATTTCCAATGACGACTACGTCAGAAAAGGCCATGGATAAAGCGGCTACCATAGGGGCTAAATAACCGAGAGCTGCCAGTGGGATGGCGATCACATTGTAGATAAATGCCCAGAAGAGGTTCTGTTTAATCGTTTGGAGTATTTTTTTTGATGAATCAACGAGAATAGGTAAATCTGCGCGATCTCCTGCAGTAAAAATAATGTCGGCATTCGCTTTGGCTATTGAGGTGGCTTCGTTAAAACTGATGCCTACACCGGCGCGCTGCAGCGCAGGAGCGTCATTGATGCCATCTCCAACCATGATGGTCTGGCCCTGATGGGACAATTCGGATATCAATTGATATTTTTGGTCCGGGGTTACACCGGCATGGTATTCGCTCACGTCCAGCTGCTTTGCCATTCGCGCGACTTTCTCCTCCCTATCTCCACTTAGTAAAATCACCCTTAGGCCTGCCTTGATCAGCTTGCGGACTGCCTCACGACTGCCTTTCGCCAAGTGCTCTTCCAATTGGATATCTGCAATGCGTTGATCATTTTTTAGAAGTACTGCATCCGCCTTAGAATGTGCATCTTTTCCCAGATAATAGCTGTTGCCGTCTTGGTCTTTACCCATCATTCCCTCTCCGGGGCTTTCATTGACTTCTACAAGATCGTATACTGCTGTTTCACCATTGTCATGTTGAATGTACTTTCTGACCGCATTGGAAACCGGGTGGGAAGAATTTTGTGCTAGTGCCAGGGCGACTCCTTTTGCGGATTCATCTGTGGCCCTCCATTCTCCCACCTGTATGTCTCCTGAGGTCAGGGTACCTGTCTTATCAAAAATGACCATGTCTGCACCCGCTACCTTTTGTATACTGTTTTTTCCCTTTACGACAATCCCCATTTTTGTTAACCTTCCAAGGCCCACAGATAATGCCGTTGGAGTAGCCAGCCCCATGGCACAAGGACAAGAGATAACCAAAACGGCGATGGCGTTGATAAAGGCATCTTTTGCAGTAAAATCAAAAAAGCCGTATTCTAAAAAGAAGGTCAATGCTGCTATACTGAGAACAAGCGGGACAAACCAGGCGCTGATACGATCTGCCAGGCGCTGAATTTCCGGTTTTTCAGATTGAGCCTTTCTAATGAGATTCACCACTTCCTCGATAAAACTGTCGTGAACATCTTTGGTGACGATCATTTGACCATTGCCGCTCTTAACAATAGTACCACCTAAAATTTGGTCGCCTGTTTGCTTTGTTACCTGCTCAGACTCCCCGGTCACAAACGCTTCATTTACATGCAATGAGCCTTCGAAAACCTTTCCATCTGCCGGCACCCTGTCACCACTTCTCAGCAAAAGTTTATCCCCAATCTGTAAATCTCCCAAGGCAATTTCCCTGGTTTTATCTCCCTCTATTCTCGTTGTGAATTCAGGTAATAAATCAGATAGGTCGTCCAGTTCTCTATCGGTAACCGAAAGAGCTCTTTTTTCTATCCAGTTTCCAAATAGAACGAGGGTGATGATACTGGCGGCAGTTTCGAAAAAGATCATATTCATATCCCCTACAAACCAACCGTATAGACTGTAGAAAAACGCAGCTGTTGATCCCAGGAAAATCAATACATCCATATTGGACGTTTTAGATCTTACTGCTTTCCAGGTAGAAATACCAAAGTAATAGACCCCGATGGCATAGACGGGTAAAGTGAGTAATAATTGAGCCCCCGGGCTTATGAATGACTTTCCCCCATTCAGCCAGTGAGCGAAGTGGTTGATGATCATGGGCAGAGTCAATACGGCAGAAACAATTAAAAGGGCCTGAAGCTTCAAATACCAGGGTTTAGGTTTTGCAGGGCTGCGGCCGGCGACAGCGTAACCCATTTTCTCAATTCCATCGAGGATCTCTTCTTCTACCTCTCCATCTTCCCATTCGAAACTCACCAATTTATTATTGATGTTGATGGTAATATTGTCCGCACCTTCTTTTTCCAGGAAACTGCTAATGGCATTTGAGCATCCCATACAAGTCATTCCATCCACTTCTAAGTTAATTCTGGCCATACTGCTTATTTCTTTATTCAGGTAACCTATGAAAAAAAATAGTCTCTTGTGAAACTTTTTTAGCCTTTGATAGGTTTTTAAAAGTAAGGTGTGTTTGGGTTTTTAGATTTGGGGCAGGCCGCTCGGTCTGCCCTTTTTTTGTTTCCCACTTCGTCAAGAATACCGTATAAAGTCGTATTTATGGCTTTCTCTTTATATAGACATTATATTTATATGATAGATTTGGGTTTTAGCATAATTTTCCTTTCATTTACGTAAATCAAGATTTAAACTGTGGACAAAAGAAATTTTCTCAAAGTAAGCGGATCATTTGTGGTTGGAGCATCGGTATTGCCCATTAGCTATTCCTGCCAGGGAGGAGCAAAAGAAAATAAAAACGGGCTTTCAGGTCAGCCGGCTGTTCTTGAACTACCTGATCTTCCTTACGATTATAACGCTTTAGAACCGATTATAGATGAGAAAACCATGCGTCTACATCATGACAAGCATCATGCAGGTTACACGCGTAAAGCCAAAAAGGCCATTGAGGAAGCAGGACTGACGGATCAATCCATGGCAGAGTTGCTGAATGGATTGGATGGCAGCGACGAATTTTTACAAAACAATTTAGGGGGTTATATCAACCACAAATTGTTTTGGACAGTCATGGGGCCTGAGAAAACAGAGGCTAAAGGAGACTTAGCTGATGCCATCAATTCAGCATTTGGTTCCATGGATCAATTCAATGAATCCTTTTTTAATGAGGCCAAGTCTGTGTTTGGTTCAGGATGGGCTTGGTTGAATGTGGATGACAATAAAAAATTGTTTGTTTCATCAACTTCAAATCAGGATAGTCCTTTGATGTCTAAAATTGCAGAGCAACCAGGCACCCCTATTTTAGGTATAGATGTTTGGGAACATGCCTATTACCTCAAGTATAGAAATGAGCGAGGGAAATATATCCAGGGGTTCATGGACCTTATCAATTGGAACGAAGTAGCTCAAAGATTTGCTGAAGCGGTAAAATAATCTTCACCTAACGGGATAATTTGCTTTCAATTTTATAATTTTGCGAGCACTTTACGGAGGATGTAGCTCAGTTGGTTAGAGCGCTGGATTGTGGTTCCAGAGGTCGCCGGTTCAAATCCGGTCTTCCTCCCTTCTTTAAAGTTTTACGATAGATACCCCTTCTCCTCCAAGTTCTTTGCTCTCGTGTTTAATGTCTTCAGCATTATAGTCCCTGGCTTTTTCCCACACGACTCGTTTTAGGACACCACTTCCTTTTCCGTGCAGAATTCTTAGTCTATTCGAGCCAGTAAGTACTGCCTTATCAAAAAACTTCTCTAAAAGCTCTTCCGCTTCCTTCATTTTAAAGCCCCTAATGTCCAATTTGGTACTAAAATGACCACCCGGCCCATCCGTTTGCAGTTGTATGCTCTTCTTTTTTCTCACTTCTATAGGGGCTCTGACATGCACGAGATCGTGCATGGGCACATCTACTTTAATCAAACCCATTTGCACCGTAGCTGTATATTCATTCTTTAAATCAACGATCTCCCCCGCAGAGCTTCCTGTTTTTAGTTTCACATAATCCCCAATTTGAAAAGACTTTTTCTGGGTAGCTTCTGCATGTGCTTTCTCCTTGTACTCTTCCGTTATTTCAGATAATTCCTGGCTTTTTTGCTCTGCATTTTTACGCATTTTTATAGCCATTTTCTCGACTTTCTGACTGGATTTTTCTTCAGACCGCAATTCCTTGAGGTATTTCTCGACCGCGATTTTTTTAGCTGCTGCTTTTTGAGCCTCTATTTGTTTGCTTTCCATTCGCAGCTTTTTACGTTTCACTTCAAAGTCTTTGAAAAGTTGTTCATACTGTTGAATCAAACGGTCCAATTTGTTGGTTTTTTCATCTAATTTTTCTTTGAGCTGCTGAGATTTTATTCGCTCTTGCTCTATGGTGTTGAGTAAATCCTCTACTTCAACGTGCTTCTTTCCTGCGAGTTTTTTAGCGCGATTGAGAATGTTTTGTTGGATACCCATACGTGAAGCAATTTCCAGGGCATAGGAGCTGCCAGGCTTACCAATTCTCAAGTGATAGGTTGGGCTTATATTTTCCATATCGAAGAGCATCGATGCATTGACAATACCTTGCTTTTTAAATGCGAATTTCTTTAGGTTGTCGTAATGTGTAGTGATCAGGCCAATACTTTTTTTCGTCAGCATTTCTTCCAAAATGGCTTCAGCAATAGCCCCTCCAATCTTCGGGTCAGTACCGGATCCAAATTCGTCGATTAATATCAGACTCCTTGAATTTGCATTTTGCAACATCTGTTTCATGCTCTGTAATCGCGAGCTATAGGTACTCAATTCATTCTCAATTGATTGCTGATCGCCTAATTCAATAAAAACAGAGTGGAAGAGACCAAAGGTGGAACCATCTTCTGCAGGTACCAGGTAGCCTGACTGAAGCATACTTTGCATCAACCCGATGGTTTTAAGACAAACGGTTTTACCTCCAGCATTTGGGCCAGAAAGGAGAATGAAACGATTTTGTTCATTGAGGTAAAGGTCGAATGGAATGGTATCGATACCCAAAGCCTTATTTTTAATAAGCAGTAGAGGGTGCCTTGCCTGAATAGCTTTGAACGCCGCTTTATCCTCAATTTTCGGTAGAATGGCATCCATTTGACGAGCCAGTCTTGCTTTAGCCTGTAGGATATCTAAGCGAACCAGAATGTCCAAATTATCGTATAACTCCTGTTGGTAAGGAACTATTTCTGCGGTTAGTTCTCGCAAAATCCTGTAAATCTCGTTTTTCTCTTCAATGCGTAGCTCAGAAAGTTGATTGTTCACCAAAGTAACCTCTGCAGGCTCCATAAAAATGGTTTTGCCGCTTGAAGATTCTGCATGAATAATGCCGTCAATTTTGCGTTTGTTCTCAGCTGGCAAACTCAAAACCCGCCTCCCGTATTTTATGCTTTCCGCATTTTCGGCTAGCAGCCCCATGCGCTTGTATTTCTTGAGTAGCTTTGAAAAAAAACGATCGAGTTCTGAGGCTTTTGCCCGCATTTCAGAACGGATCGCCCTCAGTTTTGGTGAGGCGTGGTCTAAAATTTCTCCTGTCTCATCCATGACCTGCTCAATGGACTTATTGAGGCCATTCATCTCGGACATTCTTCGACTTAAAACACGCAACCTCGGAAATGTATCTGGCTGTTTATCTTCAAAAAAATCCAGGAATAAATGTACCGCGGCATTGTTTCGATACAACTCAATAATTTGCTCCGGCATCAGCACCGCATTTTCGGCATCCAATACTTCCAGGACGTCCCGAATATCACGATAGTTGTTCAGCGGGAAATTGAGGCCGTCATCAAAAATCTTTTTTACTTCCTGGGTTCTTCTGAGGGAATCCACTACCTTTTCGTGGTTTCTGGCCAGCTTTTCAACTTCGATCTTTTCTTTAGCCATCGAGCTGAGGGCAAAGTTTTGTGCAAGGGCTCTTACTTTATTCAATTCAATTTTGTCCAGGGCATCCGCCGGAAAGAGTTTCATTCTTTCTACTTTTAAGCTTTAACAAAGATAATCGATAAGAGTTAGAAGAAATGTCTGGGAGTATTACCGGTAAGTTATTCAGAGTAGTGAATTTTGGTGAGTCGCATGGTCCTGCTATTGGTGTTGTTGTGGATGGATGTCCCGCAGGAGTCCCCTTCAATAACGACTTGGTTACCAGCGATCTTATTAGAAGGAGACCTGGCCAGAATACATTTTCTACTCAAAGGAAAGAAATAGATGAATTTGAGCTTTTGTCTGGTGTTTTTGAGGGTAAAACTACCGGGACGCCTATTGCAATGTTAATAAGAAACAAGGACGCCAGACCTAGAGATTATGAAGCCATCAAAAATACCTACCGTCCTTCCCATGCTGATTATGTCTATGACAAGAAGTATGGCTTTAGAGACTACAGGGGTGGAGGGCGTTCTTCTGCAAGGCTGACTGCGAGTACGGTGATGGCGGGAGCAGTCGCAAAAATGATGCTCCAGGAGGTATCAACCATCAGTGTTCAAGCTTTTGTGCATGCTATTGGAAAGGTAGCACTGCCCGAGGACTTTGACTATGTAGAAAATTCCGTTGAGGATGATATCTTGAATTGCCCATTGCCCGAGTACAGCAGGCGAATGCAAGAAGAAATCAATCAGGCAAAACATAATAAAGACAGTATTGGAGGACAAATTAAATGTGTGGTAACCGGTATTCCTATTGGACTTGGTGAGCCAGTTTATGAGAAATTGGATGCCGTGCTTGCTTCAAGCTTAATGGCCATCAACGCTGTAAAAGCTGTAGAAATAGGGAGCGGTGTACGCGCTGCTATTATGAAGGGAAGTGAACACAATGATGCCTTTGTCTTACCGGATGAGGGTGATCAGTTGAGAACGAGCACCAATTACTCCGGAGGAATTCAAGGAGGAATCAGCAATGGGGAAGATATTCTTTTAAAATTGAGTTTCAAACCAGTGGCAAGTATAGCCAAGACCCAGAAAACGGTGACTGCCGATAACGCAGCCACTCTTTTGAAGGTAGATGGACGTCACGATCCATGTGTGGTTCCCCGAGCAGTGCCAATAGTGGAAGCACATGTGGCCATAGCTTTGGCAGACATGTGGTTATGGAATCAATCGTCAAAAATTTAGGAAATTATGAGATTAAAAAAAGCAATCCTACTTCTTTCAATCACGGCATTATTAATTGGCTGTGCAGTTTTACAGAAAGATCAGGCACCACAATCTATTGAAATCGGATTCTACAATGTGGAAAATTTCTTTGATACTATCGACGCACCGGACAAGGAGGACGAGTATTTTCTTCCCACTGGGCCTACCGAGTGGAATGATTGGCGCTATAAAAAGAAACTCGTACAGGTGCTGCGGGTCTATAATGAAATGGGTCGTCCGGAGCTATTAGGTTTGAGTGAGGTGGAGAATGCCTCAGTATTGGATGATCTGGCTGAAAAATTTACCAATCAGATGGAGTTTGTACATTTTGAATCACCGGATAAACGCGGCATTGATGTGGGACTCATGTATTCTACCAGAGTGTTCGAATTAAAGGAAAAGGCATTCGTACGGATCAGCTTTCCAGATAGTATCGTCGAAGATTACACTACGCGAGATATTTTGTATGCAGTCCTGGAGACAAATTCTAGAAAAGATTTACATGTATTTGTCAATCACTGGCCCAGCAGAAGAGGAGGACTTGAAGCCAGTTCCCCAAAAAGGGAACACGTGGCTAATACACTTCGCGATTTCATGAGGGAAAAGAAATTGAATCTGCAAAAGGACGCCATATTGCTAATGGGTGACTTTAATGATGAACCCTCCAATAAGAGCATCAGTGTGAACTTAGGAGCAGGGCAAATTGGAGAGGATCATTTATTTTACAATCTCATGCATGATGTAGAGCAAAAAGACGATGGCTCTTACAACTACCGTGGGGATTGGAATGCCCTTGATCAGTTTATTGTCAGTACAAAATTAATCAATGGCCAGAAGGATGATCTTGAGTTGACTGATCCGGAGGTTTTCAAACGTGAATTTATGATTTACAGGGATGAGAAGTATGGTGAGAAACCAAACAGAACTTATGGTGGCCCGAATTATTACGGTGGAATTAGTGACCACTACCCTATCCGGGCTACGCTGTACTATTGAGAAGTTTTTTCTTCGTGTTTATCGCTCAATAAGCCCACAAAATCTCTAAAGGACTCAAAATCCCTGCGATAACTTAAGCCAATTCCGGTTTTAGAGCGATCGCTGCCATCAAAATCCGGTTCAAATCTTTGATAGGCCCTGAATTTCCATCTTCTGTCTTCCGTAATATCAATCCCGAGCACAAAATTACCAGTGATATTGTTGCTGTTGTTGGTGATGGAAGAGTTATTGTAATTGCCAGCAACATCCAGGGTTACCCGGTCATCCAACAGGTAAAATCTGGGACGTACGATGATTTCACTAGAATTGAGTGCATCATCTACCCCTGCAGCTCTCGAGTTATAAAAGCTAGCATTTAAATCTAATTCAAATCCACTGAGAATACTATTGTCGGATTGAATCAAGTCACTGACGAGTCCGGTGAGATAATTGCTCAATTGGTTACTGATCATTTGGGACACCGTATTTAATCCTGTAACAAGCTGAGTGCCTTGTGCAGTGAGTTGTTGACCCGGCAGAAAGGTACCTACCACCAGGAGGCCGAACACCTGTCTATTGATCTCATTTTGGAGATTGTCCATAGCCGTGAGCTTGGCTTCAGCAAAATTTCTCAATTGACGGTCGAGTTCCGGGAAATTGATCTCAAAATTCACGGTTGGAGAAAGCAAATCTCCGGTAAGCAATAGAGATAAATCTACCGGTGTGGGAGACTTGGCAAGTGCTTCCATGGTGGGATCCTCGATGACATATTCCTGGATGAGAGGGAAAACGGGCGTGGAAAGCCCCTGATAGTCTGCACGGACATTCAGTTGAGCCTCATAAGGGTCTCCGCTAAATTGTATATTGCCGCCTTCACGCAAAATAAATGGCTTATTGACAAAATTCAGGTAAGTGAATAGATATCTTCCTTCTGTAATATCATAATTTCCGTACACCTTAAGTTGACCCGATTCATCATATACTACATTTATATTGCCCTTGCCTTGACCATCAATGCGGTCACCTGCCTGCTCATCGAAAATGATTTTGATACCTGCTGCCTCAGTCATTTCAAGACTAAGCTCCATGGTAAGACCGGATTTCTTAACCAACTGTATTCCACCTTGAATAGTATCTGGCTTTCCAAATTGAATAAACCTTCTTTCTTCCGTGAATTGCTCCGCAGTTAGAGGGAAGATAAGGTCTGTGCCCTTATTGGACTTGCCGTCAATGATCAGGTTGGGACTTGACAATGGGCCTTGAATATCTGCATCGAAAGCCCCATAGGCGCGTCCATAATAATACTGGTTCATCCCTTTCTCTGTATTGATCGCCATAAAATTGGTACTGGATATTTGCACATCCCAGCGAAGGTCATTGAGGTTGGCGTGCGCTATACCCCCGCTGATGACTGCCGTATTGCCCTCTATATCACGCATCAGGCAATTGTTGCAAGCGATCATAGAGTCCCGAAGGGTGAAACTCTGATTCCTGAGAAAAACACGGTTATTTAAGTAATCTACTGTAGTGGCGAACTCATCTGCATGGAGCATACCATCCAAGTGCAATTTTTGAGGATAACCATATATTTTAAATCCGGCATCAAAGTTTCCCTTAGTTTCTTCAATGCTGCTCCCGGCAAAATACTCCAACATAGAAGCCGGATAATTCTCAATTTCTGTCCAGACTTTCGCGTATTTTTCCTTGTGATCACCAAAATCTTCTAAGTAATACTCGAAATGACTCCGGAGGACCGAAGTATCCTTATTTATGCTGAGATCTCCTCTAAGTATAGAATGGAGATCTTCCGCATAGGCTGTTAGTGACATGCGACCATAAGGATCATGATTAATTTGAAACTCATCTGAAGAGAGATCTATTTCAAAATCCCTGAGGCGGAATAAGTCCATTACAGCTACACTTCCCTTGTATAGACCTCCAACTTGAAGTGCTTCTATTGGAATGAATGCATTTACCGGAGTAATATCAAAACCTTCTAGCACGACTTTGAGCCCTTTTTCTCCTAGACTTTTGAACATCATCTGCTGGCCATTCATGCCAGTGAGTATGAAATTTTTCGTTTTGATACTGTTCTTGGCAAGCATGAGGTAATTACCAGTTGCGATGTTCCAGTATTCATTGAATAAGGCCAAAATGCCTTCATTGAGATGGAAAACATAAAACGAATCTTTTCGCGATATTTCTCCTGTAATGTTTAAATAATCGGTCTTCTCATAGATATCGGTACTCAAAATAGCGAACTGCAATTCTTCGTTTTCCATTTCCATGGCAACATTCACTGGAGGAATAAAACTTTCACCCAATTGGATTGAATCAACGGTGATTTTGGCCTCTCCGCTGCGGCCCCTGACATCATAAAATACACTTGGGTTGTATACCACCCGCTGTCCCATGTTCAGGGTTTCGGTAGAACTCTCAAATCTGATATAATCGTAGTCCTGGTCATAAGCAAGAAAGAGATCCAGATCGTCCAGCCTCTTCATATCTTTATTCCATAGTTGCGGCCATCCGATAAGACTGTCTAACTTCAATTGTATTTCAAATTGACTGTCGTTATCTTTAAGTTGGGTAAATCGAGGGATATTAATCAGATCATTGAATTGTGTATTCTGTTCATTAAATGTATTGAGTAAAGGTTTGTAAAAATCGATCAAGCGAAAGTCTCCATCAATTCTGAGATCAAAGCCATCCCCTATGACATTCAAATGCTGACCTTCTCCGTACTCAAGAGAGTAAATGTCCACATTTCCGATGGTATTATATGAGTTCTCGGTTTGTAAATGCAGACTGTCCAATTTCGCATACCCGATGAAATCGAGAAGCCGATTGGTTTTAAAATTAAGATCTGCCTGGGTGGAGATAGTTGCCTCATCTTCGCTGAAATTGAGTGCCTTCAGATTGGCATTTTCCAGATTTATTTTAGCATTAACCGTATAACTGGAGTCTCTCCGCTGTACAACTCCAGAATAATTCATTCTTACATTATCGTCTACTATTTCACCTTTTCCATCCAATAAACGCTTGCTGAATCTGCCGGCATAATTAATATCCTTGTAGCGGTATCCTTTATAGTCTATGTATTCGACAACGGCATCTAGCGTGGCTTCCGCATTTTCTAACTTCAGGCCTTTACCGAGTGCCACTTCCGCGGTCATACTCATTTTGCCAAGCTCATCATTATTTAGCCAGTTTTTTAGATCAAAGTCTTTGAGACTCAGAACGCCTGAAAAGCTGGTCTCTAAATCCGTATTTAGGTTTTCTACGTTGATATCCAGGCGTGCAATACCCAGCCCGGTATTGGCAGAACCGTAGGCTATGAAGTCAGAGGGTGAGCCGTCAAAACTTCCTTCGAACCTAAAGCCTCCTAGTCGATTGAATGAACTAGGAATCCTCAAGTCAGGGAAAATACTGGTTATGGATTGGACATTGCTATACATGTTTTCAACACGCAAACTGATAAAAGCTTCTTGGGGGTTAGTGATATCCCTAAGAGTCAATTGTCCCTCTATTCTTGACTGACCACCGTGTTTTAGATTAATGTCTCTAATTCTCAAACGATTCAGGTAACCCTGGAACCTGCCATCAAGCACAAAAGATTGGTTCCTGTTTTGGTTAATAAAGGTATTTTTCTTCAGAGCTGGTGCGAAGTAATACAAATCAGAAAAAGTGAGGTAGCTATTGGTAGAGACACCATTCATCCTGACTTCATCCTCAAAATTTAGCCAGGATGAGTATCCATTTTTGTTGGTCATTTTAAGGATGCCCTGAATATTGGACTCGTCTGTTGCTATAATTAAATCAGTCCAATCCAAACCAGTACTGTCAATATCCAGGGAGGAACCCGCCAGTTGTTTTACAACTAATCCACTTT
>Ga0102929_1001268_pt1 | contig 15036 bp, 11 predicted proteins | sample SalPonR1_B_D2_MG_FD_78510 | JGI IMG/M metagenome (GOLD analysis project Ga0102929, IMG submission 78510) | Salt pond soil microbial communities from South San Francisco under conditions of wetland restoration - Salt Pond MetaG R1_B_D2_MG | ecosystem: Environmental > Aquatic > Marine > Intertidal... | reverse complement strand
CTCTGCATCGACTGCGCGTCCGAGCGTGACCGCAGAAATGTCCCGCGCGGCGGCGTCAACCGGCGCGGGTCGAAGGACAGTCAGTTGAAATAGGGGCGCTGCCCCTCTTGGCCTGCGGCCAATTCACCCCGGGATATTTCCGGCCAGAAGAAGCAACGGAGTGTTAACCTTGACGCGCGATGGTGGAGCCGCGGTACAGGCGGGGACGCCGATGACCGCGCCAGGAGACGCACGCACGGTAGCGTTTCGCACGGGGGACGACTTTGCGCGTCCCCCGTGTTTCTTCTGGCGACAAATATCCCCGCCGGAGGCTCCGGACGGGGCAGCCGTGCCCGGCGGGCCGGTCAGTCTTCCATCGCCTCCAGCTCGTCGATCATGCCCTCGATCATGCTCAGGCCATTGTCCCAGAAGGCCGGGTCGGAGGCGTCGAGGCCGAAGGGTGCCAGCAACTCGGAATGATGCTTGGACCCGCCCGCCTTGAGCATCTCGAAGTATTTCTCCTGGAAGCCCTCGGGCGCCGCCTCGTAGGCGGCATAAAGCGCGTTCACCAACCCGTCGCCGAATGCATAGGCATAAACGTAGAAGGGCGAGTGGACGAAGTGCGGGATATAGGCCCAGAAGCTCTCGTACCCCTCCATGAACTCGAAGACGGGACCGAGGCTTTCGCCCTGCACCGACATCCACAGGGCGTTGATGTCGTCCGGTGTCAATTCGCCGCCGCGGCGCGCCTCGTGCAGCTTGCATTCGAAATCGTAGAAGGCGATCTGGCGGACCACCGTGTTGATCATGTCCTCGACCTTGCCGGCCAGCAGCACCTTGCGTTCGGCCTGGCTGGGCGCTTCGGCCAGCAGCTTGCGGAAGGTCAGCATCTCGCCGAAGACCGACGCCGTTTCGGCCAGCGTCAAGGGGGTCGAGGACAGCAATTCGCCCTGCTGGGCGGCCAGCACCTGGTGCACGCCGTGGCCCAGTTCGTGCGCGAGCGTCATCACGTCGCGCGGCTTGCCCAGGTAGTTTAGCATCACGTAGGGATGCGCGGTGCTGACCGTGGGATGGGCGAAGGCGCCCGGGGCCTTGCCCGGCTTGACCGGCGCGTCGATCCAGCCCTTGTCAAAGAAGGGCTGCGCGAGGTCGGCCATCCTCGGGTCGAACCCGGCGTAGGCGCTCATCACCGTCTCGCGCGCCTCGTCCCAGTCCACGATGCGGTCGCTTTCCATGGGCAGGGGCGCGTTTCGGTCCCAGACCTGCATCTTGTCGAGACCAAGCCATTTGGCCTTGAGCTTGTAATAGCGGTGCGACAGCCGCGGGTAGGCCGCGACGACCGCGTTGCGCAGTGCCTCGACCACCGGTGCTTCCACGTCGTTGGCCAGGTGGCGGCCTGCCTGCGGGCTGGGCATCCCGCGCCAGCGGTCCTCGATTTCCTTTTCCTTGGTCAGGGTGTTGTGGACCCGTGCAAAGAGGCTGACATTCGCGCCAAAGACCCGGGCCAGTTCGCGCGCGCCCTTTTCGCGCCTTGCACGGTCCTGTTCGGACAGCAGGTTCAGCGTCGCCTCGATGCCCTGCGCCTCGCCGTCGATCTCGAATTCCAGCCCGGCGATGGTTTCGTCGAACAGCTTGTTCCAGGCCGAGGCCCCCACGACGGACTGATCGTGCAGGAATTTTTCCAACTCGTCGGACAGCTGGTAGGGCTTCATCTTGCGGATGCGGTCGAAAACGGGCTTGTAGCGCGCCAGGTCGGGGTCGGCGGCAAGCAGGTCTTGCAGCGCCTCCTCGTCCAGCCGGTTGAATTCCAGCGACCAGAAGACCAGCGGCGTGGTAAAGCTCGTGATCCGGTCCTGGCAGTCCGATATGAACTTGGCCCGTTCGGGGTCGGTCGTCTTCTGGTAGTAGCGCAAGCCGGCAAAGGACATGATGCGCCCGGCGATGATGTCGATCTGCTCGTAGCGTTGCACGGCCTCCAGCATCTGCGCCGCGTCCAACTCGGCCAGCTTGCCTTCGTAGTCGGCGGCAAAGCTGCGACAAGCCTCTTCCAGCCAGTCGAGGTCACGCTTGAGCGCGGGCGCGTCGGGGTCTTCGTAAAGATCGCTCAGGTCCCATTCGGGCAGGTCGCCCAGCGGCCGCCCCCCGCTGGCGTTGGCGTCGAATACCGGCTGTCTGGTCATGTGGGCCTCTCCTTGTTCGGGTTTGTCCCTACTTATGAGCGCGCCCCCGGCTTGACCAGTGCTAGCCGTAGCGCGCCAGCATCTCGTGCAGGTCGGCCAGGGTGTTGATCTCGGCCAGCGGCTTGTCGTGGCGCCAGCGGGCCATGCGCGGAAAGCGCACGGCGATGCCCGACTTGTGGCGCGGGCTTTCCTGGATGCCCTCGAAAGCGATCTCGAAAACCAGCGCCGGCGGCACCTGCCGGACGGGACCGAAGCGTTGCAGCGTGTTGCGGCGCACCCATTGGGTGATCTGGCGAAACTCGGCATCGGTCAGCCCGGAATAGGCCTTGGTGAAGGGGGTGAAGCCGTCGCCGTCGCGCACGGCGAAGGTGAAATCGGTGAAAAGGTTGGCACGGCGGCCCGACCCCGATTGCGCGTAGATCATCACCGCGTCCACGGTCAGCGGGTCCACCTTCCATTTCCACCAGTCGCCTTTCTTGCGGCCCGACAGGTAGGGCGAGGCGCGCCGTTTGATCATCAACCCCTCGGCGTTGTGGTCGCGCGAGTCGGCGCGGATCCGGGCAAGGTCATCCCAACTCTCCCCTGTTACCTCCGGCGACAGGCGCAGAGGCGCGTCCGTGGGCAGGGCGGCGGCAAGCGCGTCCAGCGCCGCGCGGCGATCCTGCAAGGGGGTCTCGCGGATGTCCTGCCCGGCCTGTTCCAGCAGGTCATAGGCCATGAGGACCACGGGGACCTGTTTTAGCAGCTTTTTGGGCACGGTCTTGCGCCCGATCCGCTTTTGCAGCGCGTTGAAGGGCAGGGGGCCGTCGCGCCAGGCCAGCACCTCGCCGTCGATCACCGTGCCCGGCGGCAGGTAATCCACCAGTTGGCCCAGTTCCGGGAAGCGGTCCGTCATCAATTCCTCGCCGCGTGACCAGAGGTAATGCGCGCCGCCGCGCAGCACCAGTTGCCCGCGGATGCCGTCCCACTTGCGGTCAATGACCCAGTCCGAGGGTGGGCCGAGCGCATCACGGTCCTCCAGCTGGTAGGCGAGGTAGAACGGGTAGGGGCGGCTGAGGTCGGCGCTGGGGTCATGCGCCTCGATGAGCGCGGCCCAGCTGGTGGCCTCTGGCGTCCAGGCGCCCATAAGCTTGTGGGTCAGGTCCGCCTCGTCCTGTCCGGTGGCCTGCGCCAGCGCACGCGTCATCAGTTTCTGGCTGACCCCGATGCGGAACCCGCCGGTCAGAAGCTTGATGAAAAGGAACCGCTCGGTCCGGTCAAGGCTGTCCCAGGCGGCGAGGATGCCGGCCTTCTGCTCCAGCTCGTCCAGTTTCGACAGGCGCTGCAATTCGCCGATCCACTGCGACAGGGGCAGGTCGGTCTCCGTTTCCGGGGGTGGCAGGACCAGGGCGATGGTCTCGGCCAGGTCGCCCACCACCGGGTAGCTTTCCTCGAACAGCCACAGCGGGATGCCCGCCCGTTCGGCGGCCCATTCGCGCAGCCGCGTCGTGGTGATGACCCGGCGCGGGCGCCGCCCGGAAAACAGCGCCACGCACCACAGCTTGTCGGCATCCTTTGCCGTCTCGAAAAAGGCCGCCATGGCCGCGACCTTTGCGGTTGTCCTGGTGGTCTGGTCCACTGTGGTGAATAGCCGGGCGAAATCCTTCATTCGGCCAGGCCCCCGTCCAGCGTTTCGCCGTCATATTCGGTGCGCACGATTTTCGCGTCATAGCCCTGGTCCGCCAGCCAGCGGCGGAACGGGCCGGTATAGCCGTGGGTGACGAAAACCCGCTCGGCCCCGGTGGCGCGGATCGCGTCGTTCAGCCCGGTCCAGTCGGCGTGGTCAGAGACGATGAAGCCCCGGTCGGCCGCGCGCCTGCGGCGCACCCCGCGCAGGGCCATCCAGCCACTGGCAAAGGCGCTCGATTGCGGCTTGAACCGACGCGCCCAGGCCGAACCGAGCGCCGAGGGTGGCGCAAGGACCAGCGCGCCCATCCGCGATTTCAGGTCGGTTTCCGGTGTGACCAATTCGGTGGCGGGCAGGGCGATGCCCTGGCCGCGCAGCACGGCATTGGTATTCTCGATCGCGCCATGGGTCAGGATCGGGCCGATCTCCGGATCGACCAGCCGCAGCAGCCGTTGCGCCTTGCCCAGGGCGTAGGCCCCCAGCAGCGAAAACCGCCCCGCGGCGGCATTCCCGGCCCACCAGGCGTTGATCCGGTCGGCCAGCACGTCCTGCGGGGTCCAGTTGAAGACCGGCAGACCGAAGGTGCATTCGGTGATGAAGCTGTGGCAGGCAACCGGCTCGAACGGCTCCGACAGCCCGTCGTCCACGGTCTTGTAATCGCCCGAGACCACCCAGACCTCGCCGGCCACCTCGATCCGGATCTGTGCCGACCCGGGCACATGGCCCGCCGGGTGGAAAGATACCGTGGCATCGCCGATGTGGGTCGGGGTTGTAAAAGCTGTTGTCTGAAGGTCGATGTCCGCGCCCAGCCGATGGCGGATCACAGGGGCGGCGGCCTTGGTCGCCATGTAGCGGCCCATCCCCGCGCGCGCATGATCGGCGTGACCGTGGGTGATCAGGGCCCGGGGCACGGGTCGCCAGGGGTCGATCCAGAAATCGCCCGCCGGGCAGTAGATGCCGGCCTTGGTGAAGGTCAGAACCGCACTCATGGACCAGTTCTAGCGCCTGCCCGACCCCGGTAAAGCGGGGTCAGGCGGCCCGTCGCTGGGGATCGTCGAAAAGCGCAACGCTGCGGTCGAAAAGCGCGTTGCGCAAGGCGGGCTTTTCGAGGATCACCTCGTGCTTGCCACCCTCGAGGACCACCAGTTCGCCTCTGGGCCAGCTGGCCATGCGGTCGCGGATACGGGCGGTGTCGACGATCTGTTCGTCCGAGCCCAGGAAACAAAGACAGGGCAGGTCGGGGGCCCGGCGCCGGGACAGGGTGCGCGTCTCGGTCAGGGCTTCGTGCAGCCAATGCAGGGAGGGCCCTCCGAGACCAAGCGCCGGGTCGGCCTGCACCTGTTCCTGCAACAGGGCGAACATCTCGGGGTCGGTGGTCAGGGTGTTGCCCGCGAACCCCTCGCGCAGCACGTAGGTTTCGGCCTCCTGTCCCGGGGCGACAATATGGGAAAAGCCCAGCGGACGGCTGAGCGAGCTTAACCCCCAGGCCAGTGGACGCAGGGGCGTGGCCATGGATATCCCCCACATCGGCGCGGAAAAAGACGCTGTTTCAACTGGATAGCCTTCCATCACGGAGCGCAGGCCGATGGCCCCGCCCATGGAGTGGGCCAGCAGATGAAAGGGCTCGGGCAGGCCCAGGGCGCGGGCGTGGTCCACCGCGGAGCGGGCATCAATCTGGTAGTCCGCGAATTGCCCCACGTGGCCCACGACCGGGTTGTCTTGCAGCCTGTCGGCCAGCCCCTGGCCACGCCAGTCTATGGCCAGAGACGCATAGCCCCGAGCGGCGAAATCCGCAGCGGCGGGGCCATACTTCTCGACATACTCGGTGCGGCCGGGAAAGATGAGGACGGTGCCGCGGGCCTCGTCCATTGGCCAGTGGCCGATGCGCAGGCGCACCCCGTCCGGGGTTGTCACCCAGTGGGCAACGCCGGCCGGGTTGCGGGCCGTCCGCCCGTTGTAGGGGGCCTGCTCCATGGTGGGGTCAGCCCAGGACGCCGGCCAGTTTCATGGCCATCCCCATGTCGCCATCCACCGACAGCTTGCCGCTCATGAAGGCGGCGGTGGGGTTCTCTTCACCGTCGAGGATCGCCTTGAATGTCTCGGCGTTCGCCGTCAGCGTCACGTCGGCCTCCTCGTCGGCGGCCCGCGCGCCGTCGCCGTCGATAATCACGGCGCCCGCGTCCTCGATCACGAACTTGGCGGTGCCGTCGAAATCGGCACCGTCCATCTTTGCGTTCAGGGCGGTGACGGCCTCGGAGATTACGTCGCTCATGTCTGTCGGTCCTCTTGCTGGAATGTGACCACCCGCCTCTGGCGTCGGGCGTTCGTTGCGTTACATTGTCAGTTATGGGCATCGACCGACACGGCTTCAAACATATCGTTGCGGCATTTGTGCTGTTGCTGGGATTTTCCGCGCCCGGCGCGGCTGAAACCGACCGCCTGGACAGCCTGTTCACCGATCTGAAGACAGCTGATACAGAGCAGACCGCCCGGATCGAGGCGCAGATTCGCGACGCGTGGTCCAGGAGCGGCTCTCCGGCGATGGACCTGCTTCTGCGGCGCGGGAGCGAGGCGCTGGAGGCGGGTGAGGTCATGGTTGCCGCCGAGCACCTGACCGCCCTGATCGACCATGCGCCGGAGTTCGCCGAAGGTTACCAAGCCCGCGCCACGGCGTATTTCGCGCAGGATCTCTACGGGCCAGCCCTCGACGACCTGCGCCGAGCATTGGTTCTCAATCCACGCCACTTCGGGGCGATGGCCGGGTTTGCCCGCATCCTGCAGGAGCTGGACCGCCCCCTGGAGGCGCTTGAGGTCTACCGAAAAATCGAACAGATAAGCCCCAATTCGCCCGACCTGGCGCAAGCCATCGAACGGCTGGAAGTGCAGCTGGAGGGGTCCACGCTCTGACCCTTCCCTTCAAGGGGGCCACCCATGCCCGAGCCTGCCCGGATCACGGCGGTCCTTGGCCCGACCAATACCGGCAAGACCCATTACGCGATCGAGCGGATGCTGGCCTATCGCACCGGCATCATCGGCCTGCCGCTGCGGCTGCTCGCGCGCGAGGTCTATGACCGTATCGTCGCGGTGCGCGGTCCGTCCGTGGTTGCGCTGGTCACCGGCGAGGAACGTATCGTTCCGGACCGGACCCAGTACTGGGTCTGCACGGTCGAGGCCATGCCCGAGGGGATGGGCTGCGATTTCCTGGCTGTGGACGAGATCCAGCTGGCCGCCGACCCCGAGCGCGGCCACGTCTTCACCGACCGGTTGCTACGGGCGCGCGGGCTGAACGAGACGCTCTTCATGGGGTCCGAAACCATGCGTGGCGCCATTTCCGCCATGGTGCCCGGTGTGCAGTTCATGAAACGCGAGCGATTTTCCGACCTGACCTATTCGGGTTCCAAAAAGATAAGCCGGATGCCGGGCCGCTCGGCGATCGTCGGCTTTTCGGTCGATAATGTCTATGCCATCGCCGAGCTTCTGCGCCGCCAGAAGGGCGGCGCGGCGGTGGTGATGGGCGCGCTCAGTCCGCGCACCCGCAACGCCCAGGTTGCGATGTACCAGAACGGCGACGTCGACTACCTGGTGGCCACGGATGCCATCGGCATGGGGCTCAACCTCGACATCGACCACGTGGCCTTTTCGGCGTTGTCCAAGTTCGACGGGCGGCGGATGCGTCACCTGCAACCCGACGAGCTGGCCCAGATCGCGGGCCGCGCAGGGCGGCACATGAACCACGGCACCTTCGGCGTCACCGGCGAGGCGCCCGGGATCGACGCACCCGTGGTCGAGGCCATCACCAACCACCAGTTCCGCGCTGTCAAGAAACTGCAATGGCGCAATTCCAGGTTGGATTTCGGCACCCCGGAACGGCTGATCCGCGCGCTGGAAATGCGCACCGACGACGACTGGCTGACCCGTGTGCGCGACAGCGACGACCTGTTGGCGCTGAAGACCCTCGCCGAGGATGCCGAGGTCCGCGCCCGGGCCAGCGACGGCAAATCCGTGCGACTGCTCTGGGATGTCTGCCGCATCCCGGATTTCCGCGGCATCTCGCATACCGAACACGCGCAGATGCTGACCCGGATCTTTGGTTTCCTTCACGAAAACGGGCGCGTGCCCGACGACTGGATGGCGCGGCAGGTCAAGCGCATCGACCGGGCCGACGGCGACATAGACACCCTGTCCAGGCGGCTGGCATATATTCGCACCTGGACCTATGTCGCGCAGCGCAAGGGCTGGGTCGCGGACGAATCTCATTGGCGCGGGGTGACTCGCGCGGTAGAAGACCGATTGTCGGACGCGTTGCATGATGCGCTGACCCAACGATTTGTGGACCGGCGGACCAGCGTGCTGCTTCGCCGGCTCAAGCAGAAGGAGGGCCTTGTGGCCGAGGTGAACGATCAGGGCGAAGTGACTGTCGAGGGGCAGTTCGTGGGCAAGTTGGAAGGCTTCCGTTTCAGGCAGGACAAAAGCGCCAGCCCTGACGAGGCCAAGACCCTGCGGCAGGCTTCCCTGCAGGCGCTGCAGCCGCAGTTCAGCCTGCGCGCCGACCGCTTCTACAACGCACCCGATACCGAGCTCGACTTCACCGAGCAGGGCGGGCTGATGTGGGGTGGGCAGGCCGTTGGAAAGCTGGTGGCGGGCGACGAACCGCTCAAGCCGCGCGTCGAGCCCTTCGTCGATGACGAGGCCGGGCCGGAGGTTGCCCAGAAGGTGCAGCGCCGGTTGCAGCACTTCATGGACCGCCGCGTCGCCACGCTGTTCGAGCCGATGCTGGCCATGCAGAAGGACGAAACGCTCCAGGGCCGGGCCAAGGGCTTTGCCTTCCGCATGATCGAGGGGTTCGCCGTGGTTCCGCGTGGCGAGGTCGCCGACGAGGTCAAGGCGCTGGACCAGGAGGCACGCGGCGCCCTGCGCAAGCATGGCGTGCGCTTCGGACAGTTCACCATTTTCATGCCGCTGTTGCTGAAGCCGGCGCCAACCCGTCTGCGGCTGGTGCTCTGGTCGCTGTCCAAGGGGCTGGACACATTCCCCGAGGCGCCGCCGCCCGGGCTGGTCACGGTGCCAACGGTCGAGGGGGCGACGCCGGGCAGCTATGCCATGTCGGGCTACCGCGCCGCCGGTGAGCGGGCGATTCGCATCGACATGCTGGAACGCCTGGCGGACATGCTGCGCGATCAGGACACGCGGGGCGGCTTCGAGGCCACGGCGGACATGCTTTCGATCACGGGCATGACGCTGGAACAGTTCGCGGGGCTGATGGACGGCCTGGGGTATCGTGCCGAGCGCGGCGAGCGCGAGAAGGTCAAGCCGGTGGACGCGGCGCTGGCCGATGTGCCGGAGCCGGAACCCGAGACTGCACCCGGTTCAACGCCCGCGGCTGGTGCCGGCGACCCGCCGGAAACGGCGGAAGACGCGGTCGAGCGCATCCCCGATGCAGGCGTGGCCCCGCTGGCCGAAACCGCCCCCGAGACGCCCGAGGTGGCCCCGGATATTCCCGCGGCCCCGGAAGAAGAGACCCCCCCGGGCGAGACCCCGGCGGCCGAGGCTGCCCCCGCGGAAGTCGAGGTTTTCTACACCTTCACCTGGGGCGGAAACCGGCGCGGCCAGCAGGCCCGCAAGCCGCAGGGCCGCAAGGCTGCGCCCAAGGGCAAGCGCGGCAAGCCCCAGGGCGGTGGCAAGGACGCGGGGACCGGGGCGCAAAAAGGGGCCTCGAAACCCGCGGGCAAGAACAAACCCATCGACCCTGACAACCCCTTCGCCCAAGCGCTGGCAGGGCTCAAGACCAAGTGAGCGCGGCGCCCTCGATCCGGCTCGACAAGTGGCTCTGGCAGGCGCGATTCTTCAAGACGCGCAGCCTGGCGGCCAAGGCTGTTCAGGCGGCCAAGGTCCGTGTCGACGGCACGCCGGTCTCGAAACCGGCCCGGGCGGTCGGCCCCGGCGCGGTGCTTACCTTTCCCCAGGGCGACCGCCTGCGCGTGGTGCGCATCCGCGAGCTGGGCACGCGGCGCGGCCCGGCCCCCGAGGCGCAGGCACTCTACGAGGATATCGGCCCGGCCCCGGTGCCCGCGTCGGATCGCATGTCCGGGGCCGAGCGCCCGCGCGGGACCGGGCGCCCGTCCCGGCGCGACCGCGAGAATCGAGCGGCTTTCCTGCGCGAGATCGGGGCCTCTGCGCTTGCGGATGACCCTTCGGTGGACTAGCTAGGGGCGAAGGAGAATTTTCGGACCGCCATGACCTATATCGTCAACGACAACTGTATCGCCTGCAAGTACACCGACTGCGTCGAGGTTTGCCCCGTGGACTGTTTCTACGAGGGCGAGAACATGCTGGTCATCCATCCCGATGAATGCATCGATTGCGGCGTGTGCGAACCGGAATGCCCGGCGGACGCGATTCGCCCGGATACCGAGCCGGACACGGACAAGTGGGTCGAATTCAATCGCAAGTATTCCGAGATGTGGCCGGTGATCATCACCAAGAAGGATCCGCTTCCAGAGGCCGAGGAGCGGGACGGAGAGACCGGCAAGCTCGAGAAGTACTTTTCCGAAGCGCCGGGCGAGGGCGGCTGATTCGTCGCCCGATCGTGACCTGCGTTGGAAAAAGGCGGTAAAGCCTTGAAACTGCGGGATGAATAGGCGGTTGACGCCCCACTACCGCAGGGCGCCGTTTTATGTTATGATACTATCAGAAATCGCACCTGTGGGACGCGTGTCAATACATGCGTGATAGTGGGCTTATACAGGCTTGCTCGGTACACACTGAATCGAAACGGTCGGAAGTGCTGCTTCCGCTCGTTATTTTTGTCTGCGTCGCAGGGGTGAAGGTAAATGGAAGGTTCTGAATGACCAAGTCGAAAAAATCCGAATTCCGTCCGAATGACTATGTCGTCTACCCGGCGCATGGTGTCGGCCAGATCGTGTCGATCGAAGAGCAGGAAATCGCGGGCATCAAGCTCGAACTGTTTGTGATCTCGTTCGAGAAGGACAAGATGACATTGCGGGTGCCGACGCACAAGGCCACGGAAATCGGAATGCGGTCCCTGAGTTCACCGGATGTCGTGAACCAGGCGATGAAGACGCTGAAGGGCAAGGCCAAGGTCAAGAAGGCCATGTGGTCGCGTCGGGCGCAGGAATACGAACAGAAGATCAATTCCGGCGACCTGATTGCGATCGCCGAGGTGGTGCGCGATCTTCACCGTGCCGACGACCAGCGCGAGCAGAGCTATTCCGAGCGTCAGCTGTACGAAGCCGCCCTTGAACGTCTGACCCGCGAAATCGCGGCGACGTCCGGCGGAGACGAACTGGCGGCCTCCAAGCAGGTTGGCGACGTCCTGTTGTCGCGTACGCCCGCGGCGGCCTGATCCGACCGACACTGACAGACAAGCAAAGCGGCTCCTTTCGGGGCCGCTTTTTTCATGCCGCGTCGTTATTGCTGTTCTCGAGCGCCGAGAGCAGGGACGCTTCCAGCTCTTTCTCCAGTTCCCGTGCCCGCGCGATGTAGCGGTCGTTCTGTGCCGACGGGATGTCCGGATCCCAAAGCTCGGCCAGTTCCCGGACGGTGTAGCGGTCGTGCTGGTAGAACAGCTTTTCGGCCTCGTTGGCCTCGTACTCGCTCAGCCCGATATTCTCGAGCACGTAGCGGCCTGCGCGCAACGAGCTGTCGAAGAGTTCCCGCACGATGTCGTTCGCCCCGGCCTGGTACAGCCGGTAGGTATGGGTGCGGTCGCGGGACCGGGCGACGATATGGATGTCGGGGCGCAGGCGCCGTGCATAGGTCACGAGCCGTTCGGCCGCCACCGGATCATCAAGGGCGACCATGAGGACACGGGCGGTGTCGATGCCTGCCGCATGCAGCAGGTCGGGGCGCAGCGGGTCGCCGAAGAAGCCCTGGTAGCCGAAGCGGCGCATCAGCTGGATGGTTTGCAGGTTGTTGTCGATCACCACCGTCTTGGCGCCGACCGACTGGACAAGGCGGTTCACGATCTGACCGAAGCGCCCGATCCCCGCGATGATGACCGCGCCCTGTTCGTCGATCTCGTCATGGGCAATTTGCTCGGTGCCATCCTTCAGCCGCCTGGACAGAACCTCGTAGAGGATGAAGGCCAGCGGCGTGATCAGCATCGACAGCGCCACGATCAGCAACAGCCGATCCCCCAGCGCCACCGGCAGAATGGATTGCTGCAAGGAGAAGGAAATCAGCACGAAGCCGAATTCGCCGGCCTGGGCCAGCCCCAGGGTAAAGAGCCATTGATCGCGCCCCTTCAGCTTGAAGGCACGGCCGAGGATATACAGGATCACGAACTTGAGCAGCATGATCCCCAGCGCCAGGCCCAGCAGCGTGACCGGCTCCGAGAACAAGAGCGCGAAATCGATCCCGGCCCCGACAGTGATGAAGAACAGCCCCAGCAGGAGGCCCTTGAAGGGCTCGATGTCGGATTCCAGCTCGTGCCGGAATTCGCTGTTGGCCAGCACCACCCCTGCAAGGAAGGTGCCAAGCGCCGGCGACAGGCCCACCGCGGTCATCAGGAAGGCGATGCCGATAACGATGAGGAGCGCGAGCGCGGTATACATTTCGCGCAGATTCGCCCCGTGTATGTACCGGAACAGAGGACGCGCGCCGTAGATCCCGCCAAGGATGATGAGCGCCACAGCGCCCAGCGTCACAAGCGTCACCCCCCAACCGGGCAGCCCCTCGACCAGCGACATGCCGTGACCATGAGCCACGTCATCGCTGTTCTCCAAGACGCTGCGCGAGATGGATCCGTTTTCCGTCAGGGTCGGGATCGATGGCACCGCAAGCAGCGGCAGGATGATCAGCATCGGGATCACCGCGATGTCCTGCGTCAGGAGCACCGAAAAGGTCGATCGCCCGCCACTGGTCCGCATCAGGCCCTTCTCGCTGAGGGTCTGGAGCACGATCGCCGTGGACGACAGCGCGAAGACCATCCCGATGGCCAGCGCGGTTTGCCAGACAAATCCCAGGTAGATCGCGCCGGTCATCACCGCCAGCATCGTCACGATGACCTGAAGCCCGCCCAGCCCGATCAGCCGGTGCCGCATGTCCCAGAGCGCACGGGGTTCGAGTTCGAGCCCGATCAGGAACAGCATCATCACGACGCCGAACTCGGCAAAATGCTGAAGGTCCGCGGTGTCGGCAACCAGCCCAAGGCCCGGTCCGATCGCGACGCCCGCAAGCAGGTAGCCCAGCACCGACCCCATCCCAAGGCGCGATGCGATGGGCACGGCGATCACCGCAGCCAGCAAAAGCACCGAGGCCAGGAACAGAAATTCACCCATGATTCAAACGCCTTTCAGACTGCGGGCAGGATGCCGGTCTTCGGCGGGCAATGGCAACCAAGCCGACGCGTTTCTGCCGAAAATAACGGCAAGTGCCCAAGCGGCGCTCAATCCGGTGGCGGAAGGTCGATCGGGACTCAGCCGTCCGGCATGTCCAGGACGACATTGCGACCGTTCTTCGAATAGCGCAGCTGGCTTTCGCCAATCGCCGCGACGCGCCCGCCATCAAGCCGGTCGCCGACCTGGACCTTCTGGTATCGACCGTTCGACAGGCGCACCAGGGCGCGGCGGCTCGAGGGCTTGCCATAGACCCCGATCAGGTTGATCCGGCGCAGGTTGATCGCGTTGGACAGGGTGGCCTGGCGCGCCACGCTGGCGGTGGACGGGATGCTTGGCTGTACCGTGCGGGGCGCAACCGAGGCCACTTGAGTGACCTGCTCCTGCTCTTGCACCGTTTCGCGGGCGCGTTCGACGATCTGGCCGAAGTTGCGCGGACGGGTCACCGGGGCAACCGATTGCGCGACCGCGAATTCCGTCGCCTCGGGCTTGGCGGTTTCCTCTTCGGCCTTGAGCGTTTCGGGGCGCGCGGCAGGGCGCAGCGCGGCAAGTTCGGCGCGTGTCCGGCCCGCCAGTTGCGCGCGCTCGTTGCCCTCGATCAGGCCTTCGGGCCTGGGGCGCGGGCGAAAGCCCTGCAGGGCCGGAACCGCAGCCGTTGCGTCCGTCGGCTCCGTGCCGGCCTCGGCTTCGGGTTCGACGGCGGGGGGTGTCGGGCGGGCAGGCGGCACCACCGGCGGCAGACCGGCGAAGACCCTTACGCCGTCGGGATTGGTCGTGCCTTCCGGCGTCGCGATCACCAATCCCCGGTCATCGAGGGTAAAGCGGGTGCCGGGGGCCGCGGGGTTGGGCTGCGACAGGTAGGTGCGATCGTTGCGCAGCGCCTCGGCGCCGGGAAGCGCGAAGGCATCATATTGCTCGACCGACCCGTCGATGGAGGCCACATACAGGTCATCGAGCGTTGTCAGGGTCGGGGTCGCGGGAGATTCCGGCGCGCGCTGCCAGATCCCGGTCGCCGCATAGCGCGCATCGGCCTCTTCCGGGGTCAACGCGGCCGGAGGCGGGAGCAGGTCGGATATTCCGTCCTCCGAAAGACCCGGCGCATCGTCGGCATCCAGAGAGGCGAATTGCAGGTCTTCTTCCTCGGGCGGCTCCGTGATCGACCCGTCGAGGGGCTGGAGTTCGACATCGGGAAGCCGCGCAATCGAGGGGGTGTCGTCCTTGCCGTCGAAGAGGCGCGAAATGCCTTCGTCCAGGAACACGCTGGCCCAGGCTGCGACGGCCAGAAGCAGGATCAGCAGGGCGCTGGTCAGCATCAGGCCGAGGTACCGGGGTTTTCCGCCGATCTGGGGCTCTGTCCGCGCCCCGAATATCGTCATGCGTTCGCGTTCGTTCGCCACGGTTGTCTGGGATGCGGTGGCCGCGCCATCGGTGGAGCGGCCCGCACGCATCGCAGCAATCCGGGCGACAGCGGCGCGCGCCGGTTCCGGATCGTGTCTCGGTGTCGCCTCGGCCTCGGGGGCGTCCGCTGGCGCGCCTGCTGTTGTCAGCGGCGGCACCTGTTTTGTCGGCGGGGCAGATTCGGCTGGCGTGGAGGGCTTGCGGCGGCTGAAAAAGCCAAAACCCGACCGTTGCTCGGATTTGTCCATCGCATCGACCTGAAGGGCTGGTGCGGTGATGTCGGTGTCCCGCGTCGATTCTCGCGCGCCGCCCAGCTTGAACCGGGGGACGGAGGCGGGTTCGGTCGGGGCCGCCTGGACCTTGGGGGCCGAGGGGGCCTCACCGGGGTCCGGAGCGGTCCGCGACGCCCGGATGGAGGAGAACGCGGGCGTGTCAGGTGTCTTGGGCGCCTCCATTT
>Ga0102929_1001267_pt1 | contig 15037 bp, 17 predicted proteins | sample SalPonR1_B_D2_MG_FD_78510 | JGI IMG/M metagenome (GOLD analysis project Ga0102929, IMG submission 78510) | Salt pond soil microbial communities from South San Francisco under conditions of wetland restoration - Salt Pond MetaG R1_B_D2_MG | ecosystem: Environmental > Aquatic > Marine > Intertidal... | reverse complement strand
ATCACCGACGCGAATATCACGACCTTCATAACCGCGCTGATCCTTTATGCCATGGGGTCGGGGCCGGTGCGCGGGTTTGCCATCACCCTCGGGCTTGGTATCATAACGTCCGTCTTCACCGCGATTTTCGTGACCCGCCTGATCGTGGTCATATGGTTCGAGCGGAAGCGTCCGAAAACCCTTCTCGAGGGCCGCGCGATCAGGCTGGTACCCAAGGAAACGAACTGGGATTTCTTCAGCCGCTGGAAGATCACGCTTGGTGCCTCCGCGCTCCTGATCGTGATTGCGGCGGGGTCTTTCGCCTTGCAGGGACTCAATTTCGGTATCGATTTCCGCGGCGGCACCACGATCCGAACGGAAAGTGCCGAGTCGGTGGACATCGCCAAGTACCGGGACGCCATCCAGCCTCTGGGCCTCGGGGACGTGACCATCACGGAGGTCTTCGATCCGACATTCGGTCCCGACCAGAACGTTGCGATGATCCGCATTCAGGCACAGGAGGGGCAGGAAAGCGTATCCGCCGACGTGATCCGAAGTGTGCAGACGGCGTTGCAGGAGGTGGTGCCGGATCTGACATTCACCTCGGTCGAGAGCGTTGGCCCCAAGGTTTCCGGAGAGTTGATACAAACCGCCGTGATCGCGGTGCTGCTCGCGATCGCTGCGGTGCTGATGTATATATGGTTGCGTTTCGAATGGCAGTTTGCACTCGGGGCTGTCGCGGCACTGGTTCACGACGTGGTGCTGACCATCGGCATATTCTCGGAGTTGCAGATACAGTTCGACCTGGCAATCATTGCGGCGCTTCTTACCATCGTGGGTTATTCTCTGAACGACACGGTGGTGGTCTTCGACCGGGTGCGCGAGAACCTCCGAAAATACAAGAAGAAGCCGTTGGCCGAGGTGCTCAACATCTCGATCAACGAAACGATCAGCCGGACGGTCATGACATCTGTCACCACACTTCTGGCGCTTTTTGCGCTTTTCGTCCTTGGCGGCGATGTGATCCGCGGATTCGTTTTCGCGATGATATGGGGCGTCGTCGTCGGCACCTACTCGTCGATATTCGTGGCCTCGGCAATACTTCTGTGGCTGGGCGTGAAACGCGACTGGTCCAAGCCTGACGCCAACACGGGAAACCAGTTCGCCAACGTTGATGCCTGACCTCCTGGCTGACGTCCTGGCAACACCGGGGCTTGTCTGGCTTGTGCTGACGATATCCGGCGCCGGTATCATACGCGGGTTCACCGGGTTCGGTACAGCCCTGATCTTCGTCCCGGTCGCCGGCATTTTCCTGCCGCCGGCGCAGGTGGTCGCTCTGATAACGCTGACCGGGGTCGCCAGCATGGCGGCGTTGCTACCGCGGGCCTGGGGCCAGGCCGCACGCGGTGAAGTCACCATACTGGTGGTTGCCGCATTGATCACCGTACCGGCGGGAATATGGCTTCTGGGTTTTCTGGATCCGGTCGCCGTGCGCTGGATCGTCGCGGGGATTGCCGCCACCACGCTGGCCGCACTGGTTTCGGGGTGGCGACATGACAGGGTTGTCCGGCTTGCCGGGCTGGCAACGATCGGGGCCATGGCCGGGATCGTGGGCGGATTGACCGGTTTGACCGGGCCCGTGGTGATCCTTTTCTACCTTGCCGGACGGCAGGCCGCGCTTTCGGTGCGGGCCAACACCATCCTGTTCCTTGCCGCGCTGGATGTGGTCATCGTGATCAATCTGTTGTGGCGCGATGCCGTGGGCTTTGACACCATGATCCTGGCGGCCTTCCTGTCGGTGCCCTACTTCTGCACCACGTTGATCGGTCAGGCGTTGTTTGACCCGGCACGCGAGCGCCTGTACCGATGGGCCGCCTATGGTGTGATCGGGCTTGCGGTGACAAGCGGCCTGCCGCTCTGGAATTGAAGGGAAGACCATGCAGCTTCACGAGATCCGCTTTGACGAGGCGACGCCGATCCAGGGTTATGGGCCCGGTTTCTTCCGTGTCGCCGGCGAGGTGATGGAGGGTGCGATCCGGGTCACGGCCACCGGCGTACGCCGCTGGGGCGGGTTCGATGACGACGAAACATTGCTGGCCCTTGCCGATGAAATTGACGTTCTTTTCATCGGCACGGGGCCAGAAACCACGCATATTCCCGCCGATTTGCGCAGCGCGCTGGAAGACGCCGGCATGGGTGTGGAATGCATGCACTCGGCTGCGGCCTGTCGGTCCTACAATGTTCTCTTGTCCGAGGGACGGCGCGTGGCGGCGGCCTTGCTGCCGGTCTGAAATGCCGCGCCGCGGAGATGACAAAGGCGCTTTGCGCAACCGGAAGTTTGGGATACGCCCGTGAGCATGGAACTCGGGGTCGAGAATCTGTCCGTCGCGCGGGGCGGGGTGGCCGTCCTGGAAGGCGTGTCCTTTCGCCTGCGGGCGGGCGAGGCGCTGGTCCTGCGTGGCCCCAACGGGATCGGCAAGACGACGCTGTTGCGCACGGTCGCAGGGTTGCAGCCGCCCCTTTCCGGCCGGGTTGCGGCATCTCCGGAAACGGTGGTCTATGCCGGCCATTCTGACGGGATCAAGTCGATGCTGACCGTGGACGAGAACTTGACGTTCTGGTCACAGGTCTTTGACACCGAGGGAGTTTCCGCTGCTCTGGCCGGGTTCGATCTGGCGTCATTGCGAACGCGTCAGGCCGGGGCGCTGTCCGCTGGCCAGAAGCGGCGTCTGGGGCTTGCGCGGCTGCTTGTCACGGGGCGGCCGATCTGGGTTCTCGACGAACCGACCGTTTCGCTTGACACCGAGGCCGTTTCCCTTTTCGTTCATGCCGTTCGCGCGCATCTGGCTGCCGGCGGCGCCGCGCTGCTGGCCACCCATATCGACCTTGGGCTGGAAGAGGCGCAAGGTCTTGATCTTGAACCGTTCCGGGCGAAGGTGCCGGCACCGGACGATTTCGACGGGGCGTTCCTGTGAAGGCGCTCCTGGTCCGGGATTTCCGATTGGCGATGCGGGCCGGTGGCGGTTTCGGCCTCGGGATTGCCTTTTTCCTGATCGTCGTGGTTCTTGTGCCTTTCGGGGTCGGCCCTGAAAGTACCTTGCTTGCGGCTATCGCACCGGGCATCCTGTGGCTGGGCGCGCTTCTGGCCTGCCTTCTGTCGTTGGATCGCATCTTCGCTCTCGACTGGGAGGATGGATCGCTGGATCTTCTGGCGACCGCACCTTTGCCAATGGAGGCGCTGGTGAGCGTCAAGGCCCTTGCCCACTGGTTGACAACCGGCGTGCCTCTTGTGCTTGCCGCGCCGCTTTTCGGACTGCTCATGAGCCTGCCGGAAGAGGGCTACAAGCCCTTGATCCTCTCGCTTTTCCTCGGCACCCCGGCACTCAGCGTGATCGGAACATTCGGGGCGGCCCTGACCGTCGGGATCAAGCGCGGTGGGTTGCTTCTGTCCTTGCTGGTCCTGCCGCTCTATGTGCCGACACTGATCTTCGGAACTGAAGCCGCCCGGCGCGGCGCCCAGGGACTGGACATTTCGACCCCGGTGCTGATGCTGGCAGGGATCACCTGTGGGGCCATCGCGCTTTTGCCATTCGCGTCGGCTGCGGTGATCCGGGTCAACCTGCGATGACGGAAATTCGTGAACGAAAGAGGGCTGGATGAATTCGCTCTGGGAATATGCAAATCCGAAGAAGTTCATCGCGACCACCGACCGCGTGTTGCCGTGGGTGGCCGGGCTTTCTGTGGCGGCGCTGGTGGCCGGACTCGTCTGGGGGTTCTTCTTTACCCCTGATGATTACCGGCAGGGATCGACAGTAAAAATCATTTATATTCATGTCCCTAGTGCGCTCATGGCGATCAATGCCTGGCTCATGATGCTGGTCGCGTCGCTTATCTGGATCGTGCGGCGGCATCACGTAAGCGCTCTGGCGGCGCGAGCGGCCGCGCCCGTTGGGGCGGTCATGACGGTGATCGCATTGGTGACGGGTGCGATCTGGGGGCAGCCGATGTGGGGCACCTGGTGGGCATGGGACCCGCGCCTGACCTCTTTTCTTATCCTGTTTCTTTTTTATCTCGGGTACATGGCGCTCTGGGAGGCGATCGAGGACGATGACACCGCGGCTGACCTGACGAGCATCCTGTGTGTTGTCGGGTCGGTTTTCGCGCTGCTGAGCCGGTATGCAGTGAATTTCTGGAATCAGGGATTACATCAAGGGGCATCCCTGAGCCTCGACAAGGAAGAGAATGTCGCCGATGTCTTCTACTTCCCGCTGCTTGTGTGTATCGCGGGGTTCGTGTTGTTTTTCATTGCCTTGGTTCTTCAGAGAACGCGGACCGAGATCCGCGCGCGCAGGATGCGGGCATTGCTGGCGCGGGAGCGGATGAAGTGATGCCGGATCTGGGGAAATATGCGGTCGAGGTATTGTCGTCCTACGCGGTGTCCATCCTGCTACTGGCAGCGTTGACATGGATGAGCGCGCGCCGTGGAAAGCGGATCAAGAAGCAACTGGAAGATATTGAAAAGAAAGCACAAAGAGATCATGGCTAAACTATCCCCACTGATGATCGCACCGCCGCTCGTTTTTGCCGGACTGGCGGCGCTCTTCTTCGTGGGAATGCAGCGTGAAGACCCCGACGCATTGCCTTCGGGCTTGAAGGGCAAGCCCGCTCCGGCGGTTGAAATCACCACGTTGGGTGACAAGAAAATGTTTTCCGACAGTGACTTGCGAAGCGGCGAGGTGGTTCTGGTCAATTACTGGGCAAGTTGGTGTGCACCGTGCCGGGCAGAACATCCCAATCTTGAGACGCTGGCCGATGAAGGCATCCCCGTCTATGGTGTCAATTACAAGGACAAACCCGGCAACGCATTGGATTTCCTGGAAGAGTTGGGGGATCCCTATGCCGCGACGGGCGCGGATGCGCAGGGGCGCATGGCCTTGAACTGGGGCGTTTATGGCGTCCCTGAGACCTATGTCATTGACGGTGAAGGGAAAATTGTGCTGCGCTTCGCTGGGCCGATCACCTCGCGAATGCTGGAGGACCGGATTCGCCCGGCCATTGAGGCGGCCTCGAATTAGACTCCCGGTCGGTGTGAAGCCTGGTCAGCCCATTCATTTTGAAGATGGATCTGGACTGTTATCCACCGCTGCCCGAGACCGCATTGAACAATTCGAACAAATCGCGGCCTGCAATATCCATTTCAAGCCGGCTGGGGGGTCTGTGAAACGTCCGGTCGGGGCGGCGCCGCGTCCGCCCTGAACGCGTTCAGGAAAGCCCGGATTTCCTGCCCGTTACGGGGCAGGAAGCGGGCGGGGCGCGGGATGTGACCGGGGGCGGCGACATCCGGAAAGAGCGCGGTGATCTCGGCCCGGGCGCCAGCGGGCAATGCCTGCATTCCGACAGGGGCTGTCAGCAGGCTTTCCGTGGCCGCCCCTTCCGAGAAGATCACCTCGTGAGCATCAAGAAGCAGGTGATAATAGACGATCGCGCGCGCGGTCTTCTCCACCCGCACGCCAGGCAGGGCCGTAAGCTTGATCGCGGGGATCAGCGCCTCGGTTTGGCCGGAGACGGCGGCGGTGCCGGGCGCGCGCATGAGCACGCGATGTTGCCGGGATACGCGCAGATCGCGGGAGGGTTGTCCAGCGCCGAGTGCGCCGGCGCGGATACGCACCGGACACAGGCGCGGATTGGCGTGCATTTCGGCGGTCGAAACCGGCATCGCCCCGATCCAGCGCAGCGGTTGCATCCCGTGGTCCAGCGTGCGCACCATGTCGCCGGCGGCCAGCGTTTCCACCTTCCGCGGTCCGTCCGCTGTTTCGATCAGGGTACCGGCGGCAAAACAGACAGCGCCATTGATGGTGATGGTCACGTCCTGCGTGTCCGAGCCGCCGCCCGCGTCGATGGCCAGTACCGTGAAGGTGTCGGTCAGTGTGTCGCCCGGATCGAGCGCCTGCACCGCGGGGTTGCTGTCATCGAGGTCATAGTTCCACGCCCCGGTCACGGCGTCGATTGACGCGTTTCCGTATGTTGCCGACCCGGAGATCGACCAGGTATCGTCAAGTGTGCCCGGTTGCAGGATGTCATCGAGATCCCCGGTGACGATGGCACCGCTGCCTTCGGTGACCGTGCCGCTGGTATCTCCGCCGATGATCGGAAATCCCATGCCTCAGTCCCCCGAAATCCGGTCCCGGAACTGGCCCGCGCCGTAGGACGCGACCGAGATCCTGCCGCCCGGCGCCGGGCGGGTCCATTCCACCACGCGGTAGCGGGTGCCGGCCTTGTTGTGCCAAAGGGCGCGGACACGCGTTTCGTTCGGATTGGCGGCGAGCCGGGTGAGCACCTGTTCGACATGGCCGAACGGCGCCACGAGGTCGATGAGCCATTTCGAGCTGCCGCCGTTCCAGTCCTGCGGCAACAAGGGCTGATGATCCACGGCCAGCCGGTATTCCGCCTCGGGCGACAGGCCCGCCCATGTCACGAAGGCGCGCGGGTGCCCGCCGCCGCGGAACGTCTTGTACTGGCCCAGCCGCAGGGGTGGTTCGAACTGCGCCAGCGCCTGCGGCAAGGTCCGGGTGCGGTTGAAGCGGCTGAGGGCGGCGAGATACGTCATCGCTCCGAGATCCGCGAGCGTGTCATGTGGCAGATCGAACCAGTCGTCCGGAAAGGGGGTGTCTGTGGCGGCGGGCAACGGGCCGGCCTCCCTCAGGGTGGCCAGATGGCGCATCGACCTGCGCACAAAATCCTTGTCGGCCATGCTCAAGCCGTGTTGCCCCCGCCATGATCGGCAGCCCGAAGATCCGCTTCCGCGGCCACTGAATGGCGCGCGAGGGGTCGGGAAGTCCGGGTGGGCTGCCTGCCTCGGTTCATTTTCCGGACGGTCTTTCGCCGCCTGTACGGCACATTTTATCACAAGTCAGGACGGCGCCAAAGCAAAAAGGCGCAGTCGGCGGCTGACACATCCGGGTGAGCCGCATATCGTTTACCACTGCCCTTGATTGCATGGGGCAATGGCCAGGACCACCATTACGTGCACGTCTCCGGCGTGACGGCCCGGCGATTTGCCTGCCACCTGCGCGTCGTTCGGGCCTATATCGGATCTGGCGGCCATAAAGCTCGCCGAACCTGCGTCGGATCGCCGCGCCGCGGCCCGTCGGCACCTCTTTGCGAGGGAAGGTAGGACGGGCCGGGCGGGGCCGGCCCGGGATGGTTACGCCGCGGATTTCACCAGGTCGCGCAGCACGTAATGCAGAACCCCGCCATGTTCGACATACTCCTTCTCGATGGCGGTATCTATCCGGCTCTTGAGCGTGATCTCCTTCGTGGTGCCGTCGGCATAGCTGATGGTGCAGGGCACCTCGGCCTGGGGCGCGAAGCCGTCCTCCAGCCCGGTGATGTCGAAACTTTCCTCACCGGTGAGGGCCAGCGTGCTGCGGGTATCGCCGCTGGTGAATTCGAACGGGATAACGCCCATGCCCACAAGGTTGGAGCGGTGAATCCGTTCGTAGCTTTCCGCGATCACCGCCTTGACGCCCAAGAGGTTGGTGCCCTTGGCTGCCCAGTCCCGGCTGGAGCCGGCGCCATATTGCTCGCCCGCGACCACCACCAGCGGCGTGCCCTTCTCCTGCCAGGCCATCGCGGCGTCGAAGATCGACATCTGGTTGCCGTCAGGCCCCTTGGTGTAGCCGCCCTCGACACCGTCAAGCATCTCGTTGCGGATGCGGATATTGGCGAAGGTGCCGCGCATCATCACCTCGTGGTTGCCACGCCGCGATCCGTAGGAATTGAACTCGCGCGGGCTGACCTGGCGGTCGGTCAGGTATTTGCCAGCCGGTGTGTCGGGCTTGAAGGACCCCGCGGGTGAGATATGGTCGGTCGTGACCATGTCGCCCAGGAGCGCCAGCATCCGCGCGCCGCGAATGTCCGAGATCGTGCCGGCTTCCTTCGACATGCCCTGGAAATAGGGCGGGTTCTGCACGTAGGTGGATTGCGGCGGCCAGTCATAGGTTTCGCCCTCCGAGGTTTCCACCTCGCGCCATTTCTCGTCTCCCTTGAATACATCGGCATATTTGGACTGGAATGCCTCGCGGGTGACGGTGCGTTCCACCAGTTCGGCGATTTCCCTGGTGGTGGGCCATATATCCTCGAGATAGACGTCTTTGCCGTCCTTATCCTGGCCCAGCGGATCGTTCGTGAGGTCGACATTCATGTCGCCGGCCAATGCGTAGGCCACGACCAGTGGCGGCGACGCAAGGTAGTTGGCGCGCACGTCCGGGCTGATCCTGCCCTCGAAATTGCGGTTGCCGGACAGCACCGAACAGGCCACGAGATCACCCTCGGCGATCGCCTCGCTGAGTTCCTTCTGCAGCGGGCCGGAATTTCCGATGCAGGTGGTACAGCCATAGCCCACGAGGTTGAATCCGATGGCATCGAGATCATCCTGCAGGCCGGCAGCCTCGAGGTATTGTGTCACCACCTGGCTGCCGGGGGCCAGCGATGTCTTGACCCAGGGTTTGCGATTCAGGCCCAGTTCCCGCGCCTTGCGGGCGACAAGGCCGGCGCCGATCATGACGTAGGGGTTCGAGGTGTTCGTGCAGGAGGTGATCGAGGCGATCACGACGGATCCATCGCGCAGCTTGTAGGTCTCGCCCTCGACGGGGTAAGACTTTCGCGGATCGACCAGGGCGTCGGGGGCCGGGCCTTCGGCCGCCATGTCGGTGGCGGCCGCGCATTCGTCCTCGCCGCGATATTCCGAGACGACTTCGAAGAAGGCGGGCGCGGCCTTGTCCAGTGCGACGTAATCCTGCGGGCGCTTGGGCCCCGAGATGGCCGGCACGATCTTGCCCATGTCGAGTTTCAGCGTGTCGGTGTAGACCGGGGCGTAGTCGGGTCCGCGCCAGAACCCGTTTTCCTTGGCGTAGGCCTCGACCAGGGCGATGTCGCGTTTGTCGCGGCCGGTCTGTTCGAGATAGCGCAGGGTTTCGTCATCGACGGGGAAGAAGCCGCAGGTGGCACCGTATTCGGGCGCCATGTTGGCGATCGTGGCGCGATCCGCGAGCGGCAGGTTGTCAAGGCCGGAGCCGTAGAATTCGACGAACTTGCCGACGACGCCCTTCTCGCGCAGCATCTCGACGACCTTGAGCACCAGATCGGTGCCGGTGGTGCCTTCCATCATCGCGCCGGTCAGCTCGAAGCCCACGACCTCGGGGATCAGCATCGAGATGGGCTGGCCCAGCATTGCCGCCTCGGCCTCGATTCCGCCAACACCCCAGCCCAGCACTGCCACGCCATTGATCATGGTGGTGTGGCTGTCAGTGCCGACGAGGGTATCGGGATACGCGACCGTTTCGCCATTCTGATCCTCATCGGACCATACCGTCTTGGCAAGGTATTCGAGATTCACCTGGTGGCAGATGCCGGTGCCGGGCGGGACGACGCGGAAATTGTTGAATGCGCCCTGACCCCATTTCAGGAACTGGTAGCGTTCCATGTTGCGCTCGTACTCGCGGTCCACGTTCATCTGGAAGGCGCGCGGGTTGCCGAATTCGTCGATCATGACGCTGTGGTCGATCACCAGGTCGACGGGGTTGAGCGGGTTGATCTGCTGTGCGTTGCCGCCAAGCGCCTTGATACCGTCGCGCATCGCGGCCAGGTCCACCACCGCGGGCACGCCGGTGAAGTCCTGCATCAGAACCCGCGCGGGCCGGTAGGCCAGTTCGCGATTGGCACGGCCGCCGTTGTCGGCCCATTCCGAGAACGCCTTGATGTCGTCTGTGGTGACCGTCTTGCCGTCCTCGAAACGCAGCATGTTTTCCAGAACCACGCGAAGTGCGACGGGCAGGCGCGAGAAATCGCCGAGCCCGGCCTCCTCGGCCGCGGCGATGGAGTAATAGGCGAAGGTCGCGCCGCCGACGTCGAGTGTCTTGCGGGTGCGGGCGGTATCCTGTCCGACGGTAATGGGCATTTGGCGTTCCTTTCGGGTTCGAAACGGTTTGGCTGCCCCAGCTTCTGACCCATATCAGGGGGCCGTTCAAGGGGTTTCCGCCATTTTTGTATACCATAGTATGCCAAACATCGCAATCGGTGATCCGCGGGCCGGATCGCCCGCCTCACCGCAGTGTGACGAAACATTGATTGGCATTTCGGTGGCAGGGGTCATACGTTCCGGTCACCACGACGAACCGACCGGGAAACTCTCGATGCGAAACCTACTGGCCGTGCTGGCACTTTCAATGTTTCCGGCGACCGCCCCGGCGGCGGAGGATCAGCCCGTGCTTGTGGAACTTTTCACTTCGCAGGGCTGTTCGTCCTGTCCGCCTGCCGATGCGTTCCTGCACGAATTGGCAGAACGTGAGGACGTCTTGCCGCTGGCCCTGCATGTCGATTACTGGGATTACATCGGGTGGAAGGACATCTTCGCCGATCCGGCCCATACCGAGCGGCAGCGCGCCTATGCGAAGGCCGCGGGGCGGCGCATGGTCTATACCCCGCAGATGATCATCGACGGGCAGGACCATATCGTCGGCAATCGGCCCCGTGACGTGACCGCCCTGATCGAGAAGCACCGCGGAGAGCCGCGAGAGATCACCGTGGAACTTGACCGCCTTGAGGACGGGCGCCTGCGCATCCTCTGCCGGTCGGACCGCACCACGCCGGTGGCACTGGACCTGCGGCTGCTGCGTTATCGGCCGCACAGCACCGTCGAGATCACCCGCGGCGAAAATGCCGGGCGCACCCTGGACTACGCCAATATCGTCACCGAGATGCGTGATCTCGGCCGCTGGGACGCGGTCGAGCCGATGGACATGGACATCGACATTTCCGGGGACGCGCCGATCGTGGTGATCGCGCAACGCGCCGGCCCCGGTGAGGTGATGGCGGTGGCCCGGCTGCGCTGACGGGGCCGCGACTGTCCTGGAAGGGGCGGTCTCAGCCGGTGTCGCCACTTTCGGCCTGTCGCTGGTACGACCTGAGTTTTTGCGCCGCTCCTTCGGCAAGAGGGCCGGTCGCGTCTTTCCAGCGCCGGTGGATCCACAGCCATTGATCCATGTTGCGGCGCACCTGTTTCTCAAGCCTGTCGTTGATTTGCCGTGTCATGGTGACCGGATCGGAATGAGGCAGTGGCGCCTCGATCACCACGCGGAAATCCAGTCCGTTCGCCTGCCGCAGGCACCATCCGGGAACCAGAAGCGCATTGAACTTGAGGGCCATCTCGGCGGTGACCAGCGAAGTGAGAGCCGGTTTGCCGAAAAAATCAAGCGGCACGCCGTCATGGGCGTTGAGGTCGTTGAGAATGGCCAGGGTCCCGCCACGGCGAAGATGCCGGACCATCTGGCTCATGCCGCGACGCCCCTGCTGGAACATCGGCTGGCTGATCGTCCCCATCGCGGCGATGTAGCGACGGTTGAACCAGGTGTTGGAGAGCGGCCGATAAAAGACGCCGAAATCGCAGCCTTCCCGGATCATCGCCACGCGCAAGGCATTGAAATTGCCGATATGGCCGGTCACGAAGATCACCGGGCGCCCCGCCGCCTGTTCTTCCCGGATGGTCTGCAGGCCCGGACCCTCGACCGGGATGTCATGGCAACGGGCCACGAATTCATCCGGTGAATAGAGTTCGATCAGGTTGCGCCCGAAATTGTCGGATACCCGTTTCGACAGGCGTCGTGCCTTGTGGGGCGGCATCGTGGGCAGCACATGGGCGAGGTTCTCCCGCACCCGCCTGTCATAGCCCGCCACGGGCGCCACCAGCCGTGACGTGATCCAGCCCATCACCGGGACACGCCATCGGTATGGCAGGCACCGGGCCAGCGCGATGGGCATGTACATCGCCATGCCGGTGGCTGTGTCCTTGATCCGGGCGGACAGTGTGGGTGGCGTATCGGTCATGCAGGGCCGGAGGGTGATTGCCATACGGACATACGGGTGGCGGCGGGCGATCACAAGGGGCGGACCCGGCAGGCTCGTCGGTTGTTCGGCGGTCAGGGTCGTTTCGCAAGGCCCGCGCCGATCATCGCATCGCGGGTGACCAGGCGCGCAAGGGCCTTCTCGGTCATGCCCTCGGTGCCCGGTGGCCGTGCCGGAACGACGACATAGCGCATATCGGCGGTGCTGTCATGCACCCGTACCGTCGCATCGGCCGGAAGCTCCACTCCGAATTCGCGCAACACCTTGCGTGGCTCGAACACGGCGCGCGAGCGGTAGGCGCGGGTCTTGTACCAGTCGGGCGGCAGGCCCAGCAGATCACGCGGGTAACACGAACACAGGGTGCAGACGACAAGGTTGTGCACCCGGTCGGTGTTTTCCACGGCGATCAGGTTGAGCGGGCCGATATCGAGGCCGAAGCCGCGCACCGCGGCAGAAGCGTCCTCGAGAAGTTGCGCCTTGAAGTCCGTATCGCTCCAGGCCCGGGCCACCACCGCGGCGCCGCGCGCCGGCGAGCGTTCATCCATCGCGTCGATCTGCGCGGAGATCTCGGCCGCGGTCATGTGGCCCTTCTCGACCAGAAGTTCGCGCACCGCGATCTCCATCCGTTGCCAATATGTAAGGGGGCCGTCGTTGTCGGCGCGGTAAGGATGGCCGGAAGGGCTCGGCCCGTGCTGATGGTCATGGTGATCGTGGGGCATGGCGATCAAACCTTTTCCAGCCAGTGGCCGTAGATTTCGGCGTCAAGCGTGTCATCCGGGCTCTCGGCCGCCGCGCCCCAGATCTCGGCCATGGTGAAGCGCACGCGGTAGAGCGGTTTTTCCTCCGCCGGCAGGCCGTAGGCCAGTTGTTCGGGATTGCCGAACACGCCCAGCTCGCGTTCGATCACACCGGTCCGGCCGCGCAGATAGAATGGCGCCCGGACATGGCCGGGCGCGGCCAGCGGCTTGACGCGGACCCGGTTAGCCATCCTTTGCTCCGGTCTGTGCCTCGCCGTAGCTGGATCCGCGCGCGGCGATTTCGTCCATGCGCTCGGCCAGTTCCGTTATTGTGTAGACCCCGGTCTCGATAAGGTTCTGGTTGGTGGCTGCAATCCAGCGCTCATAGTAGCTCATCGTTTCGAACGCGTCCTCGCCCATGTCCTCCAGCGCCCGGCGCAAGCCGTGCACGTTGAACAACCCCTTCCTGCCGCACAGGACCAGAAGCGCATCGACACGCTTTTCCCACAGGGCGTAGTCATGTTCTTCCGGCACGACGGGTCCGGCGGGTTGTCCGCCCATGTCGTGCCAGCGCCGTCCGTCCGTATCGCTCATGGCCGGAGGGTAAGGCCGGCGCGCGCCGCTGTCCAGCCTGTGTGCGGAACACGCTGGAACGGCAGGGGGTCAGCCGCCCGTTTCACGCGCGGGTGTGGCAAGGGTGATGTCCCCGGCATCCTCCAGCCTGCGGATGACGGCCACGATCCGCGTCATTGCGGCCTCCCCCTCGGTTTCGGTCGGGGGCGGGGCTTCCGCGATCTGTTCGCGCAGGGCCTCGGCCATGCGATTGGAGAGGCTGTCAAGGAGGAAGGCGGCGGCTGGCGCATCCTCCCCGGTCTGTGCGGTGGCCAGCGCGGTAACGAGGTCGCCCTGGTCCACCTCACGCAGGACGCGCGGCACATCGCGCGCCCCGAGCCGGGCCGGAATATGTGCAAAGGTGAAGATGGTGCGGCGCAACTCGGCGGCGAAATCGCTGTCGGTACTGTTGAGCCCTTCCAGCAGTGCATTGCGGGTTTCCGATGCCGACAGATTGAGGATCTCGCCCAGGCGTTTTACCGGGGCCGTGCCGAACGCGCTTTCCGGAATGTCGGCAAGCTGCGCGGCGAGCGACAGGCCGATCCGGTCCACCGCGTCCGGCGTGACCTTGCCGGTGCGCGACATCGCGTAGGTGATGCGGCGCGCGTCCTCACCCGGAAGGCGGCCGAGAAGGTCCGCGGCACGGGCGACATCGAGTTTCGAAAGAAGCACCGCCGCCACCTCGGTGCTTTCGCCGGTCATCATGGGCAACAGATGCTCGACCGGGGCGTCGCGCACCTGATCCCATGGGTCGCCGGTTTGTCGCACGCCGGCCTCCTTGCGAAGGCGTGCGGCGGTGCGCGGACTTATGCGCCCGTCCAGCGCCGAGAGCGCACCCGAAACGCCATGCGGGAAGGTGAGGCCCATTCCCTCCAGCTCGGCGGCGAATTCCGATACCACCTCGCCCAGCGTGTCACGATCAATGTGGCGCATCGCCCCCATCTGCGCGGTCAGTTCCGCCTGCAGAGGCTCCGGCAGATCCGAAAGCGGGAGTTCCGCCCCTTCGCTGAGCAGAAAGCGCACGATGACGGCCGCCTTCTGTTTGCGGGTCAGCCGCGCCAGGGTAGAAGCCGGCGCCGATGGCGGCGACAGGCGCGCAAGCGGTTTCTGTTCTGTCATCCCGTCCCCCGGTTGGCAGCATTTTGCAAAGCCTAACCCGACAAGGATGAACAATCATTGAACCGTCGCGGGGCCGACGCGGGATCAGCCGGTGGTTTCGGGCACGCAGGTGGTGCTTTGCTCATCCCAGACGGTGCCCGCGGCGCAGGACATGGTTTGCTGGGAATGGGCGGCGCAATGGGCCGAAGCCGCGAGGGCCGAGGCGATTGTCAGGGCGACCGCGGTCAGGATCATTGATGGTTTCATGTCGTATCTCCCGGTTGCACCGGAAAGGATAGCACGGTCGCGCAGGTTCTCAAACTCCGTCATGGGCAACGGTATCAGCTGTCACCGAAGACCCGGGCAAAGATCGTGTCGACATGCTTGGTGTGATAGCCCAGATCGAATTTCTCCTCGATCTCGGACGGGCTGAGAGCCGCCGTCACCTCGGGGTCCGACAGAAGCTCGGCCTTGAAGTCGCACCCGGTTTCCCAGACCTTGAGCGCGTTTCGCTGCACCAGGCGGTAGGCGTCCTCGCGGCTTACACCCGCCTGGGTAAGGGCCAGCAACACCCTCTGGCTCATGACGAGGCCGGGGAACCTGTTCATGTTGGCGCGCATGTTCTCGGGGTAGACGATCAGCTTGTCGATGACGCCGGTCAGCCGCGCGAGGGCGAAATCGAGGGTGATCGTGGCATCGGGGCCGATATT
>Ga0102929_1001265_pt1 | contig 15041 bp, 11 predicted proteins | sample SalPonR1_B_D2_MG_FD_78510 | JGI IMG/M metagenome (GOLD analysis project Ga0102929, IMG submission 78510) | Salt pond soil microbial communities from South San Francisco under conditions of wetland restoration - Salt Pond MetaG R1_B_D2_MG | ecosystem: Environmental > Aquatic > Marine > Intertidal... | reverse complement strand
TTCTACAGTATTGATGCTGCGTGTCAATTTTTGGACGATGGTGCTTTCTGACAAAAGAACACTGGCCACGACTCTAAGCACTGTGTAAGTGGGTATGGCGAGAATCATACCTGGAATTCCACCTAGTTTGGCCCCAATCAATACGACAAAGAAAATTTCCAGCGGATGTGCCTTTACACTACTTGAAAATATAAAAGGCTGTAACAAGAAATTATCAATGACTTGCATGATCAGAAAGACAAGTGCCACTTTCCATAATAGGGGCGCCAGGAAAGTTTCAAATGGCATATCGATGTTGGAGGTAATGGTCATAAACAATCCAAAAATACCTCCTATGATAGGGCCGAGATAGGGAATTAGGTTAACCAGGGCTGTGAAAAAGGCAATTAACAGGGCATTTTGAATTCCCAGGATGCTCAAGCCAATAAAAACGATGATGGTGATCACTGTTACTTGTGCGACCAGCCCTCCAAAATACCTCGTCAGCAGATAGGTGGTTTGTTTGAGGATTTTAGTCACGTACTTCTCTCGATTTGATGGAACGAGGGTTTGCAATGCCTTTAAAAAGAGTCCGTCGTCTTTGAGAAAGAAAAAACTGATAAACAGAACGGAGAAAAACCCGATGAGTAAACTGCCTGCGAGACCGACCATAGAAGAGAAGTAATCCGCGAGCAGGGCGGGCTCGAACCGTTGGCTAAATTGCTGATTGATCTGGGTCAGCAAATCATTAGGGCTGGATATAAAGTTTTTTTGCGCCATCCAATCTCCGAGTATGAGAAGGGGCTTTTCAATAGTTTTTACCCAGTCGTTAATTTTAACGTTGCTCAATTGGTTGGCCTGCTCAATGATCAGCGGCACGAAAAAGCTCAATACCAGGTAGAAAAGCGTGGCAAAACTCATGAGGGTTAGCAGGGTAGCCATTGTATTGCCTAAACGCCAGCGGCGCATTCCCAGATTCAGAAGAAAAGCTTTGACAGGAGTTCCCAATAAACTAATGATCCAGGCAATAACGGCATAAGCAACCAGGTCAGAGAAGAAATACACAATCAGCCCTATGAGCAGCAGAGGAATGGCGATGGAAATTCCGCGTTGTATGTTGTTCATTGTTCGAGCTTATCTTCAGAAACGAAATCAATATTTCTTTTGAGACCTACATATTTGGTCCGCTTGACAGCACTGCCCTTAAACAGGCGGTTGAATTTTTCTACTGAAAGATCTTTCCAATCCGACGGGCTCATTTGTTTCAATTCCTCAGACGGCAGGAAATCTGTCTCAGAATGAGGCTTTGAAAATTTATTCCATGGACAAACTTCCTGGCAGATATCACAGCCAAATATCCAGTTTTCCATTTGATTGCGGAATTTTTCAGGTAATTGTTCTTCTTTCAATTCAATGGTCAAATAAGAAATGCATTTGGAGGCATCAAGTCGATAACCTTCCATGTCAATCGCATCCGTCGGGCAGGCATCGATGCACTTGCGACAAGTTCCGCAATGGTCCCTAATCGGTTCGTCAGGGGGAAAGTCGATATTAAGCAGCATTACCGCCAGGAAAAAATAGGATCCTCTTTTGGGATGAATGGTGAGGGTGTTTTTGCCTGTCCACCCCAGTCCGCTTTTCCGCGCCCAGTCCCGCTCTAAAACAGGGCCGGAATCCACAAAAAACCGGCCCTCTGCCTCCGGATGAACCGCCTGAATTTTATGATAGATGTTTTTGAGCTTTTTTTTGATCACTTTATGATAGTCGCGTCCGTAAGCATAACGGGCAATTTTCAATCCATTTTTAGAGAGTTCTTCTTCCGGGGGGTAATAATTATGCGCAAAAACAAGGACTGTTTTGCATCCAGGAACTAATTTGGAAGGATCTGTTCTCTTATCAAAATAATTCTCCAGGTAATTCATTTCGCCATGCCGGCCTTCACTCAGCCATTCCTCCAAATGTATGGCTTCTTGCTCCATATGTTCACTATGGGCGAATCGCACATCCTGAAATCCCACTGCATCGGACCATTCCAGGATGTGTTCTTTTAGCGCAGCGGCATTCATGAGGACTTCCTTTCCTGAAATATTGAAAGTGATTTTTCTCCAAGTTGCAGAAACTTCATGCTGGAGGTGCCTCCTGTATGCTTCAAAATTAAGCGACCCCTGTGATCAACGAAAATTAGGCTTGGGTATCCTTTGACCTCAAACAAAAACGCGAGTTTATTTCCAATATCTTCATCTCCATTTGCTTTTAAATTGATGAAATTATCGTTAAAGTACCTGGAGATGGCCCTATCGGAGTAGACTTCCTCTTCCATTACTTTACAGGGCAGGCACCAATCTGTATAAATATCAATAAAAATGGGCTTGTCTTCTTTTTTAGCCAGCTCAATCGCCTCCGTCAGCGTGGTGTTTTCCAGGAAATGAATCTTGGCGAAGTCAGGTTTTTCCCCTGAATGGTGTGTGCTTTTAGTAGAAGCACAAGACAAAACGAAAAGGAGGAGTACCAGGAATCGAAAGCTTTGAGAAAACAGCAACATATGCAGCCATTGATTTTGAATGTGTAGTCAAATATACGATCAAATGCCTTCTGATGTTATTTATGGAAGCTTGTAACAAAAAAACGAGAAAGGATGAGCCTTTCTCGTTCGATTCAAGTGTTTTCTGTAGGGGAATCAATCCAATGTAAAGGTATGGATTACCTGGTCGGGGTCTCCTCTATTGATTTGGCCCTGGTAACTAGTGGATTTGTCGCCTGCGAGAACTCTGACCTGGTAACTTTTGTTTTCTCCCCCATAGTGATCTACACGTAATTCATAGCTACCACGTGGCATACCACTTAAGGTGGGGGCACAAATATTTTCCTGTGCCGGGCCGGGGGCGTCTATCCAATCTCTATCCAGGATTAAACCACCGACGCCGGGATTTTTGTTTTCCCATGATACCTCAAGACCATCAGGTCCTTTAAGTCTCAGGTCTAAATCAGTATCCCCGGATGTGCCGTTGTGCCAGGTTAATGTAGCCTGAAACTCTCCTGTACAGACAGGCTCTGTTGCAATGGGGTGATATTGCAGACAGTTAAAGTCTACCCAGTTACCTCCCTCCGGTAAAACAGGAGGATCATCGTAACCATTGCATTCAAATTGATCACAAATAACACTTCCGGTAATGGTAAAATTAATAGGCATAGAATATATTTTACATTCCGGCAGGTCCAGTTGATCATCTTTATGACTGACAATAACGTTGGCTTCGTAATTTCCCTGCGGAAGTCCATGCACTTGTATTCCTATGTCATGGTTGGGTTTCCAGCCTGTTACCCTCGGCGGCGTCTGAAATTCCCAGTACCTTCTTCCTCCGTTAGCATCGGGGTCATATTCTGCCCAAATGGCGTAATCAGATGGATAGGTGGGAATGAAATCTGTGATGACCAATTTGACATAGTTGTCTCTTGATACCCAGTTGTCGATGAGATCTCCACGATCCTGTCCAATGGGATACCAACCATCGTTCTGATAACCTCTATACAATCGAAATCCGCCAGGTGAAGCAGCAAACCTGGAACGTGTCAGTCCTTGGATATCTGCCAGGAAATAATAGCCCAGTTCGTACACAGAGGTTCCGACTATTCTTGATTCCTCGTCATAATATGTAATGGGGAATACCCCGTAGTCCCGTGTGTCAGGAAGGTATCCTACAAGGGCCACCTGGTCTAAATTAAGGTCTTCCGGCAATTCGAATTGAACCCAAAGTGGGTCACTAAATATAAAGCCTTCAGGTCCGAAATGACTGACAGCGCACACGGAAGTCATCCCATCTGGAAGTGGTTCCGGTAATTCACAGTCATTTTCAATAGAAAAGCCCACATTGGAGGTGCTCCCATCAGACAAGTCAGGAATTGAATTGGGGGGTATGATTAAACTTGAACCTTCCAATTGGATAACTTCTCCTTCCGTATCTGACGAAATGGTCCTAGTAATCGACACATTTTCTTCTTCTGGTTCTACATCATCGTCATCATTGCATGCCGTAATGAAGAATAATGACAGGAGCATGAAAGAAAACAACCAAACGGGTAGAGATGCCAGAGGTTTTTTTAATGTTAAAATTTTCATGATAGAGGTTTTAAATGATTAGTTATTTCATTGGCAATTTATGCCAATACAATCGTTGGGCATCTGATGGGGGTCATCGATATATATGATAGATGTCAGCCTCGAGGGTGCTCTAGGTCACATAAGAAAGCTGGTAAATGCGTTTAATACGCCGAGCCATGTTTTGACAGGTAAAGTTTTTGAGACTTTCCCTGGCGTTGTAGGTCAATTTGTCTCTCAAGCTTTGCTGATTCAGCAAATCTAAAACATAAGAGGCTATTTCTTCACTTGCGCCAATCTCCGCCAGGAGACCTGTTTGCCCGTGTTGGATTAATTCCGGAATGCCACCTGTGTTTGTGGCAACTACCGGAATGTCACAACAAAAGGCGTCCAATATGCTGGTGCCAAGGCCTTCTTTTTTGCTGGTAAACATCAGTACATCTACATCGGACATTAATTCTGAGAGATCTGTTCGATGCCCCATAAAGTGAACTTGAGACTTGATTTTTAATTCTTGAGCGAAGCTGTTCAATTTGATTAAGTACTCTTCTCCGGCACCAAAGGCAGTAAAATGGCACTCTGGCCTTTTTTTGAGTATGATAGAAGCGGCCTTTAGCCATGTCGGGTAGTCTTTCTCTGGCGTCAATGCCGCTATATTGGCTACTATGGGTGTATTTGTTGATAGCCCAAGCTCTTTTCTCAGTTTACCAGTAGACTTATTTTTAAATCTTTGAGGGTCTACACAGCTGTGAATTGTGGTGAGTTTTTTCTGATCGTGAATAAGGTCTGACAGCCCAAGTTTTATTTTTTCAGAAATACAGATGATTTTGGCAATTGCCTGGTGGTTGTATTTCCAAAGTTTAAGCGGGCTTTTTTTTGGTTTGAAGTCCACTCTTCGATGGAGAATAATGGGTTGTTTCATTCCAAAAAGGCTGCTTGCAATCACTGCTATTGAATGTGCATGACTGTCGTGGGCATGTACGAGATCTACTTTTAAATGCCTCGCCAGCATGGCAAGTTTTCTCGCGGTCATTGGGTTTAGGCTGAAGCTTTTTTTGAAAGTAAATACGGGAAGGGCTTCTTCTTCAAATCGCCGGCTTAGTGCTCCGCTTTCTGAAGCAAAAAGAAATTGCTTGACATCCAACTGATCAAGCTCCTTGTAGAGGTAATACAATTGCTGCTCACCTCCTCTCCAACTGAGTGGTGAAGACAGGTGCAACACAGCTGGCGGGGCGTTCTTTTTGGACGGCGGCACTACTTGGTATTGAACTTTGCCAGGGATTCAGGGTCTTTGATCGCACCGATCGCTACGAAATGAGGATTCAGCAGGTCTTGTTTGTTGTATTTCAGCGGAGTCAGGTCATTATATTGCAATACCTGCCCGCCTGCTTCGCGGAGAATGGCATCTGCCGCGCCGGTATCCCATTCCATAGTAGGGGCAATTCTGGGGTAAATATGTGCTTCGCCCCGTGCGAGCAGCATGAATTTGAGGGAGCTGCCACTAGAAACAATCTGAGGACCTCGAAATTGGTCTATGAAGGTCTTTGTTACTGTATTCATATGAGAGCGGCTGGCTACAAAGGACAAGCCTTCGTCTGTGGACTGGAAAGAAGCTGCTCTAATGGTATGACATTTACCTCCTTTTCTCATGTTGGCGCCCTCCCCCTTCTTGGCGTAGTACAATTCTTCGAGTGCCGGAGCATACAAGACACCGAGTATGGGAACCCCATTTTCAATCAATGCGATGTTGACTGTGAATTCTCCGTTTTTTTTGATGAATTCTTTGGTTCCATCTAAAGGATCTACAAGCCATGCAGTCGACCATTTTTCCCTCATGGCATAAGGTTTTTGCCTGTTTTCCTCACTAATGATGGGGATATTCGGGTAAGCGTTTCTCAAGCCAGTACAAATATGCGTATTGGCTCTGAGATCTGCTTCTGTTAGTGGCGTATCGTCTGCCTTACGGTCAATTTCAAAATTTTCATCCATGGAGTTATAAATGCCCATGATGATTTCCCCGGCTTCTATTGCGAGTCCGTTGAGATGATCAATGTTGATGTCTTTCATTCTAATACTTTTTCTAATCTGGCTACCTGTAGCATGGAAATTCCATGTGCCTCCACTGTAGGTATTTCCTGTTCCTCGTGCACGGTTTCCCCTGAGATTAAAGCGGGCTTTTCAGGAATGACGGTGATTGTAAACAGCATTTCTTTGTCACTAATGAGGCGGTTTTCAGTCATAAAGTACCTCCCCAAAACTTTATAAAATCCAGTAAATATTTGGCCATTTAAATAGTGCGGTATTTTAATGGAGTTGCCCTCGTCGACCAGATAGCTGCCGGGCGCATTACCAGCTACTACAACATAAGGCTTCGTTACTTTTTGCTGAGACCCATTGAAGATTGTTTTCCAGGAGATGTTTTTATGGGTCTTATTGTGCGCAATACTAAGAGTCATAGGAACTTTTTGCAGGGTATCTCCTTCTTTGAGAATGAGCAGTTCTCCCGACCATTTACCAAAAAAAGGATCTAAGTCCATCAAATCTGCTTTTACCAGGCTGTCCTGTGCTTTTGTATTTGCATGGGACAAACAAAAAATAAAGGCTAAAATAAAGTATTTGATACAGGCCATTCCACAAAAATTGGTGTTTGTGCGAAAGTACACAATTCTGCACGCTTTCAGAGAGATTCAGATAATGCAAACCAAACAAAATTGTCTCACTCTAGCCAGCTTTAATTTCCTGAATATTTTTTATTGAAAAACTCAAAACATATTCTATATTTAGAGTACTCCTTTCCTCATTAAACATTATCCGCTATGAACGAGTCTTACAATAACATTAAGAATCTTGTTTTCACCGGTCACTCGGGAAGTGGCAAAACCTCTCTGGTAGAAACCATGCTTTTTGAGTCTGGAATCATTCCGAAAAGGGGACAAGTCAAGGAAAAAAATACGGTTTCGGATTTTACCAATATAGAAAAGGAAAAGGAGCATTCCATATTCAGCTCATCTCAGCATTTGATTTGGAAGGATTCCAAGATAAATTTGATAGACACACCTGGCTTAGATGACTTTGTTGGGGAATTGCTTTCTGCTATCAAGGTTGCTGATACGGCAATAGTCACTGTTGCAGCAGATCAAGGGGTCGAAGTGGGTACTGATTTGGCCTGGGAATACCTGGATAAGAAGAAAATTCCAAGCTTTTTCGTTATGACGAAAATGGATCATCCAAAGGCCAATTACGAAGAGAGCCTAAGGTCCATACAAGAGCATTTTGGAAGTAAGGTATTGCCTTTTCAGTTTCCCATTGAAGAGGGGGCCGGATTTAACCGCATTGTGGATGCACTTAGAATGGTAATGTATGTTTTTCCCAAGGGTGGCGGAAAACCTGAAAAACAAGACATTCCCGAAGAGTACCTGAGAAGAGCTCAGGAAATGCACAACGCAATTGTGGAGTCAGCAGCAGAACACGACGACGGGTTACTAGAGAAATTTTTTGATGCCGGAACCTTGAACGAGGAAGAATTGGTGCGTGGATTATCCATTGCCCTCAAGGAGCACAAATTGTATCCTGTTTTTATTTGTTCTGCTGAATTGAATATGGGTACTGGTCGAATTATGGGTTTCATTCACGATATTGCACCTCTTCCTGACGAATATCAGGAGCGGTCTGCATCGGACCCGACACGTGTCTTTATTTATAAAACCATCACTGAGCCTCAGGTAGGGCGTGTCTATCATTTTAAGGTTATGTCAGGAGAACTGAAAGCAGGACAGGATCTCAGTAATTTGAGGGATCGCTCATCGGAGAGAATCAACCAAATCTTTGTTGTAAATGGCAGGCAAAGAGATGCCTTGTCCAAGTTGGGGGCGGGTGAAATCGGTGCCTGTATCAAACTGAAAAACACGCAAATCAATGATACCCTGGCATCTGGGGAGGCAGAGGCGATTGATCCGATCGACTTTCCAGTTGCGCGTGTGCGCAATGCCATTAAAGTGAGCAATAAGACGGACTATGATAAAGTTTTTGCAGCCTTGCATACAATGGCCATTGAAGACCCGACTATTGTGATAGAACCTTCCCAGGAGCTGAATCAGACGATTGTTCATGGGCAAGGCAGAATGCATCTCGACTTGATCAAGTACCGCATTGAGAAGGTGAGCAATCTTCATTTTGACTGGATAAGACCCAAGATTCCGTTTAGAGAGACCATCACCATTCCTTCGGAGAGCAACTATAGACACAAAAAGCAGTCCGGGGGTTCTGGGCAGTTTGGAGAGATTTCTATGAAGATAGAGCCTTACCAGAAAGATCAGAGTCTTTCTCATAATCAACAAGTTAGGTATTCTGAGTTGATCGAATTGCCCTGGGGTGGTCATCTATTCTTCAACTGGTGCATCATAGGAGGGGCAATTGACAGCAGATACCAAAGCGCAATCAAGAAGGGGCTGATAGAACAGTTGAGTTCAGGTCCTGTTTTGGGATATCCCACCACAGACGTGACGGTCAGTATACTTGATGGTAAAATGCATTCTGTGGACTCGAATGATGCGGCATTTATGGCTGCGGCAAAAGGGGCTTTGAAAAAGGCTCTTGAAGCCAATCACAATACTGTGCTTGAGCCCTATTACGATTTGAACGTCAAGGCAGACAGTGATATCATTGGGGATGTCATGAGTGATTTGCAAAGCCGACGTGCGATTATTCAAGGGATGGATAGTATGGGCAAAAGACAAGTTATTCGGGCAGAGGTCCCTTATCTTGAAATGGGAGACTACTCGAGTAATTTGCGTTCCATGTCACATGGCAAAGCTAAATTTGAAAGACGTTTTTCTGACTATAAGCCAGCAGAGGGCAATAACCTCGTGAAAATTAAGAATTTCATTGATCAATACGAAGAGGAATAGAAGTAGCCCTTAAATGACCTAAGCAATGTCACTGTAAACATTGTATACACTTTCGGGGAGAAGATCGCTGTATAGTCCTGGCTCGAATAAATCCTCCGACATGGCTGTAAGGAAGGCCGATTGTGCTTCGTTATTTTTCCCAACGGCACAAAGTGCGACGATGTGGGCGGTAATGATTTCTTTTTCCTGATGATAAAAACGCGCTTCTTCTACCAAATGAAAGGCACGTTCAAAATTACCTGCACTTAGGAGATATGAAAAATATTTGATCCAGCACTGGGCATTTTCAGGAGCCATTTCAATAGCTTGATTAAATGCGCTTTCTGCATCAGCTATACGTAGCATATCTGCAAGAATATTGGCTTTCAGTAACATGTATTCCTCAAAAGAATCATCTAAAGAAATAGCCTTTGTCACTGAACTCAAGGCTTCTTTCATGCGGCCTTCGTAGAAGGCATTTATGGCCATGCCGAAGCAGGCTTTCGAATTGTTGGGCTCGAGGGCAATGGCTTTGGTGTACATATCACGAGCCATGGTGTAATTCTCAAGGTTTGTATGACAGTAACCACATTTGGAAAGAATTTCGGCGTCAGGAATGGTAAACTCCATGAGCTCGTGGTAAGATTGAAGGGCCAGGTCATATTTGTCCGCTTTCATACAAATCTCGGCACAATCCCTGTAAGCAAATTCAAACTTCGGTTCAGCCAAGTATGCATATTCGAAAGCATCGATGCTCTTGTCGTATTCCTCTAAACAGGCATAAGCATGACCGAGATTGTACCACAATTGAGCATTATATGGATCTCTGTCAATTAACTCGTGATAGAGTTTGCAGCTCTCCCGGTATCTTTCTGTCATTTCCGTACACCACCATATTTTCAACAGACCATTGGCGTGCCTGGGGTTGTAACGAAGGACATTGCTCAAACTATCAAAGCAGCCATTAAACATCTGGAAGTGTTCGTATACCAGAGCCTCACTGAAATAGACTTCATCTTTTTCGTCAGCCTTTGCATTTTCTTTTGCCAAAGCGGTCGCGTGCAGGGCTTCATCCAGATTGTTCAAAAGCATATGGCATTCAGCTTCCAGCAGTAAGAGGTCGGTATATAAGAACCCGAGCGCCCTTCCCTGTATGACTATGTCTAAGGCAGCCTCTGGATGCAATAGCTCAAGCAGAATTGAGGCCTTAATGATGAAAAAATCTACAGAAAAAGGATGGTATTCAAGTGCGTAATTCGCGGCGGTTAGAGCCTCCTCTAATTGGTCCTCATTCTCATAATGCTCTATGATTTCCAGGAACTCTTTCTCTCCTAAATAGCACGTTGTGCCGTTAACGAAATGACTTTCGTAAACCCGCACGGTGGTGCGCAATTGCTTATAATACTTTCCAGAGTTGTCTGAACTCATATTTCCCTTTCTGCTATGCTGCTTGCGATTAGTGTGTCTGATGTCAAATATACAGAATCAATAGACAGTTGAAAGATAATCTTCCGGTCAATTTTTCCACATTTCTTTGTCGCGAGGAACAAATGATGATTAAATAGAATGCGTAAGATTGAGACAAATAGATGGTAATAAATGGGTGCTGGGGTATTATGTTTTCCACACATTAGTTTTACACATTACAAGCTATGTGGACATTAATATTTAGTGGCTTCAATTAGAGTGCTTAGTATATGGATAAGTAAATGTTTTGTTCTCTTATGTAACAATGATTTCGGTTCGAGCCGAGATTTTCAGTTTTTCTTAGGAGAATTTCTTTGATTCTTCCAAGAAACCAGGAAAACAGCCGTAAAAATCAGGATAGCGGAGTAGATATGAACGGGTAGAATTTGGTTTTGACCAAACCACCAACCCGAGGATGTGGCAATAACCGGTTGCAGGTAAATGTAGATGCTTACGACGGATGGGTTGACTTTTTGTAACGCGAAAGCATTCAGCAAATAAGCAAAACCAGTCGTGAAAACCAGAACAAAGGCAAAGGACAACCATATTTCAACTCCAAAAGAAGTCCAATCTACGGCTAAGAAGTCAGCAGCGCCGACGGGCAGAACAACGATAAAACCTGAAGCGAACACCACAGTTACTACCTGGATAGAGGAATATTTTCTCAAAAGAGGCTTGGAAATAATCAGGTAAAGAGCGAAGGCACTAGCATTGATCAATACATATAAGTCACCGAAATTGATCTCCTGAAAAGCTTCAATTCGCAACCCCTTGGTAATCAGTAGTACCGCACCAATAGCGCCCAGGATCAAGCCGATCATTTTTCGCCAGGCAAAACGCTCTGCCCCGAGGATGACACTCATAAATATGACCAGAACTGGTGTATTGGTCATGATTAAAGAAGCATTGACGGGAGTGGTTAATTCCAGGCCCTTGAAAAACATCAATTGGTTGATGGCTACCCCAAAAACACCACTTAAGAAAAAACGCAAGTAATCTGAAGGATCTATCTTTTTGAACGATCTTCTGAGTGCTGTAGCAATGCCGAAAAACAGCAAGCCGTAAAAAACTCTGCTCAGTATAAAAGCAGAATAACTGAGATAGCCGCCATTCATAACCATTTTGGCCAGGGCGTAATTCAGGCCATAAATCATACCTACCGTAAACAAAGCCAAATGTGGCGCCAATCTTGGATTCATATGTCAAAACAAAATCGGAAAGTAAAACTTTTTGCATCAATAAGACCTTTTATAGATATTCTTGGGCTAATTTTAAGCTTAGCTGAGCAAAAAACATGTTGAATCGTATTTCTTCCTGGATTTTGAAGGTTTTAGGGTGGCGGGTCACCGGAAAACCCCCTCGTGATTTAAAGAAATATATCATCATTGTTATTCCTCACACCTCCAACTGGGATTTCCCCCTGGGTTTATTGGTGCGCAGCAAGACAGGTATTCAGGTTAATTTTATTGGAAAGAAGAGCTTGTTCAAACCGCCATGGGGATTTCTATTTCGGCGTCTTGGTGGTTATCCTGTTGACAGGACTAAAAGAGCAAGTTTTGTGGATAATGCCGTAGAGCTTTTCAAAGAGAATGAACGTTTTGCCCTTACGATTGCTCCCGAAGGTACACGAAGCAGGACAGATCATTTAAAATCTGGGTTTTACTACATTGCTTTGGGAGCTAAGGTGCCCATCATCATGGTTAAATTTGATTATGAGCACAAGGTCGTTGACTTTGCAGACCCATTTGAGCCAACAGGAGAAAAAGAAGATGATTTTGAATTTATTGAGGCTCATTTTAAAGGTGTTCGCGGCAAGCATCCTGAATATAGTTATGGCATAGATTAAATTATTCATTATAATTCACAACCATGAAAAAAATCATTTACACAGCATCATTGTTTCTCATCGGCTTTGCGCTCATGAATAATTCCGGGGGGCGTGCAAGTTCTGCGAATCAGGGAAATACCGGAGCTCCTGGAGACAACTCCAGAACTTGTGCAAATTGTCACGGAGGACCCATACCGGTTGAATTGAGTATTGAGGTATTTGATGAAAATGATCAGCAAGTCAATACCTACAGGCCGGGTGAGACCTACAGGGTAGTCGTCAGTCTGGATACAGATTCTCCCGCAGCAAATGCCTATGGATTCCAGATGACGAGTATTATTGATGAGAATCTGGACGATGTGGAAACCTGGGCTAATCCAAGCGCCAATGCCAGACTAGCCAACGCCAGAGACCGACAGTATGTTGAGCACAATGGTCCAAGCCAGGAGCCCACTTTCGAAGTAGAGTGGACAGCACCATCTGAAGATGAGGGCAGTATCACTTTCTATGCTGCAGGGAACGCCGTGAACTTGAATGGAAGCACCGGTGGAGATGGATCAGCAGCAGATCAAGTTTCATTGACCGCGGATGTTTCATCTTTCTCGGAGGAGGTTTTGGATTTATCCCTACTTCGTATTTCAGCTAACCCGGTTATGGAAGGGGTAAGGTATCGCGTACCTCTGGGCGATTATATGATTTATGTTTATGACAGTTCCGGAAGTCTGGTTTACAATACTGTGCAGACAGGAAATAGTCTAGAGTGGCATCTGGCGGATATGGCTTTAGGTGTCAATTACATTCGTGTCATTTCTGACCATGGCGTGTACACAGATAAATTAATTGTGAAATAGAATACCGCATGATGTGGGATCATTCCAAAACAAAGGAACTTATGGACGCGAGCCATAAGTTCCTTTCCTTTGACAGTATTGATAGTACGGAAAAAGCAACACAGCTCAGGGAAGTGCTCCGCTTTCATGAATGGAGATATTATGTCCAGAACGATCCACTGATTTCTGACAGGGATTACGATCGATTATTCGATTTACTTCAATCGTATGAAAATGCTCATCCTGATGATGTGCCTCCCGATTCTCCAACACAGCGGGTGTCCAGTGATCTGACTGAAGATTTTCCCAAAGTGCAGCATATGGGTCAATTATTGTCATTAGACAATTCTTATAATGCAGAAGATCTCAATGATTTTGACCGGCAGGTGAAAAAGCTGGCAGAGCTACCCAAAGACCAATTTGTAGATTATCATGTGGAGCCAAAATTGGATGGTATCAGTTTGGCAGTTGTATATGAAAATGATCAATTTGTTCGAGGTGCTACACGTGGCAACGGTCGTACCGGAGATGATATCACCAACAATGTCCGTACAATCAATTCGCTTCCACTACAGGTCCCTTTCAGCCAGTTTGGAATAGAAAGAATAGAATTGCGTGGGGAAGCATTCATGTACATTGATGATTTCAACAGAACCAATCAAAAACGAGAAGAGGAGGATTTGAGCGTATACGCCAATCCGAGAAATCTGGCGGCAGGTAGTTTGAGAATGAAGGATCCCCGGATTACGGCTGAGCGAAACATTGCCCTGATCATTTATGAAGTGAACAAGGTGGAGCCTGAAATTGCACTAGGCGAGACACAAGAAGAAGTGCTCCGTCAGTTGGGGGCCCTGGGCTTCGCTACCCCTATGGACCTTACGGCACTATGCAAGGGAATCGACCAGGTCATTGAATTCTCAAAACAATCACAGGATAAGCGATCGGCCTTGCGCTACGAAATTGACGGCCTGGTCATTAAAGCCAATGATTTCTCAATACAAAGTCAAGCGGGATACACGAGCCATCACCCGCGTTGGGCCATTGCGTATAAGTTCAAGGCAAAACAAGCCCACGCCATTCTGGAACGAGTGGAATACCAGGTTGGCAAGACAGGAGCTATTACACCGGTAGCCAAAATCAGCCCGACAGAATTGGCGGGTGTAACCATTTCTTCTATTTCCCTGCACAATGAGGACTTCTTCAAACAAAAAGATCTGCGCCTGGGAGATACGGTGGTCATTGAAAGGGCAGGGGATGTCATACCCTATGTTGTCAAGGCTCTTCCAGAATTGAGAAAAGGACATGAGGAGAAGATCGAGTTTCCTAAGTACTGTCCTTTTCCTGAAGAAGAGCAGATTGAGCTTTCGCGGAAGGAAGGAGAAGCGGCGTGGAGATGCCCTAAATGTGTATGTGGCCAGCAGAATAAGCAGAAATTGATCCACTTTGTATCGAAGAGTGCCATGGATATTGACGGTTTAGGTAAATCTATCGTCGAGCGCTTTTTTGACATGGGATGGATACGAGATTTACCGGATATCTTCAGGTTAGACTATGATAAAATCGCTCAATTAGAGGGATGGGGAGAGAAATCTGCCGAGAATTTGCGACAATCCGTTGAGGCCTCTAAAAAGCGTCCCTTGTTCCGTTTTCTGATCGGCTTGAGCATTCACCACCTGGGTCAGCGCGCAGCCCGATTGATAGCAAATCAAGTGGAGCACATGCGCGATTTGGAAAGCTGGAATGAAAAGGATTATACAGCCATCAAAGAAATTGGACCGGTTTTGGCAGAGAATATGGTGGAATTTTTTCGTGCTGAACACAATCTTGAAATGATCAGAGAGTTGGAACAGTTGGGTGTTGATTTAAGTCAGAAATCGGAAGATCAGATGAATTCAGCATCAGTGGAGGGTCTTTTCAAGGGCAAGACTATTTTGTTTACAGGGACGCTTTCCAAT
>Ga0102929_1001263_pt1 | contig 15049 bp, 13 predicted proteins | sample SalPonR1_B_D2_MG_FD_78510 | JGI IMG/M metagenome (GOLD analysis project Ga0102929, IMG submission 78510) | Salt pond soil microbial communities from South San Francisco under conditions of wetland restoration - Salt Pond MetaG R1_B_D2_MG | ecosystem: Environmental > Aquatic > Marine > Intertidal... | reverse complement strand
TGCCGGTTGCCGTGATGCTGGTCGGGCTGATCCTGCGTGGGGTCTCGTTCGAGTTTCGCGTCAAGGCACCCGCGCATCACAAGACATCGTGGGACCGGGCGTTCTATGTGGGGTCGATGATGACCTCGCTCAGCCAGGGCTACATGCTGGGCATGTATATCATGGGTCTTGAAGTCACTGCGTTTACACTCGCCTTTTCCGCGGTCACCGCGGTGTTCCTGACTGTCGCCTATTCCTTTATCGGAGCCACATGGCTGATCCTGAAGACCGAAGGCGCGTTGCAGCGCAAGGCGGTCGCCTGGTCGAAAGGCGGCATCTGGGGCGTCGTGCTGGGTCTTGGCGCAATCTCTGTTGCCTCCCCGCTGGTCAGCCCGCGCATCTTCGACAAATGGTTCTCGATGCCGGAGTTTTTCCTGCTCTTGCCCTTGCCGCTGATGTCGGGTGCCTTGATCGTGCTGCTGTGGATGGCGCTGCGCCGCTTGCCAACCCGCGATGACAGCTGGGCATGGTTCCCCTTTGCAGCCACCATCGTTCTCTTCGTGCTGGGCTTTTTCGGGATGGCATATTCGTTCTATCCGTTCATCGTACCGGACCGGATCACCATCTACGAGGCCGCAAGCGCACCGGAAAGCCTGTTCATCATCCTGATCGGAACGCTCTTCGTGCTGCCGATGATCCTGGGCTACACCGCGCTGGCCTACACCATCTTCCGGGGCAAGGCGACGACGCTGAGCTACGACTAGGGCTGACCCTGTCGCTCCAGACGCTGTCGCCCCTGTGGCGTCAGCGCAAAAACGCCATCGTCGTCGATCACCACAGGCACAAGCGTGCGCCCGTAGGCCGCGCCGGTGTCGATGGCGAGTCGGTTGCCATGGAGTTCGGGATACTCCACCGGGGTGTGGCCATGGATCACCAGCGCGCCGTGATCCGTGTCGTCCTCGAGAAATTCCTGCCGGATCCAGAGCAGGTCGTTCTCGACCTGATCGTCAAGCGGCACACCGGGCCGAACCCCGGCATGCACGAAACACAGCGACCCGATCTGGTACTTCAAATGCAGCGATTGCAGGAAGGCCTGGTGTTCGGCAGGCACCGCGTCATGGACCTGCGCGGCAAGATCATACTGGCGAATACGCTCGGGCACCGTCACGCCATAGGATTCGACAGTGCTTTTTCCGCCAAGCGCATCGTGCAGCCAGTGATACCCCACCAGCAGATGTGGGTCGTGTTGCGGTTCGGGCTTGGCCAGGAACCGCTCGAACAGGCGGTCGTGGTTGCCCTTCAGACAGGTCCAGTTGCGCCCCTCGGCAAGGCCGGTGACAAGCCGGTCGATCACACCGCGACTGTCCTCGCCGCGATCGACGTAATCGCCCACGAAGACGATGCGCGCATCCGGACCGCCGTCCTGTTCGACAAGCCCAAGCGCGTCGTCCAGTTTCGCGGAATGACCGTGAATGTCGCCGATGGCATAGACCGGAGTCATGGCAAGCCCTCTGGAAGTGCATCCCGTTGCAGGATGGCCCAAATGAAAAGGGCGGCGCTGGGCCGCCCTTGATAACCTAGTTTAACAAATCGTCAGGCAACATCAAACTGCAGCGGTTTGACCTGGCCGAACATGCCGGTGCTTTCCAGTTTCTGCACCACGTTCGCAGGAACCGGTTCATCCACGTAAAGCAGGGCAATCGCCTCGCCCTTCACCGTAGAGCGGCCAAGCGTGAAGTTCGCGATGTTGACGCCGTTTTCCCCCATGGTCATGCCCAATGTGCCGATGATGCCCGGCACGTCCTCGTTGGTGGTATAAACCATGTGCGCGCCGATCTCGGCGTCGATATTGATGCCCTTGATCTGGATGAAACGCGGCTTGCCGTCGCTGAACACGGTCCCTGCGATCGACCGCTCGCGCTTGTCGGTCACGACGGTCACCTTGATGTAGCCCTCGAACGCCCCCGACTTCGCCTGGTTGGTGGTCGAGATCTTGACCCCGCGGTCCTTGGCGATGAGTGGCGCGCTGACCATGTTCACATCCGGGTTGACCCGCTTCATGATCCCGGCGATCGCCGAACAGTTCAGCGCCTCGAGGTTCATCTCGGAGACCGAGCCGTCATAAAGGATGTTGATCGCCTTGATCGGCTCATCCGTCATCTGGCCGATAAAGCTGCCCAGATGATCGGCCAGCTTGATCCACGGGCCCATGATCTTGGCCTCTTCGGCCGTCACCGACGGCATGTTGAGCGCGTTTTCGACAGCGCCCGTCAGCAGGTAATTGGCCATCTGCTCCGCCACCTGGAGCGCCACGTTTTCCTGCGCTTCGGTTGTGGCCGCGCCAAGATGCGGCGTGCAGACCACGTTGGGCAGGTTGAACAGCGGGTTGTCGGTCGCGGGTTCTTCGGCGAACACGTCAAAGGCCGCCCCGGCGACATGGCCGGATTTCAGCATCTCGGCCAAAGCCGCCTCGTCCACCAGACCGCCGCGGGCGCAGTTGATGATCCGCACGCCCTTCTTCGTCTTGGCGAGGTTTTCGGCCGACAGGATATTGCGCGTCTGGTCCGTAAGGGGCACGTGCAGCGTGATGAAATCCGCGCGCTTGAGCAGGTCGTCAAGCTCGACCTTCTCGACCTGCATCTTCGACGCTTTCTCTTCACTGAGGAAGGGGTCGTAGGCCACCACCTTCATCTTGAGACCGCGCGCCCGGTCGCAGACGATGCCGCCGATATTGCCGGCACCGATCACGCCAAGGGTCTTCCCGGTCAGTTCGACCCCCATGAACCTGGACTTTTCCCACTTGCCTGCATGCGTCGACGCCGACGCCTCGGGGATTTGCCGCGCGACGGCGAACATCATCGCGATGGCATGCTCGGCCGTGGTGATCATGTTGCCGAAGGGCGTGTTCATGACGATCACGCCTTTCTTGGAGGCCGCGTCCTTGTCGATATTGTCGGTGCCGATCCCGGCGCGGCCGATCACCTTGAGGCTGGTCGCGTTTTCGAGGATCGTCGGCGTCACCTTGGTGGCCGAGCGGATCGCAAGGCCGTCATACTGGCCGATCACTTCGGCCAGCTTGTCCTTGTCCTTGCCCAGATCGGGCTGGAAATCCACGTCGATGCCGCGATCCTTGAAAATCTGGAGGGCCGCATCGGAAAGTTTGTCGGAGATGAGTACACGGGGGGCCATATATGTGGTCCTTTGATGGGTCGGTGCGTGCAAGCACACACCCTACATTTTGAAAGGGAGAGGGCGCGCGGTTCCACGCACCCGAAAAGCTGGATCAGGCCGCTTGGGCCAGCGCCTCGATCTCGGCATGAAACGCCCAGTCGAGCCACGGCAGCATCGCCTCGATATCCGAGGTTTCGACCGTGCCGCCGCACCAGATCCGCAACCCGGCAGGCGCGTCCCGATAGGCACCGATATCCAGGGCGACACCTTCGGACTCGAGCCGTTTGGCCACCGCCTTGGCGAAGACCGCGCCATCGCTGATCCGGTCGTCGGTGAACTTGAGGCAGACCGAGGTGTTCGACCTTGTTGCCGGGTCGTCGGCTAGGTTGGCAATCCAGTCATTGCTCTCGCAGAACGCGAAGATCGCCTGCGCATTGGCATCGGCCCGGGCCATCAGGCCGGTCAGCCCGCCAACCGAGCGCGCCCAGTCCAGCCCCTGGAGATAGTCCTCGACCGCGAGCATCGACGGCGTGTTGATCGTCTCGCCGACAAAGATGCCCTCGATCAGCTTGCCGCCCTTGGTCAGGCGGAAAACCTTCGGCAGCGGCCATGCCGGCGTGTAGGTCTCAAGTCGTTCGACCGCGCGGGGCGACAGGATCAGCATCCCGTGCGCCGCTTCACCGCCCAGGACCTTCTGCCAGCTGAACGTGGTCACATCAAGCTTGTCCCAGGGCAGGTCCTGCGCGAACGCCGCCGACGTGGCGTCGCAGATCGTCAGCCCGTCGCGGTCCGCCGGGATCGCGTCGCCGTTCGGCATCCGCACACCGGACGTGGTGCCGTTCCACGTGAAGACGACATCGGTGTCGTAATCGACGGATGCCATGTCGACGATCTGCCCGTATTCCGCGGTCTTGACCTCGGCGTCGATCTTGAGCTGCTTGACCACATCCGTGACCCAGCCCGCGCCAAAGGATTCCCACGCCACCATGGTGGCCTTGCGCGCGCCCAGCATCGACCACATCGCCATTTCCACCGCACCGGTGTCGGAGGCCGGCACGATGCCGATCCTGTAATCCGCAGGCACGCCCAACAGGTCACGCGTCTCTTCGATCGCGGCCTTGAGCTTGGCCTTGCCGACAGCCGCACGGTGCGACCGGCCCAGCGGCGCGTCGGAAAGGTTGTCCAGTTTGAAACCGGGGGGTTTGGCACAGGGGCCGGAGGAGAACCGCGGATTGGCAGGCCGCGTGGTGGGTTTGCGCACGTTGCCGTGCGACGCCGGTTTTGAAATAGCCATTTATGCTACCCTTCCAGATAAGCGCCCCTCGTTGGGGAGGGGTGTCCCAACGCCGCATTTATGCGGGTCTCCCGCACCACGCAAGTCGGAAAATGCGGCCAAGGTGACGCATTTGCGGAACCGGCAGCGGCGGATGATGCGGATCGGAAACTTTGGCGGCGTCGTGCCCTCTGACAGGTGCGGGAGCCTCCGGCGGGCATATTTGGAAAGAGAAGAAGATGGGGTTGCGCTCTTGAGCGATCTGGCGTTTTGGCGGCGCCATGGGTACATCGGCGCGACGGATCAAAGGAGCATGCCATGTACACCGCCACTCTCATCGCGCCTTCCGGCGCGCTCGATCCGGCGCTGGCCGAGGCGCTGCGCAACGCCTGGGGCGGCGGGGACCTTGTCTGGTTGTCGCCGGACGAGGCGGCGGAGTTCGAGATGAGCTGTGTTCCGGACACCGCAGAGGCCAGCTGGGGCGCGTTGCAGGACCAGGGGGTCGACCTGGTGATTCAGCGCACCGAGGGGCGGCGCAGGAAGATGCTGCTGGCCGACATGGACAGCACCATGATCCGGCAGGAATGCATCGACGAACTGGCCGAGGTTGCAGGTGTCGGGGACCAGGTGCGCGACATCACCGCCCGCGCGATGAACGGTGAGCTGGATTTCGAAGCGGCGCTGCTGGAGCGAGTCGGATTGCTGAAAGGTCTGCCGGACAGCGTGATCGCCGAGGTGCTGGACAGCCGTATCACCCCGATGCCGGGCGGGGCGGTCCTGCTGGCGACGATGAAGGCGCAGGGCGCCTATACCGCGCTGGTCTCCGGCGGCTTTACCGCCTTCACCGTCCGGGTGGCCGAGACACTCGGTTTCGACGAGAACCGCGCCAATACTTTGATCGTGCAAGAGGCCCTGTTGACCGGCGATGTCGCGCGTCCGATCCTCGGGCGCGATGCCAAGGTCGCCGCACTTCGGGAGATCACGGCGCGGCTGGGCCTGTCACCCGACGAGGTTCTGGCGGTCGGGGACGGCGCCAACGATCTGGGCATGCTCGAACTGGCCGGGGCCGGCGTCGCCCTGCACGCCAAGCCCAGCGTTCAGGCACAGGCGAAGCTGCGGATCAATCACTGCGACCTGACGGCGCTGCTGTTCCTGCAAGGCTACAGCCGCGACAGCTTTGTCACACCAGAAGCCCCGGCGCGGGCCTGATCTCGCCCGTGGCCAGCCCGTCCCAGTTGCGGATCGTGGGGCGCAGGAAGGCTGTCACCTCCGGGTTCGCCGCGTCCAGCACGTCGAGCCGCACCAGAAGCGCCGTGATCGCGCATTCGGCGGCCCGCGTCGCCCCGTCGGCCGCCTTGAGCGCAATGCCAAGACCCCGCATCGGCAGGATGGCGATGAAATAGCCTTCGGCACCGGTCTTGAGCGCCACCGGTTCCTTTGCCGCGCGCATCAGTCGGGTGCAGGCGCGCCCCTCTCCGGCGACAAGCTCGGGATGGCGATGCATCGCCTCGACCAGACGCGCGGCCGCTGTGCTCAGGCTGTCGGACCGTTGCCCCGCCGTGGCGAACCAGCCCATCGCGCGGGCCATCCCGTGCATGGTCGAGGCGAAATTCGGCGCCGAGCAGCCATCTATGCCGAAGCCCGGGCTGGGCTGGTCCGTGACCGTCTCGAACGCATCAAGGCAGGCAAGCTGGACAGGGTGCTCGGGATCCACATAGTCGGGCCCCGCGCCTAGGTGCTGCGCCAGCGTCAGGAACCCGGCATGTTTGCCCGAGCAATTGTTGTGCACACGGCAGGGCGCGTCGTGCGCGCGGATCATCTCGAGCTTGAGATCGGTATCGCGGGACACCTGCGGTCCGCAGCGCAGCGCGGCATCGTCCAGACCAAGATCGGACAGCCAGGCATTGACCCGCGCCACATGAACCGGCGCGCCCTGGTGAGACGCACAGGCCAGGGCAAGCTGTTCCGTGCTCAGACCACGCGCATCGGCCGCGCCCGAGGTCAGCAACGGCAAGGCCTGGATCATCTTAGACGAACTGCGCGGCAGCACCACCGCGTCCGGGTCGCCCCAGGCCGACAGAATCTGCCCGGCGCCATCGCAGATCACGGCATGGCCAAGGTGATGGCTTTCGTGAAACGGGCCTCTCCAGACCTCGGCGAGTGATGCGGGCTGTGCCATTTCTGTGCTCCCTCCTGCTTGGGCGAAATTCTGCCAATTGGGCTTTGAAGCACCCGATAAATCAGGCTATTCTGACGAGGTCGAGAGCAAAGTTGCAGTGACACAAGGACGGGCTGAATCCATACTGCGGCGGATGTAAGAATTGAGGCTAGGGACAGTCTGGAGGCTGGACGCATGAAATCATGGATTGGCGGAGTGGCCATCAGCGCAATGGCGTTGGTCACCGCTGGCGCAAGTATTGCGCAGGAAACAAGCACCAACCGCGTGAACGCCATCACGGACTGGAGCGTGTTCGAGGGTCAGGATCCGCGCGAATGCTGGGCGGTGACGACCTACAAGGAAAGCGTGAACACGCGTGGCGGGCGCGTTGTCGCCGTGACCCGGGGCGAAATCCTGTTGATGGTGTTCTACCGTCCGGGGGCCGAGGTTCAGGGCCAGGTCGCCTTTACAGGTGGGTATCCGTTTGCGCCCGGATCGACGGTCAACGTGAACATCAGCGGGACCGAGTTCGAACTGTTCACCGAAGGTGAATGGGCCTGGCCCGCCACACCGCAGGACGATTCCAAGATCGTCACCGCGATGAAGCGCGGGGCCGATGCCGTTCTGACGGCGCAATCGGCACGTGGCACGACGACGAAGGACACGTTTTCGCTTCTTGGCTTCACCGCCGCCGTGGAGGACGCAGAGCAGCGTTGCGCCAACGGGTAAACGCCCGCCGGCACACGGGATTTTCCCGATCCGAGCAGACAGCACGTGGAAGGCCGGACGCCGATGTCCGGCCTTTTTTCGTGCGCGCGCAAAAAGCAGTTGCAATATAACTGCATTTCTAGTTATATGGTTTCATGAATCAGACACAGCATCACGCCCGCGCCCTTGCCGCCCTTGGTCATGAAGCCCGCTTGCAGATCTTCCGGCTGCTGGTCCGCGCCGGGCACAACGGACTCACGGTTGGCCAGATCGCGGATCACAGCGGCCTGCCCGCATCGACCCAGGCGCATCACCTCAAGACGCTGGTCGAGGCCGGGTTGGTGACGCAAACCAGACAGGGGCGTGAAGTGATCAATGCGGCAGATTTCGACAGGATGAACCGCGTCATCGGATTTCTGTCGGATGAATGCTGCGCTGGTCTCGGCACCGACTCCTCGGACTCAGCTGCTTAACAAAAGGACGCCAGCCATGGCCGATCTCTCTTCCAATGCGCCGCCAAGCCAGTTCTGGACCGCGGTGAAGAAACAAAAGATCTGGATCCTCTCCGGTCTTCTGGTTCTCGTGCTGGCGCTCGTGTCGCCGACACAGGCGACGGACAGCCTGGGCTTCACCCTCCAGTCGCTGATGAAAACCGGTCCGTACCTGCTCTTGTCCATCGGCATCGCCGCCTGGGCGGTGGCAACCGGCGCGGACAACCTGATCGCGCGGGCCTTCACCGGCTCCCCGGCCCTGATGATCTTTCTGGCCGCGCTTGCAGGGGGCCTGTCGCCGTTCTGCTCTTGCGGCGTGATTCCCCTCATCGCGGCGTTGCTCACGATGGGGGTGCCTTTGTCCGCCGTCATGGCCTTCTGGTTGGCCTCCCCGGTGATGGATCCGTCGATGTTCCTGCTCACCTCGGGTGTCCTGGGGTTTGACTTCGCAATCGCCAAGACCCTTGCCGCCATTGGCCTGGGCGTTGCGGGCGGTTTCATCGTCCTTGCCTTGGCGGGCAGCCACGTCCTGCACGACGCGCTCCGCGACGGCGTTGGGAATGGCGGCTGCGGCGCGTCAAGAATCCGCAACCCGAAACCGGTGGTCTGGCGTTTCTGGCAACAGTCCGACCGGGTCGAGAAATTCGGCAAGGAGGCGGTCAAGACGACACTCTTCCTCGCTCAATGGCTCACTTTGGCCTTTTTGCTGGAAAGCCTGATGCTGGCCTATATCCCTGCCGAAACCATCACCTCGGTGCTGGGCGGGTCCGGCATCGGCCCCATTGCCATCGCGACACTTGTCGGCGTGCCGGCCTATCTCAACGGCTATGCGGCCCTACCGCTGATCAGCGGACTGATGGAACAGGGCATGGCGTCCGGTGCGGGCCTTGCGTTTCTTGTCGCCGGAGGCGTGACGTCGCTGCCTGCCGCCATCGCGGTCTGGGCCTTGGTGAAACCGCGGGTCTTTACGCTCTATATCGCGATTTCGCTGGGCGGGGCGTTCCTGATCGGCCTGATGTACCAGGGCTGGACGATGCTCTGAGAGAGACAAGGCGAGCTTGTGATGCGGTTCAAGGCGCTTTCCGGCACCTTGGACCGCCATTCTCTTTTGCAAATCGTAAAGAATCCTATATGTGCCTTATCTCTTTCCGAGAAAGGCTGACCCAATGACCGGCGCTGCACCGATCACGCAAGACGTTCTGACCATCCCGCGCAAGGCGCCCGAAGGGGGCAAGACGAATATCGTCGGCCTGACTCGCCCGGCCTTGCGCGACGCTCTGATCGCGATGGGCACGCCGGAAAAGCAATCCAAGATGCGGGTCAACCAGATCTGGCAGTGGGTCTACCAATGGGGCGTGCGCGACTTTCATGCCATGACCAACCTTGCCAAGGGCTACCGCGCCCAGCTTGACAATCATTTCGAGATTACCCTGCCAGAGATCGTGTCCAAGCAGGTCTCGGCCGATGGCACGCGCAAGTATCTTGTGCGGATCGCCGGCGGTCACGAGGTCGAGGTGGTCTACATCCCCGAAACCGACCGCGGCACGCTGTGCATCTCGTCCCAGGTCGGCTGCACGCTCACCTGTTCGTTTTGTCACACCGGCACGCAGAAACTGGTCCGCAACCTGACCGCTGGCGAGATCATCGGCCAGGTCATGCTGGCCCGCGACGATCTGGGTGAATGGCCCGAACCGGGCGTCGGCACCGGTGAAAACGGTCCGCGCCTGCTGTCCAACATCGTCCTGATGGGCATGGGCGAACCGCTTTACAATTTCGACAATGTCCGCGACGCCATGAAGATCGCGATGGACGGCGAAGGCATCGCCCTGTCGCGCCGCCGCATCACGCTGTCCACCTCGGGTGTCGTTCCCGAGATCGCCAAGACCGCCGAGGAAATCGGCTGTCTGCTGGCCGTGTCCTTCCACGCGACGACCGACGAGGTGCGCGACCGGCTGGTGCCGATCAACAAGCGCTGGAACATCGAAACGCTGCTGAATGCGCTGCGCGAATATCCGAAGAACTCGAATTCGGAACGCATCACCTTCGAATACGTGATGCTCAAGGATGTGAACGATAGCGACGCCGACGCGCGCCGACTGGTCAAGCTGATCTCCGGCATCCCGGCCAAGATCAACCTGATCCCGTTCAACGAATGGCCCGGCGCGCCTTACGAACGGTCTGACTGGTCCCGCATCGAATCCTTTGCCGACATCCTTTACAAGGCCGGTTATGCCAGCCCCATCCGCACCCCGCGCGGTGAAGACATCATGGCCGCCTGCGGCCAGTTGAAGTCAGCGACCGAACGCGAACGCAAGAGCCGCGCCCAGATCGCGGCAGAGAGCGGGACGGGTTAGTCCAGGCCGAATTGAACTCGTCCTTTCCGACAATCTTTGCACCAAACGTCACTAACCGGCGAGGTCACGCCCTCGGCCGAATTTTTCCGTTTATCGGACGGCGACATTCGGCGCCTCGCTATTTCCTGATTGTTTCTGTCGGATTAATCCGCTAGCTTTTTCCCAGCTACTGCGAAAAGGTCCGACATGCATCACGCGCGTATCCTTCTGTCCGACACCGATCTGCGCGGCCCGGAGAAGCGCGTGGTCGCGATCCTTCGGGCCTGGCAAGATGGCCCCGACGCGCAGGCGGAAATCTGGGACGACCTGCGCCGCTCCATGGGGGATCCTCGTGCGCGGGCCTGCCTGCAAGCCTTCGAACAGATGCAGAGCCTTCTCGACAGACATGGCTGGCAGGCGCTGACCATTCTTTCGCCCGGAACCAAAGGCATCTCGTCCGACGAAGCCTCTGTCGCGCGCTTTGTCATGTCCGCAACAGAGCAGGACCGCGACACGGCTTTGGCGGAAGCCGGGTTCCTGGTCTCCCCTGCCGCCTTGCTGCCATTGCTCTGTGCCGCGTCGCGCTTCGGCCTTCCCTTGCTGTGCGAAGACTGCCGGGAACGCGTGCGCGCAGCTGTCCGACAGGCCCCGTCACAATGAAACACGCCGCTTAGGTTCTTGGCAGAAATTCGTGACAAGGCCCTTGACCTTCCAGTGACTGGAAACCTTATCTGATCCTCAGACCAAAGGATCAGACCCATGACCACGCTTCGATTTGCTGTCGACAACCTGAGCTGTGCCGGATGCGCCGGTCGGGCCGAACGCGCCTTGCAGGCCACCCCCGGCGTGACCGAAGCCTCGGTGAACATCGCCAACCGCATGGCACAGGTGACCGGCGATGCGTCGCCGGAAACACTGCGCGGCGCGCTCGAATCCGCTGGCTACCCGGCGCAAGAGGCAACCCATCGCCTGAGCATTTCCGGCATGAGTTGTGCCTCCTGCACCGGCCGCGTCGAACGCGCGCTTCAGGACGTCCCCGGCGTGCTTTCGGCCAATGTGAACCTCGCCGCGCAAACAGCGAATGTCCGCGTCCTCGATGGCGCGGTCACGCCCGATCTGCTGGCCAAGACCGTGACCGAGGCAGGCTATCCCGCCAAGCCTGTGACCGGCGAAGCCCCGACAGAGGCGCCCTCCGACATCGAGCCGCTGAAACGCGACACGCTGATCGCGGGCGCGCTGACCCTGCCGGTGTTCCTGACCGAAATGGGCGGCCACCTTTTCCCGCCGCTCCATCATGCCATCATGGGCAGTATCGGCATGCAGAGCTTCTGGGTGCTGCAATTCCTGTTGATCACGCTGGTGCTTACCTGGCCGGGCCGCCGGTTCTTCCGCATCGGCCTGCCGCTTCTGGCGAGGGGCAGCCCGGACATGAACAGCCTCGTCGCCCTGGGCACCCTGGCCGCGTGGGGCTATTCCACCCTCGCGACCTTCGCGCCCGCCCTGCTGCCCGAGGGCACCCGCGCCGTCTATTTCGAAGCCGCAGGCGTGATCGTGACCCTGATCCTGGCCGGTCGCTGGATGGAGGCCCGGGCCAAGGGCCGCACCGGCGCCGCGATCCGCCATCTTGTCGGATTGCGCCCCGACACCGTGCGCGTGCTGCGCGACGGGGCCTTCACCGAAATTCCGCTGTCCGAAGTCGAAACCGACGATCTGATCGAAGCCCGCCCCGGCGCGCGCATCGCCGTCGATGGCGTGGTGACCGAGGGCAATTCCTTCGTGGACGAATCCATGATCACCGGTGAACCGGTGCCCGTGTCCAAGTCCGAGGGCGATCCGGTCACCGGCGGCACGATCAACGGCCAACGCCCCATCATCTACCGCGCAACCGCTGTCGGGTCGGACACCGTGCTCGCCCGGATCATCGACATGGTGCAGACCGCCCAGGGCGCGAAACTGCCGATTCAGGCACTGGCCGACAAGGTCGTGCGCATCTTCGTGCCGGTCGTCCTGGCCATCGCCGTGCTCACGGTCCTGACCTGGCTCACATTCGGTCCGTCGCCTGCGCTGGGATATGCCCTGGTGGCCGGGGTCGCGGTGCTCATCATCGCCTGTCCCTGCGCCATGGGCCTTGCCACGCCGACCTCAATCATGGTCGGCACCGGCCGCGCCGCCGAACTCGGCGTGCTCTTCCGCAAGGGTGACGCCCTGCAACGGCTCGATGCGGCCAGGGTCATCGCCTTCGACAAGACAGGCACCCTGACCGAAGGCCGTCCGACCCTGGTCGACCAGGCCACAACACCGGGGTTCGACGCAGAACACATGCTGGCGCTCGCGGCGGCGACCGAGCAAAGCTCGGATCATCCCATCGCCCGCGCGATCATCAACGCCGCACCCACGAACCTGCCTGCGATCACCGAGAGCGAAACCGTGCCCGGCTATGGCCTCAAGGCCCGCGTCAACGGCCAGGCGCTGCTGGTCGGGTCCGAGCGCCTGCTGATCGAGCAGGGCGTGGACACGTCACCGGTCGGCAGCGCCATCACCCGCTTTGCCGACAAGGGCCACACCCTGGTCTGTCTTGCCATCGACGGGCAGGCGGCCGCTGTCTTCGCCGTGGCCGACCAGATCAAGCCCGGCGCGAAGCCCGCCATCGACGCGCTGCACGCCGCCGGGCTGAAGGTCGCGATGATCTCGGGCGACAGTCCCGCTGCCGCCCGGACCATCGCGCAGCAACTGGGCATCGACCATGTCACCGCGGGGGTCCTGCCCGATGGCAAGGTCGACGCGATCAAGGCGCTCCGCGACCAATTCGGCCCCGTCGCCTTTGTCGGGGACGGCATCAACGACGCGCCTGCTCTGGCCGAAGCCGAGATCGGGCTCGCCATCGGCACGGGCACGGATGTCGCGATCGAGGCCGCCGATATCGTGCTGTCTTCGGGCCGGGTGTCGGGCGTCGTCAACGCGGTCGAGATCTCGCGCCGCACGATGCGCAACATCCGTCAGAACCTGTTCTGGGCCTTCGCCTACAACGCCGCCCTGATCCCGGTTGCGGCGGGCGTACTTTACCCGGCCTTCGGCATCCTGCTGTCGCCGATGCTGGGGGCCGGCGCGATGGCGCTCAGCTCGGTCTTTGTGCTGAGCAACGCCCTGCGCCTGCGCCGGATCGCGCCCGCACAACAGGACAACCCCGCCCCGGCCGCCAAACATATATCGGAGGTTCCGGCATGAACATCGGAGACGTCGCCCAGCGCGCGGGCCTGCCCGCCAAGACCATCCGCTACTACGAAGAGATCGGCCTGATCACCCCCATGCGCGACACCAACGGCTATCGCCGTTTTCGCGACAGCGACCTGCACAAGCTGGCCTTCCTCGGGCGCGCCCGCGCCCTTGGTTTCACCATCGAGGATTGCCGCACGCTGCTTGCGCTTTACGATGACAAGACCCGCGCCAGTGCCGACGTGAAACACTTGGCCAAGGCGCATCTGGACAAGATCGAGGACAAGATCACCCAACTGCAATCGATGCGCGATACGCTGTCAGAGCTTGTCCAAAGCTGCGCCGGAGACAACCGCCCCGATTGTCCGATCCTCAGCGATCTGGCGACCGGAAAGCACTGACCCGCACCCTTCTTCTCTTTCCAAATATGCAAACGCCTCCGCCAACCCCGGCGCCGATGCCGGGTGGAAAGAGCCGAGCTCAACCCGGCCATGCGCCACATCACCATCCGATGCGGCGCCGTTATCCGATCTCGATCGACGTCACCTGCCGGTAGGGCTCATCCGGCGCACAGAGGATCGATCCGAAGGCAGGCACGTTCACCGCGTTGGGAAAGTCCTGTGCCTCCAGGCAAAGCCCGCCCCAAGGCTGGTGCGCGGCCCCCGGCCCTTCGGGCAGAACGGGCTTCAGCATGCTCGAGGTATAGACCTGCAAACCGGGCCGGTCGGTCCAGAGCCGCAACCGCGTCCCGTCCGGTGCGATGACCTCGGCTGCAGGCGCGTCGCCGCCGTTCAGAACGACATTGCCGTCCCATCCTTCGCCATCCCCGAGCGTGACCGGGGTGCGAAAGTCAAAGGCTGTCCCGTCGACCGGCTCGATCCGCCCGAGAGGCACGCGGTCGGGCCCGTTCGGGGTGTACCGGTCGGCATCCACGCGCAGCGTATGGTCCGCCACCGTTCCTTTGCCCATGAGGTTGAAATACAGATGTTGCGCCAGGTTGATGGGCGTCACCCGATCCGGCACGGCGTCCATCTCCCAGGTCAGCGTTCCGTTCTCAAGCCGCATCACGACCCGGAACGACACCTGGCCGGGATAGCCCTGATCGCCATCCTCGGACAGCAGTTGCAGTTCGACCGCACGATCCCCGTCAGGCGACATCTGCCAGTTGCGCCGCGACAACCCGCCGGGACCGCCATGCAGGTGATGTCGCCCGCCATTTGCAGGCAACTCATAGATGACCCCGTTCAGTTCGAACCGCGCGTCGGCAATGCGATTCGCCACGCGTCCGCAGATCGCGCCCATGGAGGCCGGGTTTTCGCGGTAATGTTCGGGATCGCGATAGCCCAGCACGACCGGCCGGTCCCGCACGCGCCAATCCATCACGGCGCAGCCGATGGACAGCACGGTGACTTCGGTCTCTGCGTCCCTCAGCACATGGCTGGCGATCTGTTGCATGGGTCACCTCCGGCAGCGACAAGACCGAACCTGCCCCGCGTCGTCAACCACGCAGTTTCCGCTGGCCCCGCGCGGTCTTCTGCCTAAAGTGGCGGCATGACCACGCCTTCCATCCTCGACAGCCGCTATTCCTGGACCCGCCTGCTGATCACCCTGCTGATCGCGGTGATGGGCAATGTCGGCATGTGGGCGATCATCGTGGTGATGCCCGAGGTGCAGGAGGAGTTCGGCGCAGGCCGGGCGGACGTGTCACTGGCCTATACGCTCA
>Ga0102929_1001260_pt1 | contig 15063 bp, 10 predicted proteins | sample SalPonR1_B_D2_MG_FD_78510 | JGI IMG/M metagenome (GOLD analysis project Ga0102929, IMG submission 78510) | Salt pond soil microbial communities from South San Francisco under conditions of wetland restoration - Salt Pond MetaG R1_B_D2_MG | ecosystem: Environmental > Aquatic > Marine > Intertidal... | reverse complement strand
CGCCATGTAGATGCTAGTAAAAGCGTTAACTATTATAAAAATTGGCTTCAGAAAATGAGAGCCAAATCTTCAGGCAACCGGTATGTAAAATTAGCGGACAATGTAACCTTTAGAGAATTGCATCAAATCAAGCAATTTCCCATTTTGCGTCGTGGAGCGAATGGCGGTGGATTAATAGTTACACCATTTGGAAAACGCACAAACCCCTTTGGAGGTATGGCTCAACGGACTATAGGGTATACTCGCGAAAACGCTCAGGACATCGGAATTGAAGGTGGGTTTGATGAATATTTACGCGGCGAGGAAGGTCATCGATTTATGCTCAAGGTGGGGGCGAATGAATTTATTCCCCGCGATGATCTCAAAGAAATTGAACCGCGCCGGGGTATGGATGTGGTAACTACATTGAATGTCAATATTCAAGACGTGACTCATTATTCGCTTCTCCGGGCATTAGAAAAGCACGATGCTACATGGGGGACGGCAATTGTCATGGATGTTGAGACTGGAGCGATCAAAGCCATGTCAAATTTAGAAAAAGTAAATGATGGCCGATATGCCGAGTCGTACAATTTTGCAGTCGGCCGAAAAGTAGAGCCTGGAAGTACGATGAAACTGGCAAGCTATATGGCGTTGTTGGAGGATCGGGCCATCACGAGTTCAAGTGAGGTTGAACTGAATAAAGGGTACGCGCGATTTTGCAATCAGGATATGAAAGATTCCGAGCCGCATGATATTATGCGGACAGATGCCAAAACCGCCTTTGAAAAATCTTCGAATGTGGGGATAGCATCCTTAGTTCAAGGGCATTATGGTAAAGACAAAAAGGCAAAGGGCTTTATTCAGCGATTGCGACAATTTAGGTTAGATGAGTCTACAAATATTGAAATAGAGGGGGAACCTAGTCCATATATTAAGGATGCATTTAGTGAGGATGATGAGTGGAGCTGTACTTCGCTACCTTGGATGTCAATTGGCTATGAAATGGAGTTGACACCTCTTCAAATTGCTTCCTTTTATAATGCCGTTGCGAATGGGGGGCAAATGATGAGTCCCTATTTAGTGGATCACATCCTGAAAGATGGAAAAGTTCATAAAAAGTTTGGTCCGAAAGTAAAGGATAAAGCTATTGCGAGCCCCGAAACGATTTCGTTAGCACAAGCTGCTCTGGCAGGGGTAGTGACAGACGGTACAGCACAGCGGATGCAAAGTAAATACTTCTCCTTCGCCGGGAAGACGGGGACGACCCAAGTGAATTATTCCGACCGCGAAAATATGACTTATCAAAGTTCATTTGTAGGGTATTTTCCCGCTAACAATCCAAAATACACCTGTCTGGTTATGATTTACAATCCAGAAAGGGGTGGTTTTTATGGAGCCACAGTGGCTGGTCCTGTTTTTAGAGATATTGCAGATCGATGTTTTTCATCTGATCTTGAGTTGGCAAACCCTTTTGAGGTGGCTAAGGCTCGATCTTTACGAATACACCTACCCATTGAGCATAAAATGTACCGTGAAGACTGGACTTTTTTTACAGACCGATACAATTTCCCTTTTTCTACATCGGCCGATGGCGAGTGGTATTATCTCAAAGGGAAAAATGACAGCATCGTAGGTCTTCCGTTCTTCCGAAATACGGATCGGGTGCCTGATGTTAGAGGAATGGCACTAAAGGATGCGCTTTTCTTATTAGAGAATGCCGGATTGCAGGTCGAGTTGAATGGCGATGTGGGGAAAATTCAGGCACAATCACTAAAAGCAGGAACGCCTATTCAGGGACAAAAAATAAAGCTTACTCTCGGGTAATATGGAGCACTTAAAACCACATATAAGTCTTGAAGCGGTTCTAGATCGCATCGCGGTTCGCCGGGCTGAGGGAGAAGTCTCTATAACGGTTGAGGGTTTGCAGCTTGACTCCAGAGAAATTAAGTCTGGAGAGGCTTTCATTGCCTTCGAAGGGATGAAGATTGATCGTCATGATTTTATTAAAGATGCCATTGACTCCGGCGCTCGGGTCATAATTTGTGAAGAGTGGCCTAGCGAAACTGTCCCCCAGGTTACCTATGTGCTGGTTGAGGGGTTAAAAGAAAAAGTCGGCCAGCTGGCCAGCAATTTTTATGGTCAGCCATCGAGAAAGCTAAAAATGGTTGCCGTAACGGGAACGAATGGAAAAACTTCTGTCGCTACCTTGGGCTATCAAGCTATTCGAAGCTTAGGATATAAATCGGGACTACTCAGTACCACGGGGGTATATGTCGACAATGAAAAATTTGAGGCTACTCACACGACACCTGACCCGATCTCTTTACATCGGGCTCTATCTCAAATGGTTGATCAGGGTTGTGAGTGGTGTTGGATGGAAGCGAGTTCTCATGCATTACATCAAGGGCGAGTTTCAGGGATAGACTTTCTGGCGGGGATTTTTACCAATTTATCGCATGATCATCTCGATTACCACGGTAGCTTCTCAGCATATTTAAAGGCCAAGAAAAGGCTGTTTGACGAACTTTCTGAAGGTTCTGTAGCCATCATTAATCAAGATGATCGCAATGCTTCGGTAATGGTTCAAAACTGCAAGGCACGAAAAGTGAGTTATGGCATGCGGTCTATGGCAGACTACCGCTTGGCGTTAATTGAACAAAATCTGGAGGGGATGGCTGTGCGAATTGATGGTCGCGAATTACATCTATTGTTGAATGGTACTTATAATGCTGCCAATATATTGTCTGTATATGCCACATTAGTAGAATGTGGTGAAGACAAAGATGAGGTTATGCGGGCGTTGAGTCAGGTGAGAGGAGCTGAGGGGCGTTTTCAAAAAGTGATGGATCCGAAAGGTGAGCGACTTGGTATTGTAGATTTTGCTCATACGCCAGATGCCATAGAAAAGATATTAAAAGCAATTTCTGAATTGAATGTTCAACAAGGTCGCATTATTACCGTAATTGGATGCGGTGGTGATCGCGATCGGACAAAGCGGCCACAAATGGCAGATATTGCTATTAAAGGAAGCGATAAGGTTGTTTTGACCTCAGATAATCCCAGATCAGAACATCCAGAAGATATTATAGCCGATATGAAAACCGGCGTGCCTGAAGACAGGGCACATCAGATACTATCCATTCCAGACCGTCGGGAGGCGATTCGGGTGGCGTGTTCATTAGCTCAGGCCGGAGATATCGTGCTTGTGGCTGGAAAAGGGCACGAAAAATACCAGGAAATAAAAGACAAACGGATCGCATTTGACGATCTCAGAGAGCTTAAAGAAGCTCTCTGTTAAGAAGTTGGTTTTGTTATCAAAATCAGGTTGGTTTTAACAGTTATAGCGAGTATGCTTATACGTACTGTGGTTGGGACGTTTGCAGGTACTCGCTATGCTGTTAATTTTTTAATAAAAAAAAATAATAGACATAGCTGCCATGCTTTATCACCTTTTTACATATCTCGACAGTCAATGGGACCTCCCCGGTTCTGGACTGTTTTACTTCCTCACTTTTCGTGCAGGCATGGCTATTTTATTGTCTCTCATTATCACTATTGCTTTTGGACATCTTGTTATTAAATATTTGCAGCGGTTACAAGTAGGAGAACAAGTTCGCGAACTCGGCCTGGCCGGGCAAAAAGAAAAAGCGGGTACACCCACCATGGGAGGACTGCTCATATTCTTGGCTATTATGGTGCCGAGTTTACTATTGGCTGACTTATCCAATATTTATATTCAACTCCTTTTACTATCCACAGTATGGTTGGCTGCAATTGGCTTTATTGATGATTACATAAAGGTTTTTAAAAAGGATAAACGTGGATTATCTGGGAAGTTTAAAGTTTTGGGCCAGGTCGGATTGGGAGTGATTGTGGCAATCACCATGTTATTCCACGAGGATATCTTAGTTCGCATGGATGCAGCAGAAGCTCAGGATAGAGGGTTAGAGGTTGTTAAAGCTGTTCCCTTCAATAATTCAGCTGAAGCAACAGGGCCTGATTTTGTTTATGTACAAACGACACTGACCAATGTCCCCTTCTTCAAGAACAATCTCATTGATTATAAAGATCTGTTGTTTTTCCTCGGTGAGAATGCAGCGGTTTGGGCCTGGATTGTGTTTGTTCCTCTGGTTATTTTTATTGTGACAGCGGTGTCCAACGGAGCAAATTTGACGGATGGCTTAGATGGCTTGGCTGCTGGAGTTTCTGCAGTAATAGTTGCTGCATTAGCTATCCTATCTTATGTTTCCGGAAATACGGTTATCGCGGAGTATCTCAACATACTTTATTTGCCCTACACGGGAGAAATCGTGGTGTTTTCCGCTTCTTTTTTGGGAGCCTGTATCGGGTATTTATGGTATAATGCTTATCCAGCTAAGGTATTTATGGGCGATACCGGATCCTTAATGCTTGGAGGATTAATTGCTTCTTTGGCCATTCTCATACGCAAAGAACTACTTATCCCCATTTTATGTGGCGTCTTCTTAATCGAAAATATTTCTGTCATCTTGCAAGTAGGGTATTTTAAGTATACAAAGCGAACGCAAGGTGTTGGACAACGGATTTGGTTGATGACACCCATCCATCATCATTTCCAGAAAAAAGGAATCCATGAATCTACTATCGTCGTTAGATTTTGGATTGTAGCGATATTATTGGCGGTGATCACTATTATAACTCTTAAGATCAGATAATTATATGCAGTTCGTAACCAACATACAAAAGCGCATAAAAGGAGATAGCTGGATTTGGCTTAGCGTAGTCTTTCTGTCTATTGCTTCTGTATTGGCTGTGTACAGTGCTTCCGGAAGTTTATCAAGTACTGCAGGTGGTCCAACGACTGAGACCTATTTGCTGAAACAAATAAGTATTTTGTGTATCGGATTCGGACTAGCATACTTCGTCCAGAATATGCACTACACCATTTTCGGAAAGCTGAGTATTCTTGCCCTAGGGCTTTCCATCATCTTGCTCATTTTCACTTTGGCTTATGGAATGGAAATCAATGATGCGCGCCGTTGGGTGCGGATCCCCATTATTAATTCCAGTTTTCAGACAAGCGACTTTGCCCGATTATCCTTAATAGTTTATTTGGCTTATACGATTGCGCAGGCAGGACCCAAAGCATCTCAGCCGCAATTTTTTATGGTTCATATATTGTTGCCCGTTATCATAGTTTGTGGATTGATTATGCCCTCAGATTTATCTACGGCATTAATGTTGTTTGCTACCTGTCTGATACTTCTGATTGTTGGCGGAATTAATTTACGGCTCCTGATGACAATAGTGATGATGTTGGCCATTGTTGGAGGAATATATTTAGCATTGGGAACATTTTTTGATTCCATTCGGTCAACTACATGGGTAAATCGTATTACGACCTTTTTTGGTGATGAGGGGGATACCTTTCAAATCACTCAGGCAAAAATTGCAATTGCAGAAGGCGGCATATTTGGCGAGGGACCCGGAAATAGTGTCCAACGCAACTTCCTCCCGTCGCCATATGCAGACTTTATTTATGCTATTATCATCGAGGAATATGGATTGTTAGGTGGGATGTCTTTAATGGGTATTTACTTCCTTTTATTATTCCGTTGCGTTAAAATAGTAACCCGCACTACGCGCTCTTTTGCTGCTCTTTTGACTGTGGGTATAAGCATAAGTCTTGTGTTACAAGCTTTATTAAATATGGCCGTTTCGGTCGATTTAGTTCCGGTTACCGGATTGAATTTACCATTTGTCAGTAAGGGTGGAACATCAGCTGTTTTCCAGTTCGTAGCTATTGGTATGGTGTTATCAGTGAGTCATTATTCAGAAATTCAGCGGGCCCAGGACGAGGCAGAGGCTGCAGCATTGAAAGAGCAAGCCGAGTCAGATTCTCAGGACCCTATTTCTTCACCAAAAAATGCAAGTCATGAAGGTAATGATTAGTGGTGGAGGTACAGGTGGACATATTTTCCCGGCCATAGCTATTGCATCTGGCCTGAAGGAGAAATATCCGCAAATTGATATTCACTTTGTTGGAGCAAGAGGGAAAATGGAAATGGAGAAGGTGCCCAGAGCAGGTTTTGAAATAACAGGTTTGCCGATCAGGGGATTACAACGCCGATGGACGTGGAAAAACCTTAGCGTTCCCTTCAGGTTAGTTTATAGCCTTTGGATGTGCTACCGATTAATCAAAAAACATCAGCCGCAATTGGTCATTGGGGTTGGAGGCTATGCAAGTGCACCTTTAATGTGGATGGCTTCAAAAATGAATACGCCTATTGTCATACAGGAGCAAAACTCATTTCCTGGCTTGACGAATCGCTGGTTGGCTAAATCAGCTCAAAAAATATTTGTAGCCTTTCCGAACATGGAAAAGTATTTTCCGGCAGATCGAATTATTATGTCGGGAAATCCTATTCGGATAGAGCTTAAAGAATCTCAGTCGGGAAAGCAGGAATCATTGCGCTTTTTTGACTTGGGTCTCAATTCAACGCTTTTGATATTTGGAGGAAGCTTAGGAGCTAAAACGCTAAATGAAGCCGTAATGGCATCGGCTCCTGTGCTTCGCCAATATCCTCAGGTTCAACTCCTCTGGCAGTGTGGGAGCGTACATTATGAAAAATGCAAAAACTCTGAGGTGGCTCAGCTGCCGCAGGTCAGATTGATGCCCTTTATCCATGAAATGGACAAGGCATATGCAGCATCAGATGTGGTGATCTGCCGAGCAGGAGCACTCACTATTTCTGAACTCAGTGCGCTGGGGAAGGCAGCAGTATTAATCCCTTCCCCTCATGTGGCAGCTGATCATCAAACGAAAAATGCTCAAACGCTAACAGCTGAAAACGCCGCCATCCTCATTTCGGATAAAGAGGGTGGAGAAGCTGTTCGAAAGGCAATTGAACTATTGCAGCAGCCGGAGGAGATTGTGGAGTTAGAGCAAAACATTGCTCGATTTGGCCGCAAAGATGCGGTAGAAAATATCATTCGTGAACTCGAAAACTGGATTGTATGAAAAGCTGGAAGTTGTCAAATAAATACGCCGCTCTCTTAATGGGGCTTTCCATTTTGCTTTTGGGCATTTTGTTAATGTCAACACAGAGTTACAAGCAGGATATGCCAGTCAGTGCTGTGAATGTGCATATTGAGCCTTTGCCTACCGGAGGAAATATGCTGGATGGGGAATCTGTTCGCAATCACTTTTTGAATACTCTTGGATTTTCACCAACAGATATTCCAATGAAAATGCTTTCTATTGCTCAATGGGAAGAAGATCTTTACAAGATGGATTATGTGCGTCGGGCAGATATTTATGTGGATGGAAATCGAGAACTTAACATTACAATTCAGCAGCGAAAGCCGATTTTGAGAGCTATTGAAAATGGAAAATCTTTTTTCTTGGACCGAACGGGTTCCTTTTTGCCACATTCAACTTCTTATAGTCCGAGAATACCCATTTTGCGGGGCCACTGGCCAAATCAGATGGAAAATGAAAAGTGGAAATCGGAGTTGATCGATGTTATTTCTTTCTTTGATGAACACGAGTACGAACGCCGACTTATTGATCAAATTTACAGGAATACAGATGGTACTTATACTATGATACCCGTTTTAGGTCATCTGAAGATCCACTTTGGAAACTGGACCTCAGCGGAAGACAAGTTTACACGTTTACAGCACTTTTTTGATGAAGTCCTACCGGAAAAGGGTTGGACACAGTACGAAAGTATCGATGTGAGTTATGCAGATCAGGTTATTGCAAAAATGAAAGTTTAAAAAAAACTAATTATGAACAGGAATCAACATTTTATGGATGAAGTCGTAGTGGCTTTGGACATTGGAACCACCAAGATTTGTGCCCTTGCCGGCCGAATGAACGATTTGGGTCAACTCGAAGTTCTCGGGATTGGTAAAGTGGAATCTACTGGTGTACTTCGCGGGGTGGTTGCCAATATCGATCGCACAGTTAAAGCGATCCGCCAAGCCGTTGAAAAGGTGGAAAGATCGACACAATCTCAGGTAAAGGACGTGTATATAGGCATCGCCGGCCAACATATTAAAAGCTTCCAGCATCATGGGGTTCTTCCACGGGATAATGCGGAGGTAGAAATCTCTCGTGAAGATCTCGAGGAAATGCGTCGAACTATGCATAAAATGGGACTTCCACCAGGAGATAAAATTTTACATGTTATTCCTCAAGAATATACCGTCGATAATGAAGCGGGTATTAATGATCCAATCGGAATGTCAGGGATTCGACTGGAAGCAAATTTCCACATCATCACCGGACAGGTTACCGCTTTCAATAATATGAAGCGTTGCGTCGATCGCGCCGGCCTTCGAGTCAAAGATATGACGCTCGAACCGATCGCGTCAGCACAAGCTGTTCTTACAGAGGAAGAAATGACTGCGGGGGTTGCCCTTGTGGATATGGGGGGAGGAACGACAGATCTGACTGTGTTTCACGAGGGGCTTATCCGCCATACAGCAGTAATCCCTTTCGGGGGCAATGTCATTACCAAAGATATTAAGGAAGGTTGCACCGTCATGCAAGATCAGGCCGAAAAACTGAAGGTTAAATTTGGATCGGCACTTGAGCAGGAAATTATCGATAATCGAATTGTAACTATCCCAGGCCTAAAAGGAAGGGATGCTAAGGAAATAAGTGAGAAAAACCTCGCACTCATCATTCAGGCCCGAGTAGAAGAAATTCTCGATTACGTGTATTGGGAAATTCAACGTTCCGGGTATGAGCAAAAACTCATAGGTGGTATTGTACTTACCGGTGGTGGATCACTATTGAAAAATATAGATAAGCTCACTGCTTTTCACACGGGAATGGAAGCCCGAGTGGGGCGACCGATTGAAACCCTGGCTCATGGCTACCCCAAGGAACTGGAAAGCCCTATTTACTCAACTGGAATTGGCTTATTACTGAAGGCGGTAAATACAAGAGCTATAGCTTCTATTTCTGGTTTAGTCCGAAGTGAAATCCAGTTTGAATACGAGGAGGACATTCCGGCGGCAAATCATAAAGAGACGAATATGGGCGCTGAGTCTCCCCCCGAGAAGAGTGAAACTCATGAGGAAGAAATACCAAAACAACAAGAGCCAAGGAACAAGTTCTTCGATAACGTCATGAGCTCTGTAAAACATTTTTTCGAAGCGACAGATGATCGAAAAATTGATGATCTCGAATCGTAAACCTATTTCCCAACAAAAAAAAGAAAAATTATGCCTATTCAATTTGATATACCCCAAGAAGAAAAAGCTGTCATCAAAGTTATTGGAGTTGGTGGTGGAGGATCAAATGCCGTTACTCACATGTTCCAACAAGGAATTGTTGGAGTGGAATACGCCATTACAAATACAGACCGACAGGCGCTGGAAGCCAGCCCGGTTCCAACCAAAATTGCATTGGGACCTGAACTTACAGATGGTCGAGGTGCAGGATCAAAGCCGGAAATCGGTCGACAAGCATGTATTGAATCAGTCGATAAGGTGAAAGATTTCCTTCAGGACACAAAAATGGTATTTGTTACTGCTGGTTTAGGCGGAGGTACCGGAACTGGGGCAGCACCGGTCATCGCCAAAGCCGCTCAGGAAACAGGAGTTTTAACCGTCGGGATCGTCACGCTTCCCTTTTCTTTTGAAGGTCGACGAAGAGCTAAACAAGCACTATCCGGTCTGGAGGAGTTGAGAAAGTATGTAGACTCACTATTAGTTATTTCGAATGACAAACTCCGTGAAATGCATGGAAATCTGGTCCTGGATGAAGCTTTTGGTCAGGCAGATAATATTTTGACTTCTGCTGCCAAAGGAATCGCTGAAATCATTACCATTGAAGGTAAGATTAATGTGGACTTCGAAGATGTGAATACGGTCATGCGAGATAGCGGTGTAGCTATTATGGGGACGGCAATTATGGAAGGAGAGGATCGAGCAAATCGCGCCATTGAAGCGGCCTTAAACTCACCTCTTTTGGAAGAGAATAACATCAAAGGAGCTGAACATATCCTCCTAAATATTACATCGGGATCTCAGCAAATTACAATGGATGAGATCGTTGAAATCACGGATTATCTTCAAAGTGAGGCGGGGTATGGCACCGACCTGATTTGGGGCCATTGCTATGATGATAGCTTGGGTGATAAAATTAGTGTAACACTGATTGCTACTGGTTTTGAACAAAGTACGCTCCCAGATGATAAGAAAAATCGTCGTGGAAATAGTGTTCGGATTCCTCTCGAAGATCAATGGGAAGATACCGATCAAGATGATCAAGAGTCAGGTTCTTTCGATCGCAGTCCTGAAAGTGAAGGAAATGTAATTGAATTTGATGATATTGAAGATGATTACGAAGATCTTCATCGAAATAATGAGCGAAAAGAGCCCTTTATCAAAGATGAAATTCGAAGGAAAAATGAAGAGCGAAGGCGCGAGCGTTTGCATTCCGATGCACAACGTCGGGAGTCACTTCGTTCCAGAACGAAAAACTTATCGCGGAAGGCCATCGTCGATATGGAAAATACGCCAGCTTATCGCCGAAGAAAAGTGCAATTGGAAGATGCCGTAGAGTCGGATGATTCAAAACTCAGCAACTTTAGCATCGGAGAAGGAGAGGAGCCGCTAGATAGAGGGAACTCCTATCTGCATGATAATGTGGATTGATATGATATGAGTACAATTTAATTTAAGACCACAGTCTGGACAAGTCCAAAGTGATAAAGCCTGAAGGAGCAATCTTTCGGGCTTTTTTTATTTCTAGTAGGTTTATGTATATCAGTAGATTACATATAAAACAAAAAAAATATACATTCAAATTAAAAAAAAAGGTAATATGTCTTGGATATTTTGAAATCTGCAACTATCTTAGCAATATGATAGAAAAGTATAATATGTTTTATTCAAAATATGAGGTCACTACACAGACTTTGGGTGGTGATTATAAAGATGCTCTTATTCTCGATCTCATCTAGTTCATGAGATTGGTTTATTGGTTTATTGGTTTAGTCCGGGGGTGGTTCCCCGGACTATTTTTTTTATTTTTCAATTCGCTTGTTCTTATTTTTTGAGTTCCTTGTTTTTAGTGACTTGCTGGTCTGCCTCTATTTTTCTTCAACACCTATAATCTTAATCTAATTCTCCTTCATCCCACCACAATTCATTATCTTCGGTCGTGAAAACACCATAGTATATGAAATTTGACGAGTTAGATCTGAGTGCGGAGATTATTGAGGCAATTGGATACATGGGCTTCGAAGAAGCTACTCCCATACAAGAAAAATCTATTCCTGTTATTTTGCGAGGTAAGGATCTCATTGGATGTGCCCAAACAGGTACGGGAAAGACAGCCGCTTTTTTGTTGCCCACCATCCAGAAAATTGCCTACCTAAAAGAAAAGAAAGGGTCCCAGGCGCTCATCATTGCGCCCACCAGAGAACTCGCCATACAGATAGAGCAACAAGTTCAAGCCCTGGGCTATTTTGCGGGCATTAGTTCGTTTGCCGTTTATGGTGGAGGAGGGGCCGATGATTGGGTCGGTCAGAAAAAAGCCCTTCGCTCCGGAGCAGATATTATAGTAGCCACTCCCGGCAAATTAATCTCCCACATTAACACAAAAGATATTCAGTTTGACAACCTCAAACTACTGATTCTCGATGAAGCTGATCGAATGTTGGACATTGGATTCTATGAAGATATTCTCAAGATCATAGACACTCTGCCCAAAAAGCGTCAGACTCTCATGTTTAGCGCCACAATGGATAAAAAAATACGCAAGCTAGCTTCTAAGATTCTTCATCAGCCAGAAGAAATCACTATGGCGATCTCAAAGCCCGCTGAAGGGGTTCTCCAGGCCGCTTACTGCGTGTATGAGAAGCAAAAAATTGATCTCGTTCATCAGCTGATCACTGATAAACCGAATTACGAAAGTATCCTTATTTTTTGCTCAACGAAAAAGAAAGTAGGTGACTTAACACGTACCTTAAAACGGAAAAAATATTCAGTGGGAGCCATTAGCTCGGATTTGGACCAGTCCGACCGGGAGAAAATGTTAAACTCATTCCGAGCCAAGAATACACGGATTTTGGTGGGTACGGATGTCGTTTCACGGGGTATAGACATCAAGGACATCAATTTAGTTATAAACTTTGATGTTCCCTCAGATGCGGAGGACTACGTGCACCGGATTGGCCGGACGGCCAGAGCCAACACAACCGGTGTAGCACTTACGTTTATCTCACCTCGCGATATGAGAGATTTTGACAAAATTGAAAAGCTCATCGAAAAAGAAGTCCCCAAAGCGCCATTGCCTCCAGAACTCGGAGAAGGACCCGCTTATGATCCGAATCAGAGATCTTCATCCAGTAATTCCGGAAAGGGGCGAAGGGGATCAAATAAATCCGGAAGGTCGAATAGAAAGCACTCCCATGGCAACAGAAAGAAACGCAGGTAGATAAGCCGATCTACGATTTCCTTCTAAACAAGCTGATAAGTGACCGGTCGAAGACGTGTGGAAAGTGTTTCATAAGCCATCCAATGCCCCATGTGCTAAAGAAAGTGAAACTGCTGTAGAGAATCGCTACCAGCGATATTTCCGGGCTCTCCAAAACCTGAGTAGCGATAAAAATAGCCAAAGCCGCATTCTGCAAGCCCATTTCCACGGCAATCGTATATCGGTCTCGTACCTTCAAGTTCGCAAGCTGCGCCACTTTATAGCCCACAGACATCGTGAGAAAATTGAAAAAGACGAGTGGAATCAATAACTCTATATTTCCCAGGAATTCAGCAGATTGTTGAACATCATCAAAAAACAATGCGTACGCAAAAACCCCCAATAACAAGCCGGGCAGTAACACTCTGAGCGGCTTTTTCATGAGTCGGGTTATTCGCTCAGGTCCATATTCATTTGTCAAAACACCCAGAATAACCGGAATGACCACGGTTTCCAAAATTTCAACCAAAGTCTGATTTACCGAAAGCGTAATTTCGCTGGTTTCCCCCATGAAAAAATATAGCGCCGTAGACACATAAAACGGAATACTGACTAAAATGATAAAACTATTAAATGAGGTCATCGAAACTGATAGCGCCACACGACCTTTTAGCATCGCAGTCACCAAGTTGGAGGCCGTCCCCCCCGGTGCCGATGCGATGAGCACAAGTCCTACCTTATATAAAGGATCGATAGGTAGTATCCAGGCCAATAAAAATGCAATGACCGGAAGCAAGATCACCTGACTCCCGAGACCTAATAGCATAGGTTTTGGATAGAGAAATACGCGCTTAAAGTTCTTAAACCTTAGCGTCAACCCAATTCCATACATGATAATGGCTATAGCCAGAGGCATCAGCCAGTCCGTGTTCTCCATCGTCTCTATTGCCGCTGTATTTAGTAGTAATGAAACTAGCAGCTATTTTGTTGGCGAAAATAACAAAATACTAACCGTCCTCAATCCCATTATGTTGTCATTTATTCGGCATTCTTACATATTGAATTTTTGGGGGAATCCCGTCTCGCCACCGCGAGACGGGACCGGGCTATGCGCGGCTTCGCCTGGCTCGGTCACGCTAAAGCGCGACGCTGGCGCCCGCTACTATCCCTTTCCCAATTTTTAGCGAGCCTGCGCGCTCACCCACCCACCTTATAAACTTTAAACTTTGCCTGATAGAATCCATTGTTTTATCTCAAAAAATATAGACGTTTTCTATAAAATCCCCCATCAGTCTAAGCAGCTTTATGTACTTTTAGGTATTCTATAGCTTAGACATCTATGCTTCAAAAAAATACTACAAAATTTCATTTTTTGACCTGCGGACTTTTGACAGTCTCGCTTGTAATGGGCCTACATTCCTTATCTGCTCAGGAAATATGTAATAACGGTATGGATGACGACGGGAATGGCCTCATTGATTGTTTCGATCCGGCTTGTTGCGAAGAATGTCCCGAGCACTATTACACGGATTGCGACGAGTCTTTATGCGAAACAGGAAGGGCGCAGGGTGGTAATTTTGATTGGCGCTTAAATTGGCAATTTTCTGGTGAATGGGATAACATTAATACCCCATTGGTGGGGATATTAAGGCAAAGCGAAGGTCCTGTAGTCGTTGGCATATCCACCGAAGAAGTAGGGACGGTATCTAAGCAAGATATTTTGATCATAGAGGGACGGAGCGGAAATCTGCTTCGTCGCATTTCTACCCCCCCTTTGCCGGAATACGCAACAACGATTGGTTTAGCTGATGTTACGGGAAATGGAGAAGGAAATATCATAGCGGGTCTTTCCGAGGATAGCCCATTCAGTCGTAGCCTGGAGTGCTACGACCCCGATGGGAATCTCGTATGGATAAGTGACCAACCCCACGGCTATAGTACACAGGACGTTCACGCCAGTCCTCTCTTTGCGGATTTCAATGAGGATAGTGTCCCGGAAATTTATGTGGGAAACATGATTTTTGACGGTCAGACAGGCAGGCGTCTTATCGTCGGAGGTAGTGATAATCATCGTGGCGCTCAAGAAGCTCGGCAACCAGGATACCGGTTTTTTTCTCCTGTAGCCGCTGACGTATTACCGGATAGCTTATGCGGCGCTTGCGAGGGCCTGGAACTCATTGCCGGGGCACAGGTTTATGCCGTGGATATTCCCGGAGAAACCATGCGTGTTGAGTCTGCTCTGGACACATCCGTATATCTCGATGGATTCACTGCTGTGAATGATATGAATAATGATGGATCCCTCGATGTACTTGTCGCCCAGCGTCGAGATGATCAGGTTTTTCTCTACATATGGAATCCACGAACTGAACAAATCATAGGTCAGTTTACCTACAATAGCCCGGTAAATACGATGTTTACGGGCGCGTCCTCCGTCCCTTTGCTGACTGATCTCAATAATGATGGCTTCACAGATATTGTTATTTCCACATCAATGTTGTTAGTGGCGATTCAGAATAATGGAGATGGCACCTTTTCTGTTTTGTGGGAAATCGATACTCAAGATCTTTCCGGACGCTCCGGACCGGTTGCCTTTGATTTTACAGGAGATGGCAATGCTGAGATCGTACATCGGGGTCAAGATAGAATCATTACTGTTG